>QWCY01004624.1_pt1 | contig 18111 bp, 9 predicted proteins | sample 1972631 | NCBI WGS metagenome assembly QWCY01 (sample SAMN09866696, study PRJNA288562) | Human gut metagenome isolate pre1_stool, whole genome shotgun sequencing... | isolation source: gut | host: Homo sapiens | place: USA: California
AAGCATGGGTGGAAAATGTAACAAGTGGCGATTACCAAAAGTATTATGAAAGAATGTATAAAAACCGATAAAGAATACATCTTATAATATTTAAAAAAGTCCCCGGATAAGAAAGGCGTTCTTATCCGGGGACTTTTTTATCTTAATATTTCCAACACCAAATTTCAGCTATAATATAATAAAACAATAAAATTGAATTTGCTATAGATATGTTCAACAACATACTACATTCCCTTTCATCTTCGATTTCTTTCGTATATTTTTGCACCGATAAGATAATTATAACACAAACAGTGTATTAAAAATAAAATAAAGAAACTATTTTAATATTTATAAATATAAAATCATAAAATAGCAATAATAGAGAAAGAAAGCAAAAATACAAGCAAGATATCAAGGCCTTAAAAGACAGATATACGAAAAAAGAAAGAAAACAAAAGATTTATCTAACCTAATAAGTTTACGATTGAAACCAAACAGATTCAATAATTTGATATAACATCAACCTTTAAAAACAAATAGTGAGTTAATAAAGAAGCAAAAATGAAAAACATGAAGAAAAATCCAAAACAAAACAGGGAAAGCAGCCTTATGCGTAGTCCCCTTATTTTAGGATTGTCAATGGTCCTATGCATACCGGTTGCCTATTCGCATGCAAAGTCAAGTAACATAGTGAACAATGAATCGGTTCAATCGATCCTGCAAGGACGTACTATCAAAGGTCAAATTATTGATGAGAACAATGAACCTTTAATTGGAGTATCCGTCACTGTAAAAGGCGCAAATACTATAGGAACCATCACTGACTTTGACGGAAATTATACATTGGATGTACCCGCAGGAAAAAACAGTCTTGAAATATCTTATATAGGATATAAAACCCAAGAAATAACCATTGGCAAAAACACACAATTGAATATCAAAATGCAGCCTGATACTCAAATATTGGATGAAGTGGTAGTGGTAGGATACGGCACTGTAAAAAAGAGAGATTTGACTGGAGCTGTTGCTTCCGTAAAAAGTGAGGATATTGTCCGAATGCCAACCAGCAATGTACTAGAGGCTATTCAAGGACAGGTGGCAGGTTTGGATATCACTCGCAGTAGTGGAGAAGCCGGTTCCGGAGTGAACATGACCCTACGTGGCACACGCTCCATCAATGGTGACAATAGCCCGTTATTCATCATTGACGGCATGGAAGGCTCTTACGATGAATTGAATCCGAATGATATCGCTTCTATTGAAGTACTGAAAGATGCCTCCTCTACAGCTGTTTATGGTGCTGCCGGAGCAAATGGAGTTATCATCATCACCACCAAAACTCCTAAAAAAGATAAATTCTCCATCGATCTGGATGCCTACTATGGTTGGAATGTCATCTCCAGCTTCCCCGAAGTAAATCGTGGAGAGGATTACATTAACTTCCGCAGAGAAGCACAAAGAACGGTAGGTGCCTGGAACAGCCCGGCCGATGACGGGAATCTTTTTCCCAGCTATATGCAAAAATATATAGACAACAATCAATGGGTGGACTGGTTTGATTTAGCTTCACAAACCGGTATCACCAATAGCTACAATCTAAGCACATCTTATTCTAATGACCGGGTCACCTCTTATTTTTCTTTAGGATATTACAATTTGGAAGGATTATTGAAAGGAGACGAACTGGAACGCTACTCGGCACGTGCCAAAATAGATTTTAAAGCCAATGAAATGGTAAAATACGGACTAAACCTATATGCCATGTATTCTGAAAATGACAAGCGTTACAGCCGTATATGGAACCGTATTCTCTGTATGCCACCATTGGGTACTCCTTATGATGAAGACGGCAATCTGGTAGACTACCCGTTGGGAGACGGCAACATGAATCCTTTGGCGGATATGGGAGAAGACCAATATGTAAATAATGTGAAGACATTGAGCGTAGCCCCACAGATTTATGTAGAATTGACTCCACTAAAAGGACTTTCATTCAAAAGTCTGTTAGGCGGATATTTCCGGAATGTGAAAGAAAGTAAGTATACCGGCACAAAATCATATCAGGGACTAGAAAGCGGACTAGTTCAGGCCACTATCCCAAACACCTTCACTTATAATTATAAATGGCAGAATATTCTGACTTATAACTTCAAAATAAAAGAGGATCACGATTTCACAATAACCGGAGTCACTGAATGGTCAAAAGACCAAAAAGAAAAAGCGACCGCCACTGCCAACAAATTTGATACGGATTCTTATCTATACCATAATTTAGGTGCCGCAACCGGTACACCCACAGTTTCTTCTTCTTATGTAGGTAGCCAAAAAATGTCCTATGTCGCCCGCATTAACTATAGCTATAAAGGACGTTACCTATTGACATTAAGCAGCCGCTGGGACGGTTCATCCATCTTGGCAGATGGAAACAAGTGGGATATGTTCCCCGCAGGAGCTATTGCCTGGCGCATTAGTGATGAACCCTTCATGCAGAATGTAAAAGCTGTTTCCAATCTGAAATTACGCGCCAGTTACGGTGCCACCGGTAATGCCGGTGCTTCAGAATACGCCACATTAGATTACAGCCGCACAGGCATTATCGGATTTCAAGATGTAGGAGTCCCTTATAGCGGTTATTCCCAATCCATCGCCAACAAGAGTTTGGGATGGGAAAAATCTTATATGACAGATCTGGGATTCGACTTGGGATTATTCAGTGACAGACTGAACGTGGCGTTCGACTGGTACCGGACAGATACTAAAGATATTTTATTCGAGAAAAACCTGCCCTATGCAACGGGAGGTTATGGCTCCTCTCCTTTCAAAATATGGTCTAATGTAGGCGAAACACGTAATACAGGTGTGGAATTAAGCATTACCAGCCGTAACTTTGTCGGACCTAAATTCCAATGGAGCACCACACTGGCATTCTCAACCAACAAGGAAGAAGTGATAAAAACAACCAGCGAAGGCCCGCTTCAGTTCGGAGACTACTACCTGATTCCCGGTGAGGCAATCAAAACTTATTACGGATACAAGTATGCCGGAATATGGGGTACAGCCGAAGCAGAAGAAGCAGCCAAGTACAGTCAGAAACCCGGACAAGTCCATATCGCAGAAAATGGTACTCCCGATTACAAACTGAATGCGGATGACTATTATGTTCTAGGAAGCGCTACACCGAAATGGTCGGGCAGTTTACTTAATAATTTCAATTATAAGAATTTCGACCTAAGCATTTTGTTGATTGCCCGGTGGGACTGGACAATCCCTTACGGTCTGACCGGATGGTATCGTACAGACGGTCTGACGCCTTCACCTACTGTATGTGACTACTGGACTCCTGAAAATCAAAGTGCCCGCTATCCCCGTCCGGATGCAAGTATTACAAACGGACAGGACCCGTATCAACAATGGGCTAATTATTTTGATGGTTCCTACTTGAAAGTAAAAACTATTTCACTAGGTTATACATTTCCCAAAAAATGGTTGGATGCCGTAAAGATTAACAAAATGCGTATATATTTTACCGCAAACAATCCGTTCATTTTTACAAAGTGTGACTACTTACAAAACTATGATCCCGAAAAGGGAGGAAATGATGACGACGCACCGTTGTCTAAACAATACGTATTTGGCGTTAATATCTCATTCTAAAAACTTATACTGATGAAAAAACATAAATTACTCTCTATATCAGCCGTAATCATGATGTTGTCTGTCTACGGCTGTAGCCTGGATGAATTTAATCCCTCCGGCATCTCTACAGAACAAGAATGGTCTACCCCGGCAGGCTATGAAAAGAAAGTGAACGACTGTTACTTTGACCTGGTCCGCATAGTTTATGGTCAGGCAGAAGACACCTATCTAATGGTTGCAGAAGGTGGAACAGACATTTGGCAAGATACGAATCCCGATGGTACCAACGGTAACTGGAGCAAACTACTCCGTTATGAAGATTACGGTGCTTCCAACGGTATGTTGAATGAAGGATATGCGGGTTTCTATGGTATATTGAGTGCATGTAATGCAGCTGTCCATTATGCCGACAAAGTGGAAGGTCTAAGCGAAACAAGAATCAACGAGTTGGTCAGCGAAGCAAGGTTTATCCGTGCCCATGCCTTATATAATATTGTAGAGCAATGGGGAGGTAAATACCTGCCATTGGAGCCTATGAACAGTCCTATTTCCGTTCTTCCTTGCAGTTCGGTTAATGATTTTTATAAAGTAATTCTGGAAGATCTGGAATTCGCCATGAAAAATCTTCCTATCACACAGGAAGTAAAAGGCCTATCTGGAAAAAGCGAAGACAGCGGCAGATTATCTGATTCAAAATGCAGGCTCACTGGGGGTCAAGCTCTATGATAACGTAGAAGCTGTATTTGATGAGAACAATAACAAAAATAATGAAGAAGCACTGTTTATTGTCTGCCACTCTACCATTACGGCTTATAATCCTCGTGGAAACTATTTCAACCGTGTATGGAAACACTCCGAAGCATACAATAACAATACCTCAGGTATCTATCTTTCGGGCATGACACCCAGTTACGCCACAAATATCAACGGATACGAAGTTCCCAAACTGGCTAAAGGTAACTGCTATATGGAACCAAGCAAGTATATGCTTGATCTATATGGAGAGAAAGACGGTCGCTATAAAGCTTTCTTCAAAGACACTTATTATGTGAATAACGCTACGAACAGTACCAAGAACAGATATACATGGAACGAAGCCGATGCACAAAGATACGGTCTATCCACCAGCAGAGTCGGTAATTCTGCCTATGATATCACTTTAGGAGATACGGCTGTCTATTTATCTCGTAAGACCTATACACAAGCCGAAAGAGACGCTTGCCGCTATGCCATTTTCAACTTGGAAGACAACTATGCCAATACAAAAAGTCCTCTGAAGTTTTTCCCAAGTCTGAAGAAAGCAGATTGTCCTAGCCTATATGCCGGTTCAAATGCCTCCAAACCTTATTCCTCAGCAGACTGTATTGTTTATCGTTTAGGAGAAACCTACTTGCTATCAGCCGAAATTGACTGGAGATTAGGCAACAACCAAAGTGCTGCCGAAAGACTGAACATACTTCGGAACCGTGCCTGTAAAGGACATGACCATAGTATGGATATCACAGCTTCGGAAGTTACCCAAGATTTCTTGTTGGATGAATATGCGCGTGAAATGATAGGTGAATGGAACCGTTGGATGACCTTGAAAAGATTCCGTGCTTTCGAGAGCCGTATCACAAAAGCTAACCCGCAAATCACAAAATTCGATAAGAACATTCACTATTTACGCCCCATTCCCACAGCCGAATTATTGCTGATTGATAATGCTAATGAATATCAGAATCCGGGATATTAACCGGTAATGGCAAATATCATTAATAAAAAGACAGCTTGGATAAAATTCACTATCCAAGCTGCTTTTTTAAGAGGGATACTTCACTTACTGAACCATCCCCCTTCTGACCTTAAATTATTCACAAAAGGACTACCGCAAATAAGCAAACAATAATTATCAGCTTTCTTTTTGAACGAACCTATATTACTTAAAATTCAAATATTGCCGGTTTCCCGATACCCCATTCTGTTTTGCAGGACAGAAACGGAAGGAGAACGACATACGTTCAGCCGGAATCAAATAAGGCTGATGAGGATAAGCCCCCCAACTGGTGTCACCACCCACTCCCATCTGTTTCAGGTCAATGTTCCATGTCACCATATCCTTGAACTGGATATCAGATAAATGACGCTGCGATTTACGAAGACCTGGCTCATCTAAATCTTCTGTAGGAAACAGATAAGCACTGGTGCTGACATAAGGCTGTCCGACAACCATCAATCCCTGTCCGGCGGTATCTGTCAGGCTCATCCAACGGACTTCAGTCTTATTACCGTTTTCCTGCGGACGGTCATACGGGAAATACTGATCGGCCACACTTCCCTTGTACAGACCTACATAAGAAGAAGTATTCCGGTCTATATAATTCTCATGAGGACCACGTCCCAGCCATTCCATCTGACTAAACTGCCTGTTCAGTGTAATACTAACCCCCATCCGAGGCAATAAAGGCAATGTATCGTTACCCGGAATGAAAGTACAGTTCACATCCAAATACCCTTTTCCCGAAAAATGATAGGTAACGATAAAATCAGACTCTCCTACAGGCAACTTATAATGAGAAACAACCTCATAAGCTTCTTTACCCAACGCCTTTTGTTTCATGGACAACAGTTTTGCCTGACGCCCCGCATCACGCCACGGACGCAAGGTTTTATTCATGCCATTTCCCATATCATTATCCGTCACAGGACGCCAGAAATTAGGACGTAAAGCTTCTTTTATCAGTTCCGTACTTCCCTCTTTATAAGAAGTCAAAGCACCGGTTTCCTTATCAAAACCTACGCTCAGATTACCGGCTGTAAGTGTCAACAACGAAGCCGCATCATCTGCTATCACCGGTGAAGACTGAACCTCAGCAACAAACGGCTGATAAAATGGAAGACTCACCTGGGCATCAGCCAGTTTTGTTCCGGCTTTCAGCAGACCATCCTCATTTTTCAAACTGGCATAGAAATTCAAGAAATACTCCACACCGGGTTTTACCTGTATGGCTGGAAAAGAAGTCTTAAACTTACCCGTCTGCCGAGGAGCCAGGGATACATTATCAATAGTTCCGGTAGCCAAAAGTTCACCATTCCCCTCCAGCTTCCAAGTAAAATTGAAATCACTTAAATCCGTAAAGAAGTACTTGTTACGTAACTCTACCCATCCCTCATGATAATCCAATAAAGAGAATGCTATATTTTGATATACTTTTTTCACTTCATGGATATGCGGCTTCAAGGTACGGTCGGCGGCAATCAGACCGTTCATACAGAAATTGGCAGAACTTGGAGTACCTTTCGGAGCCAGGTCACCTCCGTATGCCCAATAGAATTTTCCATCCGGCGTCTTTGCATACAAGCCCTGATCTACCCAGTCCCAGATATGTCCGCCCTGTAAAGAGGGATATTTCTCTATCACATCCCAATAATCCTGAAGATTTCCTTCACTGTTGCCCATAGCATGGGCATATTCACATAGAATCAGCGGTTTGGACGGAAGATAGAGAGAATGATTGATCAATACATCTATCTTTTTATACATTGGACAGAAAATATCGGTATAAGGTCCCTTTATTCCGTCTTCCGAATGCACGGGACGCTGTGAACGGTCATTGGCATGTACCCATTTATAGGTAGCCGCGAAGTTACATCCCTCACCGGTTTCATTACCCAATGACCAGATAATGACACAAGGATGGTTTTTGTCACGCTCGAACATACGTTCCGTGCGGTCTATGAAAGCTTTCTCCCATTCGGGCTGGTTAGCTAGGCATTGATCGGGCTTATATCCCATGCCATGGCTCTCGATATTGGCCTCATCAACCACATACATACCATAAATATCACATAATTCATACCAGCGGGGATCGTTGGGATAATGAGAGGTTCGTACACTGTTGATATTATTCTCTTTCATCAATTGAATATCACGCAGCATGGATGCCTCATCTACCACATGACCGTTATAAGGATCGTGTTCGTGTCGGTTTACTCCTTTTATATAGACCGGCTTGCCATTTATCAGCAATTGAGCATGTTTGATTTCGGATTTACGGAAACCGACGTATTGGGAAATATATTGTTCCGGTTTGCCATTTACACGCAAAGTAATCAGCAATCTATACAGATTTGGTTTCTCCGCACTCCATAACAAAGGTTCTCTCACTTCCTTTTTAAAATGAAGTTCCCGATCGGCAGCATTCCAACGCTTACGCTCATTGTAGATACTTTTACCCGATTTCTCCAACAGGCTTACTTCCACTTCAGCCCCTTTTATTTTACCTTCTCCTGCTTTGCCCAACTCTACAAAAAGATGAAAGTCAGCATTCTTGTATTCCCCGTCAAGATCGGTAACCACTTCATAGTCACGCACATGAGTTGCGGATCGGGCATACACATAAACATCACGCTGTATGCCGGCAAAACGCCAGTAATCCTGATCTTCCAGATAGTATCCGTCACTGAACTTGAAAACCTGTACGGCTATTTCATTCTCCCCTTGTTTTACATACGGCGTAATATCAAACTCCGAAGGTGTTTTGGAATCCTGAGAGTAACCTACTTTTTCACCATTCACCCACACATAAAAAGCAGAAGCCACTCCTCCGAAATAAAGAATAATCTGACGTTTATTCCAATGGGCAGGAATAGTAAAAGTACGTCTATAAGAGCCAACCGGGCTGTTTTCCACTGCAATCAATGGTGGATTCTTCTTTATACCATACCCACTGCCTACATAAAAAGGATAGCCGAACCCTTGAAGCTCCCAATTGGAAGGAACTTTAATATCATCCCAACCTGAAACATCATATCCTTTTTGGAAGAAGTCCATCGGTCGTTCATCCGAACGGGGTACAAAATGAAATTTCCATGTTCCGTTCAAGGATTGGAAGTAAGGAGATTGTGATTTATCACCCTGCAATGCCAATTCTTTAGTGGGGTATCCCATAAAATTAGCCGCCGAAGGCAGACGATTGATATGAAGCACATCAAAATTCTCCCAATCATTATCCGAACGGGGGTATTTGTTTCTACGCACTTCTACATTGTCTGTGCTCGTTTCGTTAGCGCTCCTGTTTACCGGAGCACCGTCATATTGGGATTGTGCCATACCTGCCAACGACAAAGATATGGCAATCCCTGTCAATATAGAACGAATTTTCATCATAAATATATCTTTTAATAAATTCGGAGTATCCGCATACTGATTTTTACTTCCACTATCATTGATCCAACAACAATCGCAAAATCAAAGCAGAAGACCAACCAAAGTTGGGTGCATTCAACACTTCACCTGTCAGTGGATTGTAGTTTTCATGAATCGGTCCGTCGGTCATCAGTCCTTGAGCATGTGCCATGAACTTGCGAGTCAGCAAGTCGGCTTCCTCCACATATCCGTAGCGCTTCAATCCGGTTATACCAAAATATACCTGGTTAAACCAAACCGGACCACGCCAATAACCGAAAGTAGGACGCAATGCAGGATGACTTACATCAAGAGTACCTAGCGGCAGGTAAGAGTTGAAATGTTTTTCATCCATCATGATGTTCTTCACACTCTCGGCTTGTTCCGGGGTAGCAATACCTGCCCACAAAGGCAACCACCCCTCAGCCCCCATCACCTTGACAGGTGTACGGTCATTCAAACGAATATCATAAAAGAAACCACTCTCGCTGTCATACATTTTAGTCTGTACATACAGCTTGATTACCTCAGCCTCCTTAGCCAACTGTTCAGAAAGCTCTTGCTTTCCCAAGATAGAAGCCATTTCCGAAAGTGTCAGTTTATCTACATAAAGGAAGGAATTCAAACAAATATTCTCCTGATCCATCGACCAAGCTTTCTCCATCTCATTCTTTAGCATCCGGGTGTCATCAAAACGCACACCGTTATCCATGCCGCTCTCCCAAGCCGCCGCAATCAGTGTACCATCAGTAGAACCATATTCGCAAATGCCATTGTGATCGTGGTCACGCTCAGCATACCACCATTGATGGAACCTATACAATTTATCAAATATTTCGTCCAAGAACGCTTTGTCTCCTGTAACCTTATAGACATTCATGGCTCCCCATGATGCTATAGGAGGTTTGGAGTCGCGCCAATTGTTACGTACCTTATTATAACCGATAAAATCAGGAACCATACCATTCTCTGCTTGATAATCGAACAAAGAAAGCATTTCACTCTTGGCCCCCTCAGGATTGTAGTACACATTACCCGATGCAATTTGCCAAGCATCCCACGACCAACATCCACCGATGAATCCTATATAAGAAGGGAAACTACAACCATGGAAGATATCACCAGCCGGAGTACGCCAATTGGAGTTTAACGTCATCAATGCTTTCACAGCAATGTTCCTGTAAGCGTTTTCTTTCATATAAGGACTGTCGGCAGATAGTACCCGTTGAAGCCCCTGATTCCAACGCTGCGCATTGTCGGCAAAACATTGATCAAAAGGTATGGACTTTATTGCAACATATTCCTTGTCTGTTTCTTCGCCTTTCAAGGTCAGTGTCTGGCTGTATTCCGAAGTATAACTTTTGCCGGATTGCAGCAAATAGTCACTCTTCTCAACAACTCGCAAACTGTCGTTCCCCACAGTCATCACTTCATCGGCTGTATGGAAAAGCACGGTAGCCGTCACTTCGTCTACCGGCGGTTCGTTACGCAGTGTGATAATCTGGCGATTGGTTCCCCAACGGCGACCGTAGAACGGACAATGGAACCGGACGCCCTTATCCACCTTAGAGGCAATAGTATTCTCTTCGAAAACACCGCCACTCCAAGTCAGCGACACATTCAAAGGTGTGTCACTAAGATTCGTAATAACAGAACGTACAAAAGCAGTGCGTGAAGTGGCAAAACACAACTCAGTAGTGAATTCCAACTGCGCATCTTTAAAATGTTGTATCAACTTTCCGGGTAGATACTTGGCAGTCTGCATATTGCGAACCAAGTCGTACTTTTCACCATTGACCACCAACGTAGGCTGTGCCAACGTTTGGGCAATCCATCCTCTTCCATGCATCGTCATAGGGCCGATGAAGGCACCCGCAAATGCCCTGCTTTGATTTACTGGCAACGCATAGCCACTCCATGCACCCAGATCAGAGAACAAATTGAGATCCCCATCTACAGATTGTTCCGGTACATTTTTCACATTCAACAAATTGGGAAAATCTTCCTGTGTCGTAAACAGGGACTTTTCTGGCTGTGTAGCGACCGGGGTACATGCCCCCAGCCAAAGAATGCTACACATTCCATATATAGGAAATAAATGTTTCATAAACGGTTCTTCCAAAATTATACAAACAAGATTACTTGCTATAGTTCGGATTCTGCTCCCAATCAGGATTCAACAGAAATTCACTATGAGGAATAGGAAACAACTGGTGCTTGGTATCTACATAATTCTCAACAAATGGTTTATTGTGAGCTTTCAGCGTTTCTTCTACAATACCCCAGCGAACCAAGTCATACCAGCGTGAACCTTCCAATGCCAACTCGCAAGGACGTTCTTTGTCTTGCAGATGTTTCAAGACTTCGGCTTTACCCATGGTAAGCGGCAATGCCGGTACATTGACACGTGCACGAACCTTATTTATTATGTTAATGGCCTCTGTTGTTTCACCCTTGTCATTTAGACATTCTGCATAAAGCAGCAATACATCGGCATAACGGATAACGGAAACATTAAAGAAACTATAGTCCCAATAATCACTCATACCCTCGGTATAAGTAACATATTTGTGCCAGAAGATTTCTCCTTCTTTGTGGTAATCCTTAAAGGATTTTCCATTCTCATAATAAAAGGGACGACACTCGGGATCGTCAAAAATAAGCGTATGAAGTGCACGGTCGCTAGACTTACCGTCTATAGTCTTATCAGCCAATAACGTCTGACACATCCAGTCCGTAGGATAAGCTTCTTCATATGCATCCAGTCCAGCCATAGGTCCCAAATGAACAGTAAACAAGTTATATTCATACTGTCCGCCTGAACGGTCTCCGGTAAACTGGATCTCAAAAAGAGACTCTTTATTGTTCTTGTGCATACCGTCAAAATTATCAGCCCAATTCTCCATCAAGCCAAAAAGACTTCCTTCTTTATCAATGATCTTCTTGAATTCAACTTCGGCTTTACTCAATTCTTTGCGGAACATATAGAACTTACCCAAAAGAGCCGCTGCCGTATAACGCGTGACACGTCCTTTTTCACTTTCCTCATAACTTTCGGGAAGGTCGCTCTGTACTTCTTTCAGTTCGGTCTCAATCAGACTTACCAATTCTCCCGGATTGGCCTGTGGCGGATAGAACTCTTCATCCGTACCTACCAATGCCTCCTTATAAATAGGAACTCTCTCACCAAAGTTCACATACAAACGATAATAAAAGTAAGCACGCAAAAAACGAGCTTCGGCTATGGACTGCTTCTTCAAGGCATTGAGTGATTCCGAGTCACCAGGTACAGTGGGAATGTTGGTCAAACATTGATTGGCATAGTTAATACCTTTATACAAATTAGTCCACTCCGTCTTGACTACGGAGTTAGTGGGTTCCACATTGAATGATGAAATATTCATCCAACTCGTCACATCATCCCTGTGGGTAATCTCATCACTTCTGTATCCGTCTATTACTATATAGCGTTCAAACGGTATCGCCCAAGATGCATTCGGCTGCAAAGCTCCGTATACACTAGTCAATCCTTTCATAATATCCCCTTCACTCTTCCAGAAAATACTAGGTGATAAAGCATTGGGATTAGAGTCTTCATCCAAGAAATCAGTGCAAGAGGAAAAAGACATTCCGCTCAGAAGAGCTGCATATAATAATATGTTTTTGAATTTCATAATCTTCGTATTAAATTTAATTAGAAACCGAATTTAAGACCCATCATAAAGTCACGACTCAAAGGAATGGCTGCATAGTCATATCCCATCTGTCCGACTGAAGAACCGGTTGAAGGATCATAGCCTTTGTAGTTGGTAATAGTGAACAAACGGGTAGCGCCTACATAAATACGCAAGTTACTCAAGCCCATTTTCTTACAATATTTAACCGGCAGATTATAACCTATCTGCAAATTATTCAGACGCAGATAGTCACCATTCTCTACAAAACGAGTAGAAGTACGAGAGTTCTTATTAGGATCACCAGACACGGCACGTGGAATATCAGTATCAGGATTTTCAGGTGTCCAAGCATTCAAGGCATTCTTACCATAGTTGAACACATGGTCCATACGCTCCAACTGATATTTAGTATAGTTATAACGCTTAGCACCAAAGTCACCGTAGAAATTGGCTACCAAGTCAAAGTCTTTATAAGCCAAGTTAATGTTGAATCCCAATGACACCTTCGGTGTACCACTACCCACTTTCACGCGGTCGTTTGTATCAAGCATACCATCTCCATTCTGATCTATGAAACGGATATCACCCGGTTTAGCCACAGGTTGCAGAGGCTGCCAGTTGCCGTTTTGGTCCTTATAGCCATGAGCTGTGTTCCATTCGTCCACTTCCGCTTGATTTTGGAAAATTCCGGCAGTTTGATATACCCAGAATTCACCTATTTCACCACCTACATAAGTACGCAGAGCACCGTACTCATAGAGATAATCAGGATTGGCCATAGATTTCAACACACTCTTATAGTGAGATAAATTCAAATCCAAATCGTACTTCAAACCTCCGGCTTTGCCATGATAAATAGCTTGCATTTCAAAACCGGTTGTGCGCAACTTACCATCGTTCACCAAGATAGAAGAATTATAACCGGTAGCCAAACTGATGTTACGGCTAGACAGCATATCACTGGTATTCTTAATATAAGCCTCCGCAGAAAGCTCCAGTTTATTGTTCCATAAACTAATGTCTACACCGATATTCTTATACACCGTCGTTTCCCACTTGATATCGCTGGATGGAAAAGCAGTGATGGCATATCCCATAGAAGTTTCACGACCATCAAAAGGATAGTTCAATGCATGATTATTATAGCTCAAAGTAGGAATATATCGATAAAGACCTATGTTCTGATTACCCAAAGCACCGTAACTTAAACGAAATTTGAACATGGAAACAGTTTCTTTCAAATTTTCCCAAAATGGTTCATTAGCAATGTTCCAACCCAATGATACAGAAGGGAAGAAACCCCACTTGTTGCCTTTCGCAAAGCGTGAAGAGCCATCATAACGGAAAGAAGCCATAATCATATAGCGCATCATATAGTTGTAGTTCACACGGCCAAAGAGAGAGCGGAGAGCACTACGAGTCTTAGTACCACCTACAGAATAGTTACTTTTAGCATGTCCCATCAAGCTCATACTATTATTCTCAAAATCAGAACCGGAAGCACTAAGATCTTCATACTTATTTTCTTCCTGAGAAAGTCCCAATAAAAGAGAAAGATTGTGTTTTTCAGCAATGGTCTTGTCATAATTAGCTGTCAATTCCAACAAATCGTTGGTAGTCTGCGAACGTGATTCAGACAAACTAGCCATCGTATTCCGTTTGGCCGCTCCAATCTCGTAGGTAGGTTTGAAAAGACGAGATTTGCCAAAGTACATATTGCGGCTAGCATTGAATTTCACGATAAGCCCTTTAATCGGCTCGTACTGCAAATAACCGGAAGCTGCGATATAATCGTTAGAGCTTGTATTATCAATCAATTTATTGAAAGCAACCTGATTACCGGCGTCAGACATGCCCATACCAGAGATGGCACCACCATAACCGCCATCATTGTTCTCATCATAAAGGAACGCTAACGGCTCCATATTCGTCACCTGATAAATGGAGGAGAAACCCGAATTGGATTCCAAATCGGCCGACCAACGACTATAACTTACCGATTCACCCATTTTAAACTTACCACGGGTAACATCAGAGTTCAAACGGAAACCGAACTTTTCATCTCCGGTAGCAATAGTCACACCGTCCGTCTTACTATAGAAAGCAGAAAGAGACACATTGGAATTAGCACTACCTGCCGTGTAACCGATGTTATATTTTTGTGTAAAACCACGTTGGTAATACTCTTTCTGCCAATCAGTATCAGCAAACTGGCTCGGGTCTCTCTCGTACTCGCTGATATATTTAGGCCAGCGGCTCTCGTCCGTACCTGCATTTATTAATGCCATCTTACGTACTTTAATAAACTCAGCTGAATTACAAACTTCCAGACGCTTCGGCACGGCACTCAATCCCCAATAACCGGAAAAAGTAATCTTCGGAGCTGAATTCATCGTACCACGATGTGTTTCAATCAAAATAACACCAGCTGCCGAACGTGAGCCATAGATAGCGGCAGTAGCAGCATCTTTCAATACGGAAATCGATTTAATATCTTCAGGATTAAGATAAGACATATTACCCGGAACACCATCGATAATCACCAGTGGACCGTTACTTTCGCTGTTCTCGCCATCATCATCTTTCCAAGAAGTCACACCGCGCACCTGCAAAGTGGCAGAAGAACCAGCAGCACCGCTGCCAAAGTTTACCGACAAACCTGGAGCCATACCTTGCAATGCCATCTCTGCATTTGCAGTAGGAATCTTAGACAATTTATCACCCGATACTGATGTTACCGAACCTGAAACATCAGACTTTTTCTGTGTACCATAACCAATTACAACCACCTCATCCAAAGTCTTGGTATCTTCTATTAATACGATTTTTATAGTAGACTGATTACCTATTTTCACAGTCTTTGTGGTATAACCTACATAAGAAACAATCAATTCAGTTCCCTTGCCGATAGATAAAGTAAAACGACCATCCAAATCAGTAATCGTACCGTTTGTAGTACCTTTTTCCAATACACTGGCACCAATGATAGGTTCACCCTGCTCATCGGCTACAATACCATTTATAGATTTCTGTTGTTTCACAGCTTCTACTTCGGAAGCCGCCTGCTTATATAATACAATATGACGATTTTCTATTTTATAATCGATACCTGATTTCGAAAACAACTGATCTAAAATCTGGTTTATCGTTTTATTTTCTACTTTAATGGATACTTTTCTATTGACATTGATTTGATTCAGATTATAGGTAAAATAGAATTCCCCTTTTTTCTCAATAGCATTAATCACATCATGCACCGTAGTATTTTCCATATCCAAAGACATCTTCACATTCTGTGAATAAGCGACACCTGCCCAACACGGGATAGTTCCCAATAATAGAAAAAGAACAAAGAATTTCATAATTAACAATGTTTTTCGTAGCCATAGTGATTTTTGCTCACCCAATGGTGTGCATTTCATAATATTATCCATACATTTGTAATTGATTAGTTTGTAATAAATTATAAGGTTACTCATTAATCCGGGTCGAAAGATGGTGGTGCGTCTTCGACCCTTCATTTTTTTGCAAGGGTTTTACTTCATAGGCATCCGTTGTTTTTCAAAGTTTCACATACTGTTATTTTTTATATAGGTATACCGTTTTCTTTTCAATTCTATAATCCACCCGTCTGGTTTCTTTCAGCAATTCCATCGCCTGGGCTATGGTCAAGTCTTTCCTAAAATGGCAAGTGAAATATTCTTCAACCAGCGAACTATCCATAATCCTGATTTTCACATCATACCGACGTTCTATAACCTTTGCCATTTCTTTCAAGGTCTTGTTGTCGAATCTCAGGTCACCAGTAGTCCAACTATCCACATTTGCCTGCGCCGAACTCCTTATTAACACCAAGCCGTCACTAACGGTGTAATATACCTGGTCATTGGGCGACATCCTTTCCTTACTTCTGTCATCTAAGGTTGACACTTCTACCGAACCTTCTTTCAAAGTAATCCAACTCGGTTCATCCAAGTAGGCTTTTGCATTAAATTTTGTACCCAACACCCTGATATTCAACATCGGCAATTTCACCGTAAACGGACATTTTGGATTATGCGCCACCTCAAAATAGCCCTCTCCTTCCAATGTGACCGTTCTATATTTTTCCGAAAACTTAGCCGGATAAGAAAAACGGCTCTCAGCGTTCAGCCAAACTGTTGTCCCATCACTCAGCAATAAAGAAACCCGTTGGCCTTTCGGAACCACTACCGTATTGTATGCTTCCGGTTCCTCTTTCGTGATATAGAACAAGTTTGTTGCAAAAAGACAAACAGTAACCAACACAGCCGCATACTTCCACCATTCCCCGATGGTGAATCTCTGTACCGATTTCTCTCTTTTCTCTGCCTGCTTACTCAAGCCAAGCTGTCCGCTCAGTTGCCGATAAGCTTCATCCATACGTCCTTTATCCGAAAAACGCATTTCAGTTTTCAGACCCCAGATTTGCTCCAGCTCAAATAAACGCTGACGGCTATCTTTCTCCTTCAACCACTCTAAAACCTCTTTTTCTTCGGTTGCAGTACAATGCTTATTAATATATCGAATTAAAATATCGTCCTTCATTTACTTTCTTTATTGTCTTTCATTATTAAGACAATTAACCAAGAAAGAACTACGGGGTTAAAAAGAAGAAAAAATGCTTTTTTTTGCATTTTATTTTTTACAGACTCCAGAAAAAGCCTGCATGAAAGTATTAACGAAGCAAAAACAACAGGCAGAACAATACCTCCTTCAAATCCTCTCTCAAGAATTTTGTGGCTTTCTGTACATGTTCTTCCACCGTACGGGATGAAATATGCATAGCCTCCGCTATCTCTTTATAAGTCATCTCTTTAAAATAAGACAATTCGAAAGCCTGACGACATTTAGGAGGTAATTTAGAGATGGAAGCTTCCAACAATTTCCGGATGTCACGCTCAACCACCTCATTCCACAATTCATTGGCATCCGATCCTGCCAGCTGAAAGGCCATGCGTTCTTCCGCCAAACGCACCTCCTCCTCATGCCCCAGCACAACAGCTTGGTGCTTCAGATAATTCAGGCAATTATTCTGTGTACATTTATAGAGGAAAGAATGAATGGCATTAGGTGTCAAGGTAGACTTCTGTTCCCAATACATGACAAAAACACTTTGTACAATATCTTCAGCAATATGTTCAGGCACAAAACGGCAAGCTACAGACATCAGACGAGGATAGAAAAGATTAAAAAGAAGACGAAACTCCGCCTCGTCTCCTTTTTGTACTTTATTTATATCTATAGAAATTGTTTGCATCTCCACCTCCAATCCAAAGTTAACAGATACAAAGCTAATTTATTTTTCCAACTCCTGCAAACTTTCCATTTTCTTTGTTTCCAGGAACTCATAGATACCACAGAGATGTTCTTTTACCTTTTTATTCCCAAATTCATACACTTTCGTCACTAATCCATCCAAAAAGTCACGGTCATGAGACACAACAATCAATGTGCCGTCAAAGTCCACCAAAGCTTGTTTCAGGATATCTTTGGTTTTCATATCCAAGTGATTAGTAGGCTCATCTAAAATCAACAGATTCACCGGTTCCAACAATAGTTTGATCATGGCAAGACGAGTACGTTCTCCACCACTGAGCACTTTCACCTTCTTCATGGAAGCTTCGGGGC
>QWCY01003464.1_pt1 | contig 18102 bp, 19 predicted proteins | sample 1972631 | NCBI WGS metagenome assembly QWCY01 (sample SAMN09866696, study PRJNA288562) | Human gut metagenome isolate pre1_stool, whole genome shotgun sequencing... | isolation source: gut | host: Homo sapiens | place: USA: California
GGGAGCAAAAGAGATGTTGTTGGTAGATGAAGTTGATAATAAGGAATTTTTGACAGGCTTGTTTCATGCAATGTATGATGAACTGCCAGCCCCAAAACCCAAAAAGAAGAAATAAACAACTTCCAGTTTGACGAGGCGTGTGATTGCAAGAAAAAGGACATTCCAAGGAATAGGGGGAAACCTGCTTATCATTGTGATTCATACTGTTTGCGCGGAAGTATTTGGAAAAGAGCTTTTCTTGGAACGATAACATCACTTGCCTACTAATTCTCTTGCGGGGCTGATTGCGCCGAGGGCGAAAAAATAAAATAAAATCCCTGTTGGAATGAAAAAAGAGCCTTTTTTGCAAGAGGCTCCTTTTTTGATTGCGGCAGGTGGTTAAAACAGCTGTGCCAATAAAGCGGTGCAAAGTGCATCATCCAATTCGAGCAGGCTTTTTTTGCCGTCCGCGAAGGAAACAGAAATTTTATGATTGCCCTTGACCTCGCTTTCGATTTTGTGAGCGATAACCATTTTTTTGTTGAGAATAATCATATTGCCGAGGCTGATGGATAAAACCACCTTGCCGCCGGAATGCATAATTTTGCCGCCGATATAGTCGCCTGCGATAACCTTATTTTTTGCGCCTAGGATACCCATGAAACACCCTCCTTGATTTTTTTCGCTTTTTTCTTACAAAATAGCATTTTTGGTGAAACTTGGCAAGCAAAAGCTTCGTCAAATATTGGATGCCAAGCGGTTTTGTTTACTTTTGCGGCACTTTCTAGTATAATCGAAGAAGAATAGAATGAAGAATAAGACTTTCCGAGGGGGAGAGGACATTATGGACAGAAAAATTCTGATTGTCGATGATGAGAAAAACATCGTCGATATCATTGCGTTTAACCTGAAAAAGGAGGGCTATACCGTCATCACGGCGGCAGATGGGGAGGAAGGCGTGCAGAAAGCCATGGAGGAAAATCCGGATCTGATTCTGCTGGATATTATGATGCCGAAGATGGATGGCTACGAAGTCTGCAAAAAAATCAGAGAAAAGAAAAATACCCCGATTATCATGCTGACGGCAAGAGCCGAGGAGCTGGATAAGGTGCTGGGGCTGGAGCTGGGAGCGGATGACTATGTGACCAAGCCCTTTGGTGTCAGAGAACTGATGGCAAGGGTGAAGGCGAACCTCAGAAAATCCGTTGTGCGCGAGGAGACTCCCGAACAGGCACCTGCCGGAAAGGGGAATTTTGGCAAGCTGGATATCAACCCCGATCGGTATGAGGTGCGGAAGGATGGGAGAATCATTGATCTGACCGTCAGAGAATTTGAGCTTCTGAAATACCTTTCCGCGCAGAAGGGGCAGGTTTTTTCCAGAGAAACGCTTCTGGAGAAGGTCTGGGGCTATGAATATTTCGGTGATGTGCGGACAGTGGATGTCACCATTCGCCGTTTGCGTGAAAAAATCGAGGATGACCCCGGCAAGCCGGTTTATATCCTCACAAAAAGAGGCGTAGGGTATTATTTTGACTGCTGAGAAAAACGAGGGAGAAGCTTTTGCGAATGCGAAGTATTAAATGGAAGTTAATTATCATGTATCTGGGGCTGGTGCTGATTGTGATGATTGTCAGCGGCACCTATATCCTGCTCAGCCTGCGAAATATCGAGATTGATAAATCCAGACAGGAGCTGGCGACCTATGCGGAGAGAATCAATGAACAGGTGATTGAGGGCGGCAAGGATGAGGAATTTCAGGAGAAGCTCTTAAAAACCGTATCAAATGCCGTCGGCATACAGGGCAATATTCTCAATACGGATGGGGAAACGATTGCCTCCACCACCGTAACGGAGGCACCCTATCCGGTTTATACGGATCAGGCGATTATTGCGGCAATGAACGGCATGACCTCCTTTTCCACACAGAAAAAAAGCACCGATTCCTTCGGGCTTTTGCGTGAATGGATGAGCTATGCCACACCTGTGCAGACGAGTGGGACAACCCCCTCCTATATCATCTATACCAGATTGGACGCAAGCGATATGCAGACCAGTCTGGATAAAACCACGCAGACGATTGTTGCGGCGGTTATGATTGCGCTGTTTCTGGCGGCAGTGATGGGCTATGTTTTTGCGCAGACACTGACGGGCCCGATTCTTGCGCTGACAACGGGTGCGAAAAATCTGGCAGAAGGGAATATGGGTCAGAGCCTAACGGTGCGCAGCAATGATGAAATCGGTCAGCTGACAAGCAGCTTTAACAACATGGCGGCGGAGCTTTCCAAGAATATGTCAGAAATTTCAAGAGAGAAAAATCGTCTGGAAATTCTCCTGCATAACATGAGTGACGGCGTGATTTCCTTCAGTAAGGACGGCGAACTGATGCTTGCCAATACGGCGGCAGAGGGAATGCTTGGTCTGGAAAAAATCGAAATGAATTTTACGGAATTTATCCGTGCGTATGATATCAGCTCCTCTGTCTATCTGGATATGGGGAATGAGCCCTCTAAGAAGGTTATTTTCCCTGTCGGCAAGCAATTTATCAATGCGAATTTCTCTCCTTATTACGATAAAAGGGGCGAGGTCGAAGGCGTGGTTGTTGTTTTGCAGGATATCACAGAGCAGAAAAAGCTGGACGATATGCGAAAGGAATTTGTGGCGAATGTGTCGCATGAGCTGCGAACACCGCTGACAACCGTAAAAAGCTATACGGAAACCCTTCTGGACGGTGCTATGGAGGATGCTGAGATTGCGCAGGAGTTCCTTGGCATCATTAACAGCGAAGCAGACCGTATGGCATTTCTGGTGCGTGATTTGCTGCAGCTGACGCGTTTTGATAATAAGCAGGTGCGTTTGGATATTACGAAAATCGAAATGAACGAATTCCTCAGCATGACTGTCCGCCAGAACAAAATCCATGCGGAAGCCAAGCATCAGACGCTGACCTTTGAACCATATGAGCATGAGGTGGTTGTTTTCGGTGACAGAGACCGCGTGGGGCAGGTGGTGAATAATATTGTGACCAATGCCATCAAGTACAGCTTAGAGCAGGCGAGCATCCGCATTTTCATTACGGAGGAGGAGCAGTTCTATAAGATTCATGTGAAGGATACGGGCATGGGCATCACAAGAGAGGATTTACCCCGTATTTTTGAACGCTTCTATCGTGTGGATAAGGCGCGCAGCCGTGCCATGGGCGGCACAGGTCTGGGGCTTGCCATTGCGAAGGAAATTATGGAAAGCCACGGCGGTAAGCTGACGGCAGAAAGCGAATATGGCAAGGGAACAACGATGATTATGTGGTTCCCGAAGGAACGCCCGATTCTGGAATATGAAAGGGAGGAGCAGAAGGCATAATAGTACGCCGAAATACAGGAGAAAACAGCACCTCAGACAAATGGCTTAACCGCGGCGCGCTTGTCTGAGCAGATTGTTATAGAACTGTAAGGGCGTTGTAACATAATTGTAATCTTCCTGCGATATAATCATAGTAGACAAAAAGCAGAAATTTCCATACAATAGAATGGAACGAGAATGGAACGGCTTTTCCGAATATGATGAGATTGCAGAGGAGGTGACAGGAATGAAAGCATATAGAAAAAAACTCATTGGTTTGGCTTTGGCGGCAGTGTTTTCTTTTTCTCCTGTCAGTGTATTTGCTTCCTCGGTGAATATTACAAGTGGACTGCAAATCGGCGGCGATGAGGTGGAATGTACCTTTGACAGCAGCCGAATTCTCTATGGGGAAGCGAAGCCCGGCACGGATATTACTTTTACGGTATCCAAAATGGATCGTTTCGGCAATATGGTCGAAACCCACAAAGAAACCGTAACTGTCGGCTCTATGGGGCTGTTCAGCGAAACCCTGCCCTTGAGCAGAGGGAATAACTATATTTCCTTTGCCGCAGAGGGAGAAGACAAGACCACAACGGTCATCAAGCAGGTGCCCCAGCAGGTGAAAAATCAGCTGCAGCGGATGATTGCGCTGCCCGGCATGGGTGCGAAAAAATAAAAAATCAGATAAAAATAAATTGAATAGAAAAAGCGGTGAGATCAAATGAAAGTATACAGGATTACAAATTTTATCATTGTTGCTTTGGTCATAACTGCGATTTATCAGACAGGAGAGTTATGGCTGGAAGGAACAAGCGGCCATAACTTTTTTTATGCCCTGACGAAGCAGCTGAGCTTCGGCAAGGAGGAGGCGGACGGGGATGTCCTTCTTGCTACCCGTTACGCGGTTGGGGAGGGCGAAGGCACCTTTTCGGTCTATTATCCCGATAATGTGGGGAATAGTACGCTTCTGGAAACGGCGAATAAGGCTCTGGGAGAGATTCTGTCCCAAAGCGGCGCATCTCCTCAGAAAACAACCGCTGATTGGAAAAAAATTTTGGCGGCGCGCTGCATTGTCATGCAGTATGATTTTATGATTGCTTCGGAGGAATATCTGGAAAATTATAAGGACCTGAAAACAAACCAGAAGCTGGAGCAGTTCGATTATATCACGATTGTGCCTGCCAGAAGGAGCGGTGAGGAAAGCTACGCCTATTTCGTCAATTCCGATACGAATGAATGTGTCGCGTTTCATTGCGAGGGCGGCGGCGCATCTGTCGCGCTCTATGATTCCCTGATGGCGGATGATGGCGATATGCGCTATATCTCCACAGGGCAGCGCACCAGTGCATCGGTGCTGTGGCGCAATATGTTTTTGCCGCAGTGGGCATATCTGCCCTATGAATATGCTGCTCTGGAGCAGGAGTTTGCCTTTGAAAAGGATGGCGAGCCGAGCCGAGCCGCGTTGGAAAATACGGTGAAAAATTTCTTCCGCAATTTCTCTGTGGACTGGAGCGAGCGTGACGAGGACGGCACCTATACCTTCAGTGACAGCCAGACGGTTGTGAAATATCGCCCCGATGTGCGTATGCTGGAGTATTACAGCTATGAAAACTACGCCGGCAATGACAGAACGGGATTGCTTGAGGGCTATCAGATTTGCTGTAATTTCCTGAAAAATGATGATTCCCTGCAAACGGATATTTATCTGGCGGATATCGAGCGCACCATCAATAATGAGGTTGTGTATTATTTTGATTATGCAGTGGATAACCTGCCGGTGAATCTTTCGCAGAATGTGAAGGATCGTATCGGTGCATCTCATGCCATTGAGGTAACGCTGCGAAATCAGGCGGTCAAGGAATACCACCGCTATGCGGTCAATTTCAGCGAAGCCGCAGAGAAAAATCAGAAGATTAACGTCCAGTTCATCGATGCACTGGATGATGCAAATAAGACCTATAAGGCCGTTGTCGAGGATAAGGATATCACCGATGTTAAGAATATTGCATTGGGCTATCATGTGGATTTGACGGGTGATATCCGCCTGAAATGGTTCGTTACCCTCTATGAGTATACCTTCGTGGTGGATACGGAGCAGGAAAAGGATTTAACGGGCGTAACGGCAGGAGAATAAGCGACAAAGGAAATATGCAGAAGAAACTATGCAGAAGAAAGGAGGAAGGGCATGGAATGGAGCAATGCAAAAAAGTTTGTGATTGTTTTGCTGGTACTGCTGAATGTACTTCTGGCAGGGCTGAATTATAACCAGAATCGGGAAAACACCATGACGGCGACGCAGGAGCGCTCCATCTTTGAGGTGCTTTCGCGAAACGGCATCACCATGTATACCGACCTTCTGACAGAGCATCCACCCATGTCCCGTCTGGCGGTGGAGCTGCCCTCCTATAATAAGGAAACGCTGGAGCGGCTGTTTTTCGGCAGTGCGCGCACAACCGTTTCCACAAAGGGCGGCGAAACGGTCTATCAGGGGAAACAGAGCAGTCTGACCATGAGCGGTGCGCGCGGTGTCTGGGAAACGAAAGCCGTGAAAAGCGGCAAGGGCGAGATGACCAAGACAGAAGCCCTCAGAGAAGCACAGAAATTCATTGATAATACAGAGCATTTCTTCGGCAGCTATGGCGATGCCATTATTGCGGAGGAGAGCGATGGCTTTCGGGTGAATTTCTTCGGGCAGTATAAACGGGAGAAGGTTTTTGCGAATTATTTCTCCTTTTTCGTCACCGCCGATGGAATTCAGAACATCACCTTCAATTATTACCCTGTGCGCGGCTATACGGGCGAAAAGCAGGATTTAAGCTATGCGGATGAAGCCCTGCTTGCCTTCATGCGCGAATGGAAAAAGGGCGAGCATGCGGAGGAAGCAACCATTGACCGCATGGAACTTGGCTATGCGCGGATGGAAAGCAATACCGCGGCGGATGGCATTGCCTCTATCAATCTGGAGCCATGCTACCGCATTTATCTGATGGATGAGGAAAAGCCGTATCTCATCAATGCGTACACCTGTCAGATTTTAAATCAGTAAAACGAAAGGCAGTGAACCAACCCAAATGGGACGTTCACTGCCTTATCTTATTTTTTCTGCATTTCCTTCAGTGCCTTTTCATACAAGTCATAATGCTTTGTCAAATCCGCATCACCGTAGTAATATCTCAATTCCAGAAGCGTCTGTCCCGAAACCAGATATAGCTTTGTATGATTTTTACCCTTTGCCAGAAGGGCGTAATCAAACGGTGTATCCTCCAAAGCCGTAGTTTCATAGGTTTCATAAGCACGACCCAGATATTCTTTAATATATTCCTTCGGGGAAAGGAAGGGCGCAAGCCTGCGATATTCCACCCAGAGCACCGATTCATACGGTCTGCCTGTGTCATCTGTTTTGTCCGAAATTCGCCCTGCCTGATTATAGGAAAGGTCAACAGGAGAGCCGAAGGTCGGATAGGAGCTGACCAGATTTGCCGCCCGTTCCCACCATTCTATTTCGGGACCGTCATTCCGCTGATAATAGCTGTCCACGGCGTAAAAATCGGGGTCGTTTTCCAGTTCCGCCAGAGAAATCATCGGCAGGGGCTGCTTCACCTCTGCAATCGGTCGGTCGGAAAAAGAAAATACATTGGGCAGAAACGGCAGAAGGAGGAATGTAATCATCCCGATAACGCAGACATAATGGAACCGATGCTTCCGCCGCAGATGGGGTGCCTGCCAATTCGTCGGCTGATGGTGCGGTTCGCCTGCCGCAAGAGAGCTTTGCAGCTTGATGGCACCGCGGATACGCTGTCCGGAAAATATGACAAGAAGCAGAAAAGCGGGATTACAGACGGGGCTGGTTGAGCCTGTTACCCATTCGTAGGTGGTCAGCCTCAGTGTGATATAAATAAAACCTGCAATCATCAGAAGAGCAAGCAGAAGCTCTGCATATTTGTTGTTGAGAGGTTTGTTTCCCTTCAAATTGTCGGGATAATATGCGCCTTCTTCCTCCGGTGTGGCAAAGTAATCCGCTGTGCCTTCCTCTGCGGCATAGACATAGAATCGGTTCAATCCGCAGACAAAGCTCCAGCCCTTTTCCTTATGCTGTGCATTCCGTTCCTCCGCCTTGCTTTCATCCAGAGCGGAGAGAGCGCCAGCTTGCTTCGGCTCCATGCGGAAAAGCAGACGCTTTTTCTCGCCCTCTGTGAAGGTCGCAAAGAGGGCATTTGCCTTCTGCACATGCAGTCCCTCTGCGGAAAGGTCGGAAAACCAGCTTTCCAGTGCATCAATTTCGTATGGCTCTGCGGGGAGCAGCTTTCTTTTGCATTTCGTCATAGAATGTCCTCCTCTCGGGTCTTTCGGTTATTTCTGTATGGTGTAGTCCTGCTCCAGCAGGGGGAGAAAGGCACTCAGAGAATCGACCAGTCTGTTCTCGCCGTGGTAGCGCACAATCAGAAGGCGGTTGCCCTTGCGAAGCGTCAGCATCTGGCGTTGCATCTCGCTTGTTTCCTGATAAAAATATCCCTCATCAAAGGAATCAGAGGAAAGCACCAATGCCTGCTCTGCCGTTGAGGGAAGGAAGGCATCGGGAAATGCGCCGTTTGCCCCTAAGGTCAGAAACGCCTGCTCCGTTAGGAAGGAGGGGTGCACCTCTAAAAGCGTAGTAGTCATCCACGAGGCATCTCCCCGCGCGGTGGTCTGCAAAAGCAGGGGTGCAAAGAGTGTTGGTTCCGCATGGACGTGCGTTTCTATGCCGCTGTCCCCCGAAACATTTTCCAGTGGCACATACGGCAGGGGAGAAACAGAAGCAGAAGGGCGCTCCGTCGGTTCGCCTTTCGTAGAAATCGAAAAAATCTCAAACACAAGCACGAGAATCACCAGTACGTTGGCGGCAGTGGAAATCAGATTGCTGATTTTGCTGAGCTCCAGCTTTCGGGTGTAATCCTTTTCATGCTCCACGGGATTCCCCTGCTCCAGTTCTGTTTTCAGCTTTTTCAATAGCCGCAGCTCATAAAAATAATAAACAGCAAGGCAGAAAAAGAGAATCGGCATCAGAAGATCTGAAAACCAGGCGTGGTCTATGATATGCTGTCCTAAATCGCGCCACCCAAGCAGCCCCATCCCAATGAAAAGCAGGGGAAAGAGTATTACGCCTACAAGGTAGAGATATCGCTCCTCACGATAAAGCGCGTCAATATTTTTCTTCTGCACTTCGGGGTCGATATAAGGCTCATCGGGATGTTCTGTGAGGTTCGCCAGAAGGTAGCCCTTGCAGCGGTAGCCGCAGAGATATTCCCAGCCAAGCTGACGGTATGCCTCTATCTGCTTTGCGCTTGGCGTGTCATTATAAAAATCCGGAATGGCAATGCGGAAAATTCGCTTCTGTGGCTCGTCCTGCCGAAATTTTACCTTACCTCCACGAAAGTCAACGGGAATCCATCCGTCCTCCGCCATGTCGGACAGCCATGTTTCCATTGCCGCAAAATCGAAGGTTGTCGCAGGTGTCAGTTTTCGTTTATATTTCATGTGTGCGCCCCCTTTTACCGAAAAATGTCCTTTTTTCCAGTATAGCAAAGGCGAAAAACGGATGTCAACAAGACACGAATATTGTAAGAAAGTCTTAAGAATTGCAAAGAAAAAAGAGTATCCTCTAAGCGAAAGATACTCTTTTCGGTGGTTATTTTTCTTGGCACTCCTTGCAGATGCCATAAAGAATGAGCTGTTCACATTCCACTGCAAATTCCAAATCCGGCACAAGCTTTCTTGCAACCTCTGTCAATGCGTCCATGTGCAAATCATCTACTCTGCCGCAGATACGGCAAACCGTATGCGGATGACACCGCACCACGGCATCATAACGAGAGCTTGACTCGCCCACGTTCAATTCCTGCACCAGACCAAGCTGCTTGAAAAAATCAAGCGTTTTATAGACCGTAGCAAGGCTCATGGTGGGGTTGGTCGGTTCCAGTGTTTTATAAATCATTTCCGCATTCGGATGCGCGGTGGTACCCAAAAGCATATTATAAACGGCAATACGCTGTGGGGTGACCTTCAGCCCTTTTTCTCGCAAAAGCTGCGCAGTTTCCTTCATACAAATACACCCCTTTTATAAATGATAACTATTGTTATTTAATAATAATACGGGTTCTTATTTATGTCAATAGAAAATATACCAAAATACAAGGAGTTCTGCAAATTTCCGCCGAAAACCGAGAGTTGTTTTTTGCAAACGGGTATGCTATGCTAATTTGCAGAAGAAAGGAATGATTTTTTATGCACATTGTTTTGTTGGAGCCGGAAATTCCTCAGAACGCAGGCAATATCGCGCGTACCTGCGCAGTGACAAATTCCGTCCTGCATCTGATTAAGCCTCTGGGCTTTTCCGTTGAGGATAAATATCTCAAGCGCGCAGGTCTGGATTACTGGAAGCTTCTGGATATCCGCTATTATGAAAATTTCGAGGACTTCTGCGAAAAGAACCCCAATGCGAAAATCTGGATGGCATCCACAAAGGCGCGCCATATCTATACCGATGTGACCTACGGCGAAAATGATTACATCATGTTTGGGAAGGAAAGTGCCGGCATCCCCGAAGAAATCCTTATGGCACATGAAGCAAATACCATTCGCATCCCTATGCTCGAAGCGGCAAGAAGCCTGAATCTTTCCAATTCCGTTGCCATTATTATTTATGAGGCCATGCGTCAGCAGGGCTTCCCCGGCATGCTGATGGAGGGGCAGCTGCACCATCATAAATGGTAAGAATGAAAAAAACGACCCGAAATTTTTTTTCGAGTCGCTTTTTTTTATTCGCCTTTTTCTGTTTCTTCTTGCATTTCTTCTATCGGCATATCCTCCATCGAAATATCGTCCATCGGCATTGCATCCGTTGGCATTTCCTCCTCCGGCATTTCCTCCGCAGGGGGCGCAGGGGGTTCGGTTGCAGGGAATGCGACAAATGCCTTGAACAAATCGCCTTCGATTTCCAGAGAGAAGGTCCCTTTTTGCAAGCCGACAAGAGATTGTGCGATATTCAGCCCCAAGCCGCTTCCCTCTGTGTGACGGGAGCTGTCTCCGCGCACAAACCGCTCCATCAATTCCTCCGCAGGAATATTGAGCGCATCTCTGCTGATATTCTTCATGGAAAGAATCACGGTATCCTTTTCTTTTTTGATATCGATATACACTCTTGTGTGCGGCTGCGAATATTTGCAGGCGTTGCTCAGAAGGTTGCTCAGCACGCGCCAGGTCAGATTGCCGTCCACCATGGCAAACAGGGGGGTATCTCCGCCGTTGATGACTGCCTCCAGATGGGCGTTTTCCAGCTTCTCCTCATATTCTGCAACTGCCTGTGCCGCCAGCTCGCCCATATCCGTCGGGGCAAGCTGTACCTTGAGGTTGCCTGTCGAAGCCTTGGAGGCCTCAACCAAGTCCTCGGTCAGCTTTTTCAGCCTGCGGGATTGTCTGTCCAGAACCTCAATATATTCCGCCGCCTGCCCCTCCAGATGCTCCTTTTTCAGCAAATCCACATAGTTGATGATAGAGGTCAGCGGCGTTTTGATATCATGGGAAACATTTGTGATGAGTTCTGTTTTCAGATGCTCACTTTTCATTTTCTGCTCTAATGCGATGGAAAAGCCCTTGGAAATGCTGTTCAGGTTTTTCCCATGCGCGCGAAAGAGGGGGAACATCCGCTGTGTGTTGATTTTGTAGTTCAGGTTGCCTTTTGCCAGCTCCTCGCCGCCGTTTTTTAGCTCCTGCATCTGTGATGCCATGGAGCAGAATACCAGCAGCAGTGCAAAGCTGAGCACAATCGCCCCAAAGCCGCCCATGGTATAAAATGCGGAAATCACAAGCCATGCCACTGCAATCTTCCATGTAGTGGAAATGGATTTTACAGCATCCGCAATCGTCGAGCAGACCGCCGCAAGCATCTTCCAGCAGAAGCGAATGACCTGATAGGCAATCGTGTGCTGATAAAAATATCTTCCCAGCTTCAGACGGGTCACGCAGGTCAGAAGCGTCGCCAGTCCCAGAATGGCGAGAATGATCGAACCAATTACTACAAAGGAAAGCGCCCCCGTATCGGCAAGGGGATTGCGGCCCTCCAGAATAAGGAACAGAATTGCCAGCGAAATCGGGCAGACGATGGCAAAATACAGATCCAGAGGGATTTTATCCTGCAAGTTTGGAACGATTTCATCCGTATCCGGCCGATGCCCTGCCGCGCACAGAAGATAAATCACCGAAATGGCAAACAGAAGCAAGCTGATCACCAGAATCGGCAGAAGTGAGTCACGCATCCCGTAAAGCTGCAGGAGCATTTTGTCATCATAAAAGGGAAACGCCTCGCCGATATTTGCAGGCGTGACCTCGCTGCTATAAAAGCCGTAGCTGTTTGCAAGAAAGATACCGATACCGTCGAAAAAGGCGGTGATGCCCGAAAGCACTGCAATAAAGCAGGCAAACACCTTCATGCCGAGGGTATAGGAAAGCTTTGTCATTGTTTCGCCTCCTTCTCGATTTTGTACCCCAGACCCCAGACTACCTTGAGATAACGGGGGTTCGAGGGGTCAATCTCAATTTTTTCACGCAGATGGCGGATATGCACAGCAACCACGCTGCCGGAGCCGCAGGCATCCTCGTTCCAGATGCGTTCATAGATTTGCGTGGAGGAAAAAACTCTGCCGGGGTTTTCCATCAGCAGCTTGAGAATGTTGTATTCGCTTGGCGTTAAGCTGACAACCTCGCCGTCCACCGTCACGATTTTTGATTCATCATCCATTTCAATGCCGCCGTTTGTCAGATGAGAAGCCTTCTTCGCCATGCCGCCCAGAGAGGTATAGCGGCGCAGCTGCGAACGCACCCTTGCCAGCACCTCAATCGGGTTGAAGGGCTTCGTGATGTAGTCATCCGCCCCGATATTCAGCCCCAGAATCTTGTCGCTGTCCTCACTCTTTGCGGTCAGCAGAATAATGGGGATGTTCGAGGTTTCTCTCAGCTTCACCGTTGCGGCAATCCCGTCCATCTGGGGCATCATGATATCCATCAGAATCAGATGAATGTCATGCTTGGCAACGATATCCAATGCCTCCTGTCCGGTGTAGGCGGTGAAAATGTTGTAATTTTCTGTGGATAAATAGATGGACAATGCGGATACGATATCCTTTTCGTCATCGCAAATCAAAATGTTGTACATGGTGCACCTCCGTCATGCTGTGATTCTATCTTACCGAAACGATTTTAAGAAAATCGCAGGGAAATGTTTAAGTTTTCCTTAATCCTTGCGGATTCTTTAAGAAAAGTGTAACACATTTCACGCCTTTTGGGGAGAAGAAGTAGAAATCGTAAGATTTTCTTAAATATTTTCGGGGATTGTTGTCAGACCTTGGGTTTTCTGCTATGCTGAAAAGAAAGGGGGAAGGATGATGGAATATTCGATTGCAATTCCGATTTTTGTATTTGTGCTTTATGGCATGATTTTTCTGGTGCAGAAATTTCTGGAAAAGGTAGATCCTTCGATTGAAGAAATAGATATGAGCAGATTCATTCCGTATCTCGTGATATCGGCAGTGATTATCGCAATAAAATATTTTACATCAAAATAAAAATGGGAGTCGGCAGACTCCCTTATTTTTTATCTTAAAAATAGCTCGGTTCCTCCCAGAGAACAACCTTGTCCTCTGCAAGGGATTTTTTTACATCAATCAACCGCTGGTTGCGGCTGCCGCAGAACCGCAGCTCCAGCGAGCGTTCTGCCAGAAGAAAAGGCCCGTCCACAAGCACATCCGTTTCCTTTAGAAGTGCCAGCTTTTCGGCATCGTTTTCCTCCAAGAGTGCCTCCCATGTATAGCCCGTATACGTCCATACATTCAAGCCGATTTTATGCGCACCCTCCGCCAAGGCAAGGCAGGGAACGGGCTGTAAAAAGGGGTCGCCGCCCGAAAGGGTGATTCCGTCCAGCAGGGGATTTTCCGCCGCCGCTGCAAGGATATCCTCTGTATCCGCCCAGGAGCCGCCTTCGGGGTCGTGCGTCTGTGGGTTGTGGCAGCCGGGGCAATGATGCAGGCAGCCCTGCGTAAATATGGTCAGGCGCAGTCCGGGGCCGTCCACAATGGAATCCCCGGTTACGCCGCTCAGACTGATTCTCATGCCTCTATCAATCCTTTGCTTCTAATTTTACTTCCGTTACGATGGAATGCTTCACTCTGTCGCGTACCTCTGCACGCTTTGCGTTGTTGAAGCGGTCAAGCGTACCTACCAGATAGCCTGTAATACGGCGGATTCTCTGGAAGCTGTATTCCCCATCGGTTTCGCTTCTGCCGCATTTCGGGCAGGTGTCCCCGATGATGCCGTTATAGCCGCAGACGGGATCACGGTCAACGGGATGGTTGATGGAGCCATAGCCGATGCCCTGCGCCTTCATGTAGCGGATGACCTTTTCAAAGGCATCCAGATTTGTGCTGGGGTCGCCGTCCAGCTCGATATAGGTGATATGTCCTGCATTTGTCAGCTCGTGATAAGGTGCTTCCAGCTGAATCTTCTTATACGCGCTGATGGGGTAATATACAGGAATATGGAAGCTGTTTGTGTAATATTCTCTGTCTGTGACACCCTCGATGGAGCCGAAGCGTTCTCTGTCCATGCGGACAAAACGACCGGACAGCCCTTCCGCAGGCGTTGCCAGCAGGCTGAAGTTCAGATGTGTTTCTGCGGACAGGTCATCCATGCGTTTTCTCATGTGCCCGATGATATCCAGACCAAGGTTCTGTGCGATTTCGCTTTCGCCGTGGTGTACGCCAAGCAGTGCCTTCAGTGCCTCTGCCAGACCGATAAACCCAACGGAAAGCGTGCCATGCTTGAGCACCTCTCTTACCTCGTCATCATAATTCAGCTTTTCGCTGTCAATCCAAACACCCTCGCCCATCAGGAAGGGGTAGTTGTGTACCTTTTTCTTTGCCTGAATTTCAAAGCGCTCCAGCAGCTGTTCTACGACCAAGTCAATCTTTCTGTCCAGTTCGGAGAAGAACCAGTCGATGTTTTTGTTTGCCAGAATTGCAATACGGGGCAGGTTGATGGAGGTGAAGCTTAAATTCCCTCTGCCGTAGGTGATTTCCCGTTCGGGATCGTTCACATTGCCGATCACGCGGGTACGGCAGCCCATGTATGCGATTTCCGTTTCGGGGTGGCCTTCCTTATAATACTGCAGGTTAAAGGGCGCATCCTGGAAGGAGAAATTCGGGAACAGACGCTTTGCACTCACGCGGCAGGAAAGCTTGAACAGGTCATAGTTGGGTTCGCCGGGGTTGAAGTTTACGCCATCCTTCACACGGAAAATCTGGATGGGGAAGATAGCGGTTTCGCCGTTGCCCAGCCCTGCCTCTGTCACCAGAAGCATATTTTTCATAACCATGCGCCCTTCTGTGGAGGTATCCATGCCGTAGTTGATGGAGGAGAAGGGAGTCTGCGCGCCTGCACGGCTGTGCATGGTGTTGAGGTTATGCAGCAGTGCCTCCATTGCCTGATAGGTTGCCTTATCGGTTTCCTCGGTTGCCTTTTTCGCGGAGAAGGACTGAATCTTGTCCAGAATTTCTTCGGGTACGCCTGCCTCGATGAGCAGTGCCTTTTCCCTGTCGGTATAGGCCTGAGAGCCATCCAGTGTAGGAATCAGGTTTTCTGCGGTCAGTGTTTGGAAGATTTCCTTTGTTTTTTTCGCATGCGCGGCGCAGTCCATCACCTCGATTAAGGAGGTCAGGTTGGAACGATAGCGTTTTTTGTAGGTTTTTGCAACGCCGGGAGCCAGACCATAATCAAAGTTTGCGATAGACTGACCGCCGTGCTGGTCATTTTGGTTGGACTGGATAGCAATACAAGCCAGAGAAGCATAGCTTGCGATATCGTTGGGCTCTCTCAGCACACCATGCCCTGTGGAAAAGCCATCATGGAACAGCTTGATTAAATCAATCTGGCAGCAGGTGGTTGTCAGTGTATAGAAGTCCAAATCATGAATATGAATATCCCCGTTTCTGTGCGCCTCGGAATGGGCGGGGTTCAGCACATAGCTTTCATAGAAATGCTTTGCACCCTCGGAGCCGTATTTCAGCATAGAGCCCATGGCAGTGTTGCCGTCGATATTTGCGTTTTCGCGCTTGATATCGCTGTCGGTTGCATCCTTGTAGGTGATGTCCTCGAAGGTTTTCATCAGTCTGTCGTTCATGTTTCTGACTCTGGTACGTTCTGCACGATAGAGGATATACGCCTTTGCGGTGCGTACATGCCCGTGGTTAATCAGTACGCGCTCTACGGTATCCTGAATCTGCTCTACCGTAGGGGAGTCAATTTGTTTTTCTTCAAAAATATCGGAAACCTCCTGTGCAAGTGCAAGGCAGATTGCGTAATCCTTTTTGCCGATGGTTGCTGCAAAGGCTTTTTCGATGGCACTGGCGATTTTGTTGATATCAAAATGCACAGTGCGCCCGTCTCTTTTGGTGATGGTTGTAATCATAATCATTCCCTCTTTCCGATTTTCCCTGTTTTTTCTATTTCCATCCAAATGAATTTTTATCTCAAATAAACCACAAGATGTAGGTCTTGTTTAAAACGGTAAGCATATATATTGTATGGCATTCAAAGAAACTCGTCAAGAGGAACAGTGTGAAAAATATGAATTTAAACAGATTGCCGAAAGTGAGCCTTCGGACGGACTTTTTTTGCATAAAATTAAAAAAGATTACCAAAAATGGGGGAGAGAAAAATGAAATGGGAACGGTTTTCCTGCTTACAGGAGAAGGAAGTCATCAATATCTGCGACGGAAGGCGGTTGGGGTGCGTCTGCGATTTGGAGATGGATGCGATTTCCGGAAAAATCTGCACATTGATCATTCCGGAATGTGGCAGTAAGTGGAATTTCTTCGGAAAGGAACGGGCATTTTTCGTGCCTTGGCGGTGTATTCGCCGCATCGGTGACGATATCATTCTTGTGGAGGTGGATGGAGAGGAAATCCTAAGAACAGATGGGGACTGACGGGTGTTGACCTGCGGCAGAATCTCCTTTATACTGAAGAATAGATTTTTATGCTGTATATATGCTATTTAAAGGAGGAAATGGCTTTGAAATGCCCTTTTTGCAATTATAATGATACAAAGGTAATCGATTCCCGCGGACAGGAGGATAACTCAGTCATTCGTCGCCGCCGCCTTTGCGAAAGCTGCGGCAAACGCTTCACTACATACGAGCGGATTGATATGATTCCGATTACGGTGATTAAAAATGATGGTACAAGAGAAATTTTCGACAAAACCAAGATTATCAACGGTGTAATGAAATCCTGCAACAAGCGTCCCGTTACGGCACAGCAAATTCAGGAGCTGGCGGATGATATTGAAAATACGCTGATGGGTCTGGGTGAGAGAGAGGTAGAAAGCAAGCAGATTGGCAATATGGTGATGGATCGTCTGAAAGAGGTAGACGAGGTGGCGTATGTGCGCTTTGCATCGGTTTATCGTCAGTTCAAGGATATCAATACCTTTATTGACGAGCTGGAAAAGCTGCTTGTGGAAAAGAAGAAGGGATGATTTTATGGCAGAGGTGCAGACAAAGGCGCTTTTCACCTGCACAGAGGCAGGCTATGATGCCGCATTATCCATCATGGAGCTTTATCGCAGAAACGGAATGCAGGCATTTTTCTACGGCATTGCGGAGGAAGCAGAGCTGGTTTCTCTGGGGGAAATAAATAAAATGACACATGTACTGCATTTTGTGGATGAAGAAAGCATCAGGCTGGTCAGCATTGCGGATGAAATGGGCGGCTTTACGGTGGACATCAGCATCAATGATTTGATTCTGCCGAAGTAATTTTTTTCGCAGGAAAACGAAAGCAAGACAGGCAAGAAATTCCAAAATACCTCATAGGATAGGAGTGTAACAAGAATGCTTTTATCTTAAGGAGGTATTTTATTATGTGTGGATTTGGTTGTGGGAACGAAAACATCATCTGGATCTTGCTTCTGTTGTGCTGCTGCGGCAATAATGATGGCTGCGGCAGCTGGGGCGACAGCGGCTCCTGGCTGTGGATTCTGATTTTGCTGTGCTGCTGCGGCAACAACAAGAGCAACAGCATCGGCAACACCTGCGGGTGCTGATAACCCGACAGAAAGGCTGTTTCGACAAGTCGAACCCCTGTTTTCGGCTTAATATTCTGCGGCTCCCGTATTTTGCGGGAGCCTGTCTGATTTTGCGGAGAAAAAACAGGAACTGCCACACCTTTCCTTTTACAATAAAGGGGAGGTGATTTTTTATGTGGGAAAAAAGAAAGAAGGAAGAGCAGCTGGCGCTTTGGATTGAGGCGGAACGGGAGCGGCTTTCGGCGCGGGCGTATGCGCTGGAGGATGCGTTTTTGCGGGCATTTTTCGCGCAGTGCGTGGAAAGTACGGCGGCAGATGCGTATGAGGTTTTTCTGGAAACGCCGCTTGCGTATAACTATTTTCGGGAAAATCTGGGGCGAATGGATGAAAAAACGCTTGTCCGTTTTTTTAAGCTGGCAGCAATTTATCATACGATTCGCACGGTCCGCCGTAGGAAAAGTGGACTGGACTGGACACGCATGTGGACAGGGTTAACGGCGGTTTTTTCGCTGAGTGGACAGGAGAGGAAGCTGACAGAGCTTCTGCACTGCTGTGCGGAGCTGTATCAGAGCGGCTTTCAGGAGCTATTTCATAAAACAACTGCGCGGTATTTATTCGGTGACAGAGCCCTGAGTGGTTTTTCCTTCGCATTCATCGGGAATTTCTGGTATAATT
>QWCY01009805.1_pt1 | contig 18075 bp, 15 predicted proteins | sample 1972631 | NCBI WGS metagenome assembly QWCY01 (sample SAMN09866696, study PRJNA288562) | Human gut metagenome isolate pre1_stool, whole genome shotgun sequencing... | isolation source: gut | host: Homo sapiens | place: USA: California
AGAAAATTCACATCCGGAGACCTTACATCGAGACATGTGTATCGCATGCTCCGGGAGTTCGTGGATTTTGCCAATGTATTTAACTAACTTTCCAGTTACAGCAGTTCCTTCAGCATCTGGTTGACGCTGGCGGGATCTGCCTTGCCTTTCATGGCCTTCATGGTCTGGCCTACCAGGAAGCCGATGGCTTTCTCTTTGCCGTTGTGGTAATCCTCTACGGACTGGGGATTAGCGGCAATGACTTCCTCCACGACTTTACGCAATGCGCCTTCGTCATTGACGGTCTTTAGTCCCTTCTCTTCCACATACTGTTCGGGATCTACATCTTCCTCAAACATCACCTGGAATACTTCTTTTGCTACAGAAGAGTTGATGACTTTGCCGTCTACCAGCGTGATCAGCCTGCTCAGATGCTCCGGTGAGAAACGGATATCCTCTGGCTCCATCTCTTTTTCTTTTAACAGGCGCATAGTCTCCACCATCAGCCAGTTGGACACCTTCTTGGGCCGGCTTCCCAGTGCCACGGAAGCTTCAAAGATATCTGCCAGATGCTTGGAGCCGGTGATGATATCGATATCATATTCCGGAATATCGTATTCTTCCTTGTAACGCTTCATCTTCTCGGTGCGGAATTCCGGCTGTCTGCTACGGATGCTATCCAGCCACTCATCGCTGATATAGACCGGTACCAGGTCGGGATCCGGAAAATAACGATAATCCTGCGCATCCTCCTTGGAACGCATCGCATAGGAATATTCCTTATTATCATCCCAGCGTCTGGTCTCCTGAATGACCTCTTTGCCGGCCTCCAGCAGATCGATCTGTCGCTCCCGCTCCCCCTGAATGGCTCTGGCGATGGCCTTGAAGGAATTCAGGTTCTTCATCTCGGTACGGGTTCCGAACTTTTCCGCTCCCACTTCTCTCACGGACAGATTGACATCGGCACGCATGGAGCCTTCCTGAAGCTTACAGTCGGACGCTCCCAGATACTGGATCAGCAGACGTAATTTTTCCAAATAGGCAATGACCTCCTCCGCGCTGCGCATATCCGGCTCGGATACGATCTCGATCAGAGGCACACCGGAGCGGTTGTAGTCCACCAGTGTGCAATCTTCCCAGTCGTCATGCACCAGTTTACCGGCATCCTCCTCCATGTGGATCTCGTGGATACGCACCGGCTTCGTGTAAGTGTTGCCGTCCTCTCCCGCTACCTCGATTTCAACCGAGCCATTCCTGCAGATGGGCAGATACAACTGAGAGATCTGATAGTTTTGAGGGTTATCGGGATAGAAATAATTTTTTCTGTCAAATTTGCAATACTGTGTAATGGTACAATTCGTCGCAAGGCCTACTGCCACCGCATATTCTACCACCTGCTTATTCAGCACGGGAAGAGATCCCGGCATACCGGTACATACCGGGCAGGTGTGGGTGTTAGGTCTGCCGCCGAACGCCGTGGAACAGCCGCAGAATATTTTCGTCTTCGTGGCAAGCTCTACATGCACTTCCAGACCAATTACTGTTTCATATTGTTTTGCCATGTCGCTTACCTCCTCTGCTCATAGGTATAGGCTGCACGGATCAGTGTCTTCTCTTTGAAGCAGTCACCGATCAGCTGCATGCCGATAGGCAGCGGTGCGGTAGTGGGTGCCACCGGTCCTAAGATCACATCGTATTTTGCAAAAGCTTCGTCAAAAGCCTTCTTGATCAATGCTTTCACACGGAGTGCCTTCAGGTAATAAGCATCATAATAACCGGAGCTTAATACAAAGGAGCCCAGCATGATACGACGCTTTACCTCGGGACCAAAGCCCTGAGAACGGCTTCTCTTGTACATGGTGTGCAGATCCTCCGCATCCTGCGCACGGTAACCGTATTTTACACCATCGAAACGTTCCAGGTTGGAGCTGGCCTCTGCAGCCGCGATCGTATAGTAAGTGGCATCTCTGACCTCAGGATCCAGTCCTTCCCCGAAATAGTCTCTGGGAATACCAATCTTCATTCCCTTCACATCCGCTACCAGTGCGGAGGTGAAATCTGTGTTCTCCCGGTTCATGGAAGTGGAGTCCTTAGGGTCATGGGAGGTGATGGCCTCCAGTACGGTGGCACAGTCTGTCACGTCCTTCGTCAGCGGTCCGATCTGGTCCAGAGAGGAACCATAAGCAATCAGTCCGTAACGGGATACAGTTCCATAGGTGGGCTTCATGCCGACGACACCGCAATAAGATGCGGGCTGTCGAATGGAACCGCCGGTATCGGAACCCAGTGCTGCAAAGCATTCCTGCGCTGCCACTGCCGCTGCAGAGCCGCCGGAGGAACCACCGGGCACATGCTCCGGGTTTCTGGGATTCTTTGTCACTCCGTAATAAGAAGTCTCCGTGGTGCTGCCCATGGCAAACTCATCCATATTGGTCTTGCCCAGGATCACTGCGCCTGCCTTTTCCAGATTCAGCACTGCTTCCGCACTGAAGGTCGGCACAAAATTCTCTAAGATTTTAGAAGAGCAGGTAGTCAGGGTTCCCTCGGTGCACATATTGTCTTTGATAGCAAAGGGAACCCCGGCCAGAGGCCCGGTCAGTTCGCCTGCTTCAATCTTTTTCTGAACTTCCTCTGCCTGTTTCAAAGCCTTTTCCCGTTCCACGGTCACATAGCAGTGGTAAGTATCTTCACCGGCTGCGATCTTATCCAGAACGGCCTGCGTGGCTTCCACCGACGTAGTCTTACCTTCCCGGATCGCCTTAGCCAGCTCTACTGCTGTCAGGGATAAAATATCCATATCCATTCTCCTTTTTTAATGTCTGACGGAAAACCATTACCGCCTAAATGCTGTAACCAGATGATAAAGCGGTATTCTACCCGATTTCTAATCGAAAGTCCAAGGCTTTTGACATTAGTCAAAAGTCCTTGGTACCACAAACATGTTGTCCTTCTCGCCGGGTGCATTGGCCAGGGTCTGTTCACTCTCATCCCCATTGGTCACCACATCCTCACGGAAGACATTCTGAACCGGGAATACATGAGACATAGGTTCCACTCCCGTTGTATCCAGTTCGCTTAATTTGTCGATATAGTCCAGCATTCTGCCCATATCCTTTTTCGCCGCTTCCTTCTCTTCATCAGAAAGCTCAAGTTTTGCCAGAATGCCTACATATTCTATGGTCTCGTCACTGATCACGTTCGCCATACTAATTTCCATTCCTTTCCCATACGATCCACGCCGGGAGCCATTCCCGCATGAGGGGGAGCTCCGAACTGGAATGCCTGATACAGTGCTCCGAACTTGGTCTTTAATGTCTCTTCGTCATAACCTGCGATGGCGAAAGCTTTTTTCATGATCTCGATGTCATGGTTACGTACTGCGCCGGAGGAGAGTTCCACACCGTTGCATACGATGTCGTACTGATAAGCCAGGATCTCCAGCGGATCCATGGTGTTCAGTGCTTCCAGACCGCCCTGGGGCATAGAGAACGGATTGTGGGTGAATCCGATCTGCTTCGTCTCGGGATCCAGCTCAAACATCGGGAAATCGTTCACATAGCAGAAACGGTAAGCATTCTTCTCGATCAGATCCAGCTTCTCGCCCAGCTCAGTACGGATATGACCGGCATAGTAGTTCGCCTTATCCTCTTTGTCCGCAATAAAGAAGATGGTATCTCCGGCAGAAAGTCCTGCCATTTCTGCCAGTTCTCCCTTCATCTCTTCGGGAATAAATTTATCGATGGGTCCCTTGTAGCTCATATCCTCTGCCACTTCGAGATAACCAAGTCCACCCATACCAAGAGAAGTTGCAAAGCTTAGCAGCTTCTCATGGAAGCCTTTGGACATCTCCGCATGTACCTTGATGGCACGGACGGTTCTGCCGATAAAAGGTTTAAACGTACAGCTCTTGAAAAACTCCGTCACATCCATAATTCTCAAAGGATTGCGCAGATCCGGCTTGTCACAGCCGAACTCCAGCATGGCCTGTTTGTAACTGATGATGGGGAACGGTGTCTCGGTGATCCTGCTGCCTTCGGGAGCAAACTTTACAAAGGTATCATGCAATACTTCCTCGCCTACCTTGAAGACATCCTCCTGAGTCACGAAGCTCATCTCGAAATCCAGCTGATAGAACTCTCCGGGAGATCTGTCTGCTCTGGCATCCTCGTCGCGGAAGCAGGGGGCAATCTGGAAATATTTATCAAAACCGGAAGCCATGAGCAGCTGCTTATATTGCTGCGGTGCCTGGGGCAGCGCATAGAATTTTCCTTTAAATTTTCTACTGGGAACAATATAGTCTCTGGCGCCCTCGGGAGAAGAAGCACACAGGATCGGGGTCTGGATCTCCAAAAATCCCATGTCCGTCATCTTCTGACGCAGATAACTGATCACCTTGGAACGAAATACAATGTTGTCCTTTACTTTTGCATTTCTAAGGTCAAGATAACGATATTTTAATCTCACATCTTCCCGGATCTCTTTAGACGTCTGGATCTCGAAAGGAAGCTGTTTATATACTCTTCCCAACACATCGATCTTGTGTGCTTCCAGTTCGATGGTGCCGGAAGGAATCTTCGGGTTGTAGGTTTCTTCGTCTCTGTGCTCCATGAGACCGGTTATGGACAGGCACATTTCCTTGGTGATGCCCTTTAAAAGCTCCGGCTTACGGATGACCACCTGTAATACACCGTACATATCCCGCAGATCAATAAAGGATACGCCGCCGTGGTCACGGATGTTCTCCACCCAGCCTGCCACCTGCAAAGTCTGTCCGATCTGCTGTTCACTGATCTCTTTCATTGTTAAATCTCTGTACATATCGCACCTCCTGTTATATAGTGTCCCGAATGTGCGCTCCCTGTACAGCTTATTTTTGAATACAAAAAGCCCCGGGACATGTTAAAACATATCCCGGGACGAATCATCTAATCCGTGGTACCACCCGAATTGACAGGCGCCTTTGCCTATCCACTCTTGTCACTTAACGCGTGCAACGTGTCATCCTAGCTACATGTGATATTCTGCAGTTCAGATCACCTGCTCCGGAGTGTTCCCTTCGCCAGCTTCCGCAAACAGCGCTCTCAGTCGGTGACGCTGTATTCCTGTCGTTTCCCTTGGCAAGAGTCTCTTTCATAGCATTTACAAAATAGTTTTTCAACTTAGGTTTATAATATTCGCACAAATCAAATCTGTCAAGCGTTTTTTATTGTAACAGTTCAGCCATGGACATATCCGAGCGCAAAAATCATGCTTGCATGATTTTTCGAACGAATATGTTCATTAGATGAGCGCCGGTTTATGAGCAAAGGTAGTCACGAAGTGACGGAAAGCGTGTCAACGCGACTTTGCGAATGGCGCGGGCTGAACGGAAGATTAGTTGCTGCAACTTTAATCACACGCACTCTTGAACTGATTCCAGATCTCCGCATGCAGATCCTCTGCCTCCTGGGAGATATTCTGCACGATCTCGCCCTCCGCTGCATCTTCCGGCAATACGATCATTTTCTTCATGTCGTCGGAAATATACTCTTCCGCAGCTTTGTTGGTGCAGTAGTAGCCGATATACTCATAGCATTTCGCCGCATTCTCAGGATCGTTGATATAGTCCAAAAATGCATAAGCCGCATCTGCATTGGGTGCCTGGGAAGGTATAAATCCGGCCATGATGCCGAAGCCCAGTCCCTCCTTGGGATATACCACTTCCAGATCCGGTCTCGCCTGCAGTGCCGCAGATACCTGGGAAGTATACAGGAACGCTGCTGCCACCTCGCCGCTGATCAGATAATCCTGCGTATTATTGTCATTGATCACACGGATATTGGGAGCCAGACTCAGAAGCTTCTCTCCTGCTGCCCGGATCACATCCAGATCCTCGGTGTTGAAGGATTCTCCCATGGTCTTTAAGGTGATGCCGTCGATAACACGATAGTTTGCCGTCAGTGCCACGTTATTTTCCAGTGCCGGATTCCACAGATCCTCATAGCCTGTGATCTTCACATCCGTCAGTCCCGGATCGTATACGATCAGAGGAATGCCCGCTCCGTAGGGCACGGTATATTCGTTCTTCGGGTCATAGAACTGAGACATAAATACTGGATTCAGGTTATCATAAGTACTGATCCTGGAAGTATCCAGCTTCTGAGCCAGGCCCTCCTGAATGGCCAGCTCAATGATATAGTCATCCGCAATGACCAGATCGTAATCACCGCCCTTGGTTTCTTCCAGCTTCGCCAACAACGTTGCCAGCATGGTCACTGCCAACAGCATTGCCAGCTTTTTCTTCATAATCTCCTCCTTTGATACAGTTCTCCTGCATCATCTGCTATACATTTTTATGTTGTTACTTATCCGCAATTGTATTTGCGGAATCGTTCTTTCCTCATTTTCCCCCGGCAGCTTTCTCTACAGCTGTCTGCGACTTACGTCCCAGCACATACGCCCCCGCCAGACACAACAATATCACAAACAGCATGACCGTGGCAAGTGCATTGATCTCCGGTGTCACACCGGTCTTTAATTTCGTGTAGATCTTCACCGGCAGGGTATTGACCTTCGGTCCAGTGACAAAAATACTGATCACCACATCGTCGAAGGACATGGCAAATGCAAGCAGCACTCCCGACAGGATCGCCGGAAGAATCTGTGGCAGGATCACATCCCTAAATACCTGCCACTTCGTAGCTCCCAGATCCAGCGCCGCCTCTTCCAGAGACCGGTCCATTCCCACCAGTCTCGCCCGTACCATAGTGAACACATAGGGCACACAGAACGTGGTATGGGCGATCACCAACGTGACCATACCAAAGGGCAGTCCCATCAGGGAAAATACGGACAAAAATACCATGCCCAGAATGATCTCCGGGATCATGATGGGGAGTGTGGACACATAGGCCACGGCATCGTCCAATTTCCGTTTTCTGCGGCTCATCCCCAGTGCTCCCGAAGTGCCGATCAACACCGCAAAGGCACAGCTAAGTACCGCAAGGATCAGGCTGTTAATCAGTGCTTCCCCCAGATCTCTGTCCCGGAACAACTCCCGGTACCATTTCATACACCACCGTCAGCAGGATCGGAATATAGGTCAGCACTGTGATCACCGCCACATATACAAAGGGCCATTTTTTCTTTTTCATACGCTACATCATCCCTTCCAGCTGTGAGGTTCCGGTGATCTTGCGGTACAGGCGGATCATCACGGAAGTCAGTATCATCAACACCGCAGACAGCGCCGCCGCAAAAGGCTGGTTCCGCCCCTTGGTGATCTGTTCCTGAATCACACTGCCCACCAGCACGATCTTATTGCCGCCCAGGATATCCGCTATGAAAAACAGTCCCATGGACGGAATAAAGGACAGCACCACGCCGGACAAAAGTCCCGGCAGCGTCAGCCGGAAGCTGACGGTCCAGAAGGCTTTCCACGCCGAGGCTCCCAGATCTCTGGAGGCCTCCACCAGAGAGGCATCCAGCTTCTCTGCACTGGAATACACCGCCAGGATCATAAAAGGCAGCAGAGAATAAACCATTCCCACTACCACCGCCGGATAAGTGTAAAGCAGCTTTAACGGCCGATCGGTCAGGTGCAGCCCCATCAGGATCTTATCCAGTACACCATTGCTGCGAAAGACAATAATCCAGCCGTACAGGCGGATCAGCGCACTGGTCCAGAAAGGGATCATAATGAGCAACAGCATCCTGCGCTTCCAGACAGCGTTCATTTTTGCCATGAAATAGCCGTACGGATATCCGATCAGCGCCACGAAAAAGGTGGCGGTAAATGCCAGCTTCAGAGACTGCCAGAAAGTATCCAGATACAGCGGTTCCAATATTCTTTTGTAATTGTCCAGCGTGAACGTAAAGTCCACACCCCAGACCTGCGCTCTCTGTAAAAAGCTTAACAGAAACAGATACAGGATCGGCAGTGCCACAAACAGGATCGTGAACACATACATGGGGATCAGCAAGCCGATGTCCCCAGCCTTTCTGCCGTTACTTGTTGTTTTCGTCTTTGTCATTATCTATTACCTTTACTGCGTGGGGCTCCTCCCAGCCGATTCGTACCTGCTGTCCCGGCTGCAGATCATTGTCGATTCCGTAGCGGCTGGCGGTCAGAGTCTGTCCGTCCGGCAGACGGAACAAAATGCGTAACTGCCCTCCGGCAAAGCTTTTTTCCACCACCACAGCTTCCCGGGTGCAAACAGTCTCTCCGTTCATCAGAATGTTTTCCGAGCGGATGGCAAACGTCTCTCCTCCCAGACGGAGGATATTGGCATTTCCCACGAAATCCGCCACATAGCTGGTCTTCGGCTGATAATACACCTCATTGGGTGTCCCCAACTGTTCCAGCACGCCTTCATGCATGACGCCGATGCGGTCGGACATGTTGATAGCCTCTTCCTGATCATGGGTGATATAGATAAAAGTGATCCCCAGACGCTTCTGCAGCCGTTTCAATTCCAGCTGCATCTGTCTGCGCAGCTTCAGATCCAGTGCTCCCAGCGGTTCATCCAACAACAGCACCTTCGGCTCATTGATCACCGCTCTGGCAATGGCAATGCGCTGCTTCTGTCCGCCGGAAAGCTGATCCGGCATCCGTTTTCCGTACTCTTCCAGCTGGACCAGACGAAGTGCCTGTTCTACTTTTCTCTCGATCTCTGCCTTCGGAACTTTGCGGATCTTCAATCCATATCCTACGTTGTCCGACACATTCATATGCGGAAACAGGGCATAATTCTGGAACACCGTATTGACATCCCGTTTGTTCGGCTCACGGTTCGTAATGTCCTGTCCTTCCAGGATCACCTGCCCGGCATCCGGCAGCTCCAGCCCCGCAATAATACGCAGCGTCGTGGTCTTGCCGCAGCCGGAAGCTCCCAACAGGGTAATAAATTCTCCCTGTGCCACCTCCAGATCGATGCCTTTTAATACTTCTGTATTGTCAAATGATTTCCGGATCTGCCGCAGTTGTAAAATACTTTCGCCCATGCACCGGCTCCTTTCCTCATTTTCGTATATCATTTTTGATACAGATTCTACCGTATTTTTTAATCTCAGTCAATCCTTTATCCCCAGGCAATAAAAACGATAGAAACAGGCTGCCGGCTTCAGAGCCGCCAGAATATCGGGCATTAAAAAAATGCCAAGCCACAGGTTTTCATCCTGGGCTCAGCACCATATTTTACAGCTCAACAACCCGGTCATTCACCTGTGTAAAGCTGCCTCCGTCCATATTTTTACGTACAAAGGGAACCCCCCTGCGCACATAGTATACATTATCCTGAAGCAGGGCATCCGGATTCTCTGACGGGCTGATCGTACCACCGAGATCATCATAGCTGATATTATTGCGGAAGGTATTATGGATTGCCTCCTGCAGACAGAACATCACACAGCCGCCCTCATTCTGTCTGCTGTAATTAGATTCATACACCGTTCCGTCCCCGGAATCCGCATCATATGCCATGCCGTCCTGATTGAGTCTGGTGTCCGTGACTTCATTATAGCGAAACAGGGCATCCTTGCATTTCCAGGGCCAGATCCCGGCTGCCACTTTTCCCATCCGGTCGCCCGGCTCGCAATAGATCCGGTCATTGATCTCGCAGGCCACAGAGTCTGCCATATTATGCTCCACCAAAGGACGCAGGGCATACATCGGCGTGATCCCATCCCCACCGGCCTCTTTTACATAATTATGCCGTATCTGCATATTTTCATGTCCATAGTTCAGAAAAACGGCTTCCGTAAGCTCTGCCCCCCGGAACTTATCATGGGCATAAGTATAGCCTGCTGCGATTCCCCAGCGGCTGACCCGGTGCACGAAGCATCCTTCAATAACGATATCCCGATACCGTGCCACACCCGTCAGCTCCTCACATTCCGGACGGAGCGCTGTCATATAGATCCCACCGTTGTTCATGTGTTTATCGTAGACATTCCCATGGACATCATGGATCCACAGATTCCTAAGTGTGATGCCGCTCCGCACCCCTTTGTCCTTAGCTGCCACAGCCACACCGGTACGGTTCATTTTCTCACCCAGACTATAACGCTCTCCCGGGATCATGCTGCCTTCATTCGTGATCTCCAGATCCTCGACCACAATATGCTCCGCATCGTACAAAAGCACTGCGGAAGATACATAGCCGTGATACACATGCGTAGGTGCATCCAGCGGGGTCCCATAATCCTGATACCAGATCCCCTGTCCGCAGGCATCGATCCGCGGCGGTGCATCTGCTGTGCCGTACGCTCCGATCACGATCGGTGCCTCTTTCGTACCGCTGTCTGTCACATGCAGATATTGTCCGTAAAATACACTGCCCCGCTCCAGCAGGACACGGTCGCCCGGCTGCAGGCTTCTTCGATTAATGGCAGACAGACTGGCAAACGCCGTACTGCACGTCCGTCCGTCATTTTCATCACTGCCTGTTCTCTGACTCACATAATATGTCGCGGATAAGCTTGTCATATGCATCCTCCCGTAACCGTTTCTCAATGATCTGTGACACCTCCTCATAGGTAAAATAGTCCCCATGATAGCGTCCGAACAGATCTCTGTTCTGTTCGTAAAAATCCCGCTTCTCCTGCTCCGTGAAATCCGGGCAGAAGCCACCTTCCCGGACCTTCTCACACGGCTGCACAAAATCCAGCTTCAGGCGGGTCAGCTCATATTGCAGATACGCCGGTGCGGAAAAATAATGCGGTCCGTAGAACCGCTGTCCTTCCTGTTCCATTCTCCGCAGCTCTTCGTTGTGCTTCTGTCGTCTGGCCTTTAGTCCCTCCATGGAGGGATCCTCGATCAGGCCCATTCTATGCGCCAAAAGGAAGGCTCCCTGAGCCTTCCTGATATGCGCCTGTGTCATAGTTTCCTGTTTTGGCATTTTCTGTTGCATTATTTCACTGCTCCCGTAATTCCATTTGCAAAACTCTTCTGTAAACACAGGAAGATGATCGCTGTAGGAAGTGTACAGATCAATACTCCCAGCATCAGCATACCATAATCCACACTGTATCCACTCTTCAGATTGGCTACTAACATCGGCATGGTGATCGCCTTGCTGTCCTGTAAAATGATCGTCGGCCACAGATAATTGTTCCACGCATTCATAAATGTAACCGTCATCGCCGCTCCATAGGTAGATTTCATCACCGGAATGAACATCCGGAAGAAAATCTGTATTTCGCTCAGGCCTTCCAGCCTGGCAGCCTCAATAATATCATGAGGGAAAGAACGTGCCGCCTGTCTGAAAAGCATGATCATAAACGGAGTCGAGATGGATGGCAGTGCCAGTGCGATCCAGGTATTTACCAGCTTCCAGGAGGTAAACATCTTGAACAGAGGGATCATGATCGCTACGAACGGAAGCATCATTGCCAGCAGCAGAATACTCATCAGAATATCCTTGCCCTTATCATGATAGATCTCAAATCCATAACCGGCAATGGAACAGATCAGCAGTGTCACAACCGTGATCACGATCGCATTTAATACAGCGGAAATGCTGACAGAAAGCTTGCTATCACTAAGATCGCGTAGGAAATTATTTGCTTGAATTTAGTCACGTTTGTCACCCACCTTCATCTGAATTGCAGACAGAACCGCTACCATCACAAGTATGCATACAGACAACGCTGCCGCATAATTAAATTTCGGTGTCTCCACAAAGGAGATATTGTAAATGTAATGCGCCAATGTCATTGTAGATTTTCCGGGACCGCCTGCTGTCAGGTTCATAGACTCATCGAACAGCTGCAGTGTTCCCGAAGTAGACATGATCGCCGTCATCAGAATGGTCGGCTTTAACAACGGTATCGTGATCTTCATAAACTGCTGGAACGGTGTCGCTCCGTCGATGTAGCTTGCCTCATATACAGAATAGTCGATATTCTGTAATCCTGCCAGATAGAATACCATATTATATCCGGTCCATCTCCAGATCAGTGCGATCACGATGACCCATCGCGCCGGCCATGTGCTCTGGAACCAGTCCACCGAAGACAGTCCGATGGCCATCAGCACTCTGTTGACCACTCCATCCGGAGCAAACAATGACTTAAATATCATGGAATAAGATACCAGTGACGTTGCACACGGAAGGAAGATCAAAGTACGGAAAATACCTTTTCCTTTTATCTTAGGATTATTCAGCAGCTGCGCCAGCATCAGTGCGAGCACAAGCATGATCGGTACCTGAATCACAAAATAAAAGAAGGTATTGAACAAGCATTGCTGGAATGTTTTATCCTTGAGGATCCTGGCATAATTCGCTACACCATTAAAGACTCCTCCTGTCTTCCGGAAGGAAAGAAGGATGGCCTGTGACATCGGATAGAAACAAAATACAAATATTAAAATCGATGCCGGGAGCAGGAATGCCCATCCGGTCAGATTATGCCTTTTTTCCAAACTTAATTTTGCTTTCTTCTTTTCCATGTTTCTCTCCTACAACAGTACCGGGAACGCACTGCTGCACCCCCGGTACTATCCAGTTTCCATACTCTGGTGATTATTCAGCGATATTAAACTCTACGGTATCCTGAGCGTTTTTGATCTCTGTATCGATATCAGCGTTCTTCTGGACAACGTTGGTGATTGCATCTGTCAGTGCGCTTCTGATGTCAGAGTAGTATGCACCGTAGTCAATTCCGGGAACATGTCCGGCGAACTCTACGATATCCTTGTACACTGCCTGACCGCCGTAGAACTCATTGCCCTCATTATAGGTCTCAGACTGTGCTGCGGGCAGGTAACTTGCGATTGCTCCTGCATTTACCAGCAGATCATCGTATAAATCTACATCAGCACCAAAGGTAGCGTTCAGGAAATCAAATGCCAGATCGGTATTTTTGCAGTTAGAAGATACTGCCCAGCTTGCACCACCGCAGTTAGCGTAGTTGGTTGCGCCTTCTACATCATCTAACTTAGGCATATTCACGATTGCCCATTTACCTGCCTGATCCTCTGCTGCCTGAATGGAGGACATGATCCAGCAGCCCTGGATAACGCCTGCTGCAGTACCCTTGTTCATGGAAGCGATATACTGATCCCAGTCGGTATAATCTGCCATGATTCCTTCATCGATCAGCTGCTTATAGGTCTCGATTGCTTTCTTCAGTGCTGCGTTGTCAACCAGTGTCACCTCTCCATCCACCATGGGAGAAGCGCCTGCAGACTGTAACATCTCGATCACAATCTCAGAACCGCCGGAGCAGGTCAGCATGGGAACATCATTCGCAGCCATTACCTTCTTGGACAGCTCCATGAACTCAGACCATGTGGTATCCTTGAAATCTTCTACCTTAAGGCCTGCTGCTTCTACCATATCGGAACGGATCGCCATGATGGTAGCACCATTATCAAAAGGAATACCATAATGTGTTCCATCTACAGTGGAGTCAGCCAGCTTACCCATGGAAAACTGGGAGAAATCAATTCCGCAGTCATCCAGTGCTGTGAAGATTCCGGGATAATTGGTTGCATTTTTGTGGAAGGAATAATCCTGCATCAGGAAGATATCAGGTAAAGTGCTGTAATCACCGGCTTCAGCTGCTGTGATCAGAGCAGTCTCGATATCGCTATATACCTTCTCCTGAATGTCTAACTTAAAGTTAGGATGATCCACCTGGTATGCCTTCTCTGCCTGCTTCATTGCATAGACATTGAAGTTAGGGTCCCAACACCATACAGTCAGTGTCTCGTCTTCTGCGGAAGCAGGTGTTTCTGCTGCTGCCTCTGTTTCCTTGGATGCCTCGCTGGATGCTACGCTCTGCGCATCATTTCCGGCAGGCTTGCTGCCACATCCGGTCAGCATGGACATAGCCATTGCCGCTACTAAGAGCACGCTTAATACTTTCTTTTTCATCTTAAATAACCTCCTTATACTTGTAAAGTACTACCTTATAAAATATGAAACGCTTTTTGCTTTCCATAAGTTACCTGTCTTCCATATCGTCCACCCAACGCATTTCGCCGGGCTTCAGATCCAGCACATACGCACATTTTCCTTTGATATACAGCTCTGTGTGCTGTGCCTGTGCAGAGTTGTTGATCACTGCGATCTTGCCGGTCTTCTGGAATACCGTTACTTCGGTATCCACATTCGTTACATAGTAACGTTTCATCTCCTGCTCCATGCCGGCTGCATAATAAATTGCCCGAAGCAGAAGTCTGCAGTTCTGGGGAGAATACGGAAGACCTGCAAAATATACGCTGTGTCCTCTGCCATATTCATTGACTACCAGCTGGCTGTATTCCCCATCCATCGCAAGGATCTGATAATGTCCGCCCTGCGCATAGACGCGGCTGGTGCCCTCGCCGAAATCCAAGGCTCCTTCAATATCCTCTAAGATAAAGTGATCGTCATTTTTCTCATTATATTTGTCCGTACTGAGAGAGAAGCACATCTCGCGGTCTACACCGAGCACATCGGACAATTGGAAATATCTTCCCTGATACTGATAAGCGGTAGGCTCACCCACACCGATGAAGCCACCTCCCTGATCCACAAAGCGTCTGATATTGGTCAGTACCTTTTCGTCGATCCAGTTCTCCGCACCGCTGAATGCTGTGTACGCATCCCCGACATTAATGATGACCTTGATTTCCTCAGGGATGCCGTTCCTGACATCATCAAAGGAAATGAACTCGACCTCAAAAGGCATTCCGCTTAAGCATTCCAGTACTCCCTCTGCGGAATAAGTTTCCCTGTGCCAGATCGCATGATGTACCTGATTGGACATCCACCTTCTCTGACTGCCCCAGCAGTTCAGGATCGCCACCTTGAAAGGTGCCACATAGGAAGCTGTCCCCTGCATATTTTCATGGATCTCCCGAAACTGCGTTACTACATTTTGTATTTCATCAATGAAACCGGGCCAATTACTTGCCAGCTTCAGATAGCCGCCATATCCAATCCTGTCCAGGGGAGACCTGAGTAATGCACGCCTTGCTTTTCTCCAGTTATCCCTTGCCTCTCCGATCGGGTCACCACCCTCGCAGAACACATCCGGGAAAAAGTAAGGTAACAGCCGTCCTTCGGTATAATCCACTCCCTTGATATCAGAGATCATGCGGAGTGTCACACCGCTTCCGACAGAGCCTACCACTGCATCCAGTCCGATGCCTGCGAAATATTTACCGTAGGGCTCTGTTCCGATCCAATGATCTCCGAGGAACATCATCGCTTCCTTGCCATAAGAATGTACAATGTCTACCAGCTCCTTCGCCAGCGCACATACCTCGATCTGCTGGAACTCTATGAAATCCAGGAACTGTTTGCTGGGAACGCGGAACATGCTGTTGTGATATCCCTGATCCACAATGTACTCCGGGCGGAATTTGTAACCTGCCCATTTTTCAAACTGTTCCAGGATATAGGGGCTCACACTTGCGCTGTATCCAAACCACTCTACAAATTTTTCCCGCTTCTTGTCATCGAAGGTCAGTGTAAACTGATGGAAAAAGGTAGTGAAGCGGACCACATCGATATGCGGATTGTCTTCACACCATTTTCTCAGCTTGTCTTTGACATACTGTTTGGTCTTGGGCTGTCTCACATCGTAAGTGAGCTGATGCGGTGTATCCTTCCAGTCATTCGTGATGAAATTGTACATGTGTACCGGATCCCAGATCAAAAATGCCAGAAAGCTTACCGTATACTCATGATAGGGGATCGTACGGATCTCCACTTCACCGGATGCCTCATCAAATTCCCATGCATCCGTCGGCACCACTTCACCGGTCGTTCTGTCGATCACTTCCCACCAACGCTTCGGATCGTCCAGCGTATTGACCTTAAGCTGCTCCGTATGGAAGCCTTCCATCAGTCGGATGCGGAGTGTTTCCCCTCTGGCGGTGATGCGGTTGCTGATCAGGTATTCCTGCTGGATCTCCTCCGGATGCTTCATTGCCCACGCATTATCCTTTCGCGTGGTATAATAAGTTGCATATTTCTTCACCGGCTCTGACAAAAGTGCTTCCGGCATTTCGGTTCCGTCACAGTCTCTTAAAGCGTCTGCACCCAGAAGATTTTTTAAGCGTATCGTTTCGTCAATGATGTCTGCATCGGTCGGCAGCGTCAGTCTTCCTGTCATCGCATGGTTTCCTCCCATCACTTTTGTACTATCTTGCAGCTGATGACTAAAGTATATCGGCTTCCTGACCTGATATCAATTTCTTTGTTGCTTGTTTTGTTATGTTTATTGCTATTTTGTTACTAAAATAGTGGATTTTTTGAAATGATTATGTATAATATGCTTATCATGATCATACATATTTTTATTTTTTCGTCTTTATTACGAATGTTTTTGTGAAATGTTGTTCTTTTTATATATTTAATATAAAAAATACGATAGATTGGAAAATAGTACACAATAAAAATAAGATAAAGAAGGTATCTATTTATGAGTAATGAATTTATCAATATCGGCTCCGCAAACAGTTCTCCGGAACATTTTCAGCTGCGTTACATCTCCATCTCCAAATACGAAGGTGACTGGCAGTCCCTTCCGCATACACATCACTTTTCAGAACTGTTCTATGTCCTGCGGGGTGAGGGAGCCTTCTATATAGAGAATGAAAAGGTGCCTGTGAAGACGGACGATCTGGTCATCATCAATCCTTATGTAGAGCACACGGAGAAAACGCTTCCCAACGATCCCATGGAATATATCGTATTCGGTGTGGACGGACTTGCATTTTCGTTTTCCGGTGCGGGGCAAGACAACCCGAAGGGCTACAGCTTCTACAGCTACGGCTCTGATAAAAAACAGTTCATCAACTTTGCCCAGCTGATGATGCAGGAATTCCGCGACAAGCTTCCCGGCTTTGAACAGGTATGTCACGGACTGCTTCAGGTGCTCCTGGTATATATTTCCCGGAAGCAGAACCTGTCCGTCATCTCTGACTCCTCCTTCCAGTTGTCCAAGGAATGTGCTCTGGCGAAGCGTTATATCGATTCCAACTATTCCCAGAACATTACACTGGATTCCCTGGCGGAGATCACACATATCAACAAATTCTATCTGGCACATTCCTTTACCGAATGTGTCGGGCAGTCTCCGATCAATTACCTGACAGACCGGAGGCTGGAAGCCTGCAAGGAGCTTCTGGTATCCTCCAATCTGTCGGTAGCTCAGGTAGCCACCAGCGTCGGCTTTTCTTCGCAGTCTTATTTCTCGCAGATCTTCCGTAAAAAGACCGGCATGACACCGCGCCAGTACCGGAGCCGGTATGCCAGAAAATAATGTGTACACTCATAAAAGACCTCACTACCGGCGCATCTGCAGACTGTGAGGTCTTTTATAATGGACATTTATTCACTTATTTGATCCATCCCCAGCATAATCCCAGGTATTCCACCAGAAAATACATGCCCCGCAGCCATACCAGCACGGCACAGCCATAGAACATCCAGACATTTTCTTTCTGCCTGTCTGCGATTTTTCCCGTCATGGATAAAATCGCACAAATCAACAAAACCATCGTTCCGAAAGCCGCCCGATCCGGATAGTGTGGGGACAGGATCATGGCACCCCAGGACAACAGTGCCCCCAGCAATAACAGCACTGTATTTCTGCCCAGGTTTTCTTTCAGAATGCCTTTGCAGACGATCAGTGCAAATACCGTAAGCAGCAGGGCAGGGAACAGATACTCCATAATTCCCTTCGCTTCTGCGTAGCAACGCAGATACATTCTCCACAGCAGGCTGTAGGCTTCTTCCCCCGTCTCCCCGCTGCGGACAAAATTGCCCGGTGCAGCGATCATCAGAATGGTTCCCGCCAGGCAGCTGATGTTTCCCAGATACATCCACACCGGAGCTTTTTTGTGCTCTCTGTGTCTTAACAGGATCACCAGAAGACTCAGGAGCCATACCGCAGGCCCCATATTCTCATTGCTCCAGCCTGCGATCAGTCCCAGTGGAAGGATCCAGATGACGATGCCGGGAAGATTTTTTTCCTCATATTTCAGGTAACAGAACAAAAATGCCAGCAGAAAACCCGCCATATACAGATAATTCGCTGCTCCGGCTTCCCAGAACATACTCATTTTCCAGTTGGCATTCAGCCCCAGGATCATCCCCAACGCTGCAAACCAGTACG
>QWCY01003478.1_pt1 | contig 18040 bp, 16 predicted proteins | sample 1972631 | NCBI WGS metagenome assembly QWCY01 (sample SAMN09866696, study PRJNA288562) | Human gut metagenome isolate pre1_stool, whole genome shotgun sequencing... | isolation source: gut | host: Homo sapiens | place: USA: California
AGACACATCACTACTACATGCTCCACAAACCCGCCGGCGTCCTCACCGCGACGGCCGACCGCAGCCAGCCGACGGTGCTTGACCTGTTCCCGCCGGAACTGCGGCGCTTCGGGCTCGTGCCCGCCGGGCGGCTCGATAAGGACACGACCGGTCTGCTGCTCGTCACGGACGATGGGGACTATGTTCACCGCGTCATCACGCCGAAAAAGCATGTGCCAAAGGCCTATTTCGCGCGCACGGACGGGCAGCCGACGGAAGCGGATGCAGAGCGCTTCGCGCAGGGCGTTGTCCTCGGCGACGGGACGCAGTGCCTGCCCGCCCGGCTGGAGCTTCTGCCGGAGCAGGGGGGCTGCCGCGTCACGGTTTATGAGGGGAAATACCACATGGTCAAGCGGATGCTCGCTGGCTGCGGGACGCCCGTTTTGCAGCTGCACCGCCTGTCGATCGGGGCACTGACGCTCGATCCCGCGCTGTCCCCGGGCGCTTACCGGGAACTGAGCCCGGAAGAGGCAATGCTCGTTTTTTTGCTGCCAACTTCGTGATAATTTACAAAAGTTCGGGAAATTATCCGACTAACTCACGAAATTTCGAAAATTATTCACAAAAAACGACCATTTTTCTATTGAAAAATGCACATAAATCGGCTATTATGTAAAGTAGGAAATTGGTAGGTGCTGTGGGAGACTGCGGCGGCCGTTCGTAGGAGGAAATGATATGTCGAGCAGAATTTTTCAGGGCGTGATCGTTCAGATGAAAGACGCCACCACGCGCTGCATCGGTGTCGTGGACGAGCAGGGGTTTGTCATTGCCTGCAGTGAGCTTTCGATGATCGGCTCGCGTCTGGATGACTTTCAGGCCGCAGTGGGCGAAGTGCAGGAGCAGCTGTTTGCAACGGACACGCGCACGTATAAGATCCTGTCTGCCAGCACGGCGCGCTTTGAGTATGCCGTGTTCGTCGAGGGCAATGACCAGACGGCGCGCAGCATCTGCATTCTCGCAGCCGTCGGCATGACGGAGGCCAGCACAAACTTTGAGGAAAAGCACAACAAGGCTGCTTTCGTCAAAAACATCATTTCGGACAACATTCTCCCCGGCGACGTGTATGTGCGCGCCAAGGAGCTGCATTTTACCACCGACGTGCCGCGCGCCGTGCTGCTGGTGCGTCAGGTGAACGTGACGGATATCGCCGTGCTCGAGCTGATCCAGAACATGTTCCCGGACCGGCAGCATGATTTTGTGCTCAGCGTGAGCGAGTCGGACATCGTCGTCATCAAGGAAATGACACCGGACGAGACCTCGGAGGATATCTGCGCGCTGGCTGAGAGCATCGAGCGCGCCGTGCACACCGAGCTGCACGTGCAGACGGTCATCGGCATCGGCACGACGGCCAACCACCTGCGCGAGCTGGCTGACCGCTACAAGGAGGCGCAGGTCGCCATCGAGGTCGGCAAAGTGTTTGAAAACGAGAAGCCGGTCATTCATTACGATAACCTCGGCATCGGCCGCATCATTTATCAGCTGCCGACGACGCTGTGCGAGATGTTCCTGTCCGAAGCGTTCAAGAAAAACCCCATCGAGGCACTCGATGAGGACACGCTCGACACGATCAATCGCTTCTTTGAGAACAACCTCAACGTTTCGGAGACGGCGCGCAAGCTCTACGTCCATCGAAACACTTTGGTATACCGGTTGGAGAAAGTCAAGAAGATCACGGGCCTGGATCTGCGCGAGTTTGAGGATGCGATCCTCTTCAAGGTCGCGGTCATGGTAAAGAAATACCTCGACTCTCAGAACACTGCCAAGTTCTGAGCGCTTACCCGGGCGGGCGTAAGCCCAACATATTGGAGGACATCTTATGGTTCAAATGAACGATGTGAAGATGGTCTACGGAAACACGGAGGCTGCGGCCCTCAACGGTATCTCGTTTACGATCAATGAGGGCGAGTTTGTGTTTCTGGTCGGACCGTCCGGCTCCGGCAAGACGACGATCATCAAGCTGATCACCGGCGAGCTGAGCCCCACATCCGGACAGATCACGGTCAACGGCTTTGACATGCAGGGCATCAAGCGCCGCAAGCTGCCGAAGCTGCGCCGGACATTGGGCGTCATTTTTCAGGATTTTCGCCTGATCGACAAGATGACGGTGTATGAAAACGTTGCGTTTGCCATGCGTGTGGTGGGGGCGTCCAATAAGGAGATCCGCCGCCGCGTGCCGCAGGTGCTCGAGCTGGTCGGCCTGGCCGACCGGGAAAAGCGCTTCCCGGCGGAGCTTTCCGGCGGCGAGCAGCAGCGCGTGGCCATCGCCCGCGCGCTCGTGAACAATCCGCGCATGATCATCGCGGACGAGCCGACCGGCAACCTCGACCCGGTGCGCAGCCTGGAGCTGATGCTGCTGCTGGAGAAGATCAACGAGCTCGGCACCACGGTCCTCGTGGTGACGCACGAAAAGGAACTGGTCGACGCTTTTTCCAAGCGCGTCATCTCCATCGACGCCGGAAGAGTCATCAGTGACGGATTGGACGGGTACTACGGATATGAAGCTGAATAGATTCAACTATCTGATGGCGCAGGGCGTGAAAAACATCTTCACGCACGGTTTCATGTCCTTCGCGTCGATCACGATCATCATCGCGTGCCTGCTCATCATGGGCAGCTTCTCGCTGCTGACGCTCAACATTGACGCGAACATCGACCGCCTGCAAAATCAGAACGAGGTCATCGCCTACGTCGATGAGACGCTCACGGAGGATGAGGCCCGGGCCATCGAGCCCAAGGTCGCTGCGGTGGCGAATGTCGCCTCGGTCGAGTTCGTCACGCGCGAGCAGGCCATGCAGACGTTCGAGGCCGAGTATGACTCCGACCTCTTTGACAACATTGACGCGTCGGTCTTCCGTCACCGCTACGTTGTGACGCTTGACGACTTGTCGCTCATGAAGGACACGCAGGCCGCGCTGAAAAATGTGGACGGCATCGCCGATGTCACGGCGCACCTGGACTACGCGGAAAACTTCATCACGTTCCGGAACATTGTGAGCGTTGTCTCCGTCGTTTTGATCGTGATCCTCATTGCGGTGTCCCTGTTTATCATGACCAACACCATCAAGCTGGCCACGTTCGGCCGGCGTGAAGAGATCGCCATCATGAAGATGGTCGGTGCGACGAATGGCTTCATCCGTCTGCCGTTCGTGGTCGAGGGCCTTGTGCTCGGCCTGGTCGGCGGCCTGATTGCGTTCCTGCTCCAGTGGGGACTCTACAGCCTGATCGTCAGCAAGATCATGTCCACCATGGCGGCCGGCATCATCACGGTGCTCCCGTTTGCATCCGTGTCGCTGCCGCTGCTGCTGGTGTTCCTCGGTGTGGGTGTGCTCGTCGGCGTGTTCGGCGGCCTCACGGCCATTCGCAACTATCTGAAAGTCTAAGGAGGAAATCGAATGAAGATGAACCGCAAAGTCGTTCGATCCGTCATTTGTGTGCTGCTCGCGCTGATTTTTGTCATCTCGCTCATGACGGCGCTGATCCCGACCAACGCCAGCGCGGCGTCTCAGTCGGAGATCAACCAGCTCACGCAGCAGCGCAAAGAGCTGCAGGCCAAGCAGAAAGAGCAGCAGAAGACCATCAACAACCTGCGCTCCAAGAAAGCCAGCGTGGTGGATCAGAAGGCCGCGCTCGATCGGGAAAACGATCTGGCCGAGCAGGAGATCGTGCTCGTCAAGGAGCAGATCACGGCCTATGACCAGCAGATTGAGGACAAGGGCGTTGAGCTCGAGGCCGCCAAGCAGGAAGAAGAGGCCCAGACGGTCCGCTTCCGCAGCTGTGTGCGCCACCTCGAGGAGTACGGCCAGATGTCCTACATTGCCATCCTGCTCGAGGCGACCAGCCTGTCCGACCTCCTTGCCCGCATGGACATGGTCGGTGAGGTCATTGCATATAATAAGCAGGTGCAGGCCGACATGACGGCCGCCCGTGAAAAGGTTGAGACCGTCAAGGCGGAGCTCGAGGATGCCCGCACCGAGCTGCAGGATAAGCAGTCGGAGCTTGAGACCAAGCAGGTCGCGCTGCAGCAGAAGGTCGCGGAGGCCAATGCGCTGCTCGCCGGCCTGGAATCGGATATCAACGCCTATAAGAGCGTCTACGATCAGTATGAGCAGCAGCAGAAGAACGTGCAGTCGCAGATCGACAAGCAGGTCGAGGAGCTGCGCCGCCAGGAGGAAGCGAACAAGAACAACAACCCCGGCTATGACCCGGGCAAAGCCAACGGTTCCACCGGCACCATGATGTGGCCGTGCCCGTCCTGCCACTACATCACCTCGCAGTTCGGCTGGCGCTACCACCCGATTTATCATACGCAGAAGTATCACTCCGGCGTGGACATCGGCGCAAGCTACGGCGCGACCATCGTTGCGGCCGACGGCGGTACGATTATCACGGCCGGCTCCGTGTCCGGTTACGGCAACTGCGTTGTCATCAACCATGGCAATGGCATCACCACGCTCTACGGCCATATGAGCTCCATTGCGGTGTCCGTCGGTCAGAAGGTCTCCAAGGGTCAGACGATCGGCTATGTCGGCTCGACCGGCAACTCCACCGGCCCGCATCTGCACTGGGAAGTCACGGTCAACGGCGTGCGCCAGAACCCGCTCAACTATGCGAGCTAATCGGACATATTTTGACTGAATGAAACTGCCGGGCGGCCGGAAAATGGCTGCCCGGCTCGTCTGCTGCATTGGGGACTGCCCGGTGCGGGCAGCAAATGGATCCGGAGGGATAGCATGGACGAACACAAGCCACAGGAACAGGCACCGGAAAAAGTGCCCGCCCGCAGAAAAAGCGGCAGAATACACGGCTGGAAGGCGAGTATTCTTGCCTGTGTGATCTGCATTCTGGTGACCGCACTGGTCACGTCGCTGATCTTCGTCGGCAAATTCGGCGGCAGCAGCAACTATAAGCTCGCGCTGAAGTTTGCGCAGGTCAAGCAGGTCGTGGACAAAGACTATATCGGCGACGCGGACGACACGGCCATCAGCGACGCTTCGTCGAGCGCGATCATCAGTGCCATCGGCGACAAGTGGAGCTATTACATGACGGCCGAGGAATACAAGGCCTACCAGATGTACTCCAACAACGAGTACGCCGGCATCGGCGTGACGATCCAGCTCGACGATAAGACGAAGGGCTTTCGCATCACGGCAGTGACGAGCGATTCGCCCGCGGCGAAAGCCGGCCTCAAACAGGGCGACATCATCATGGCGATCGACGGGGAGGATGTCACGGGCAAGACGCTCTCGGACGTGCAGAGCACCATCCGCGCCAAGCTTAACAAAACGCTCAAGCTCACCATCCAGGATTCCGCCGGCAAGAGCCAGACCGTCACACTCGACTGCACGGTCATCTATACCGACCCCGTGACGTATAAGCTCATGGACAACGGCGTCGGCTATATCCAGATCCGCAACTTTGAGACCGGCGGCGGCAGCCGTGCCGTGCAGGCGGTCGATAAGCTGCTCGACCTCGGCGCAAAGTCGCTCGTGTTCGACCTGCGCGATAATCCCGGCGGCCTGCTCTCGGAGCTCATCACGATCCTGGACCACCTGCTGCCGCAGGGCGATCTGTTCGTGAGCGTCGACGGCAGCGGGAAAGAGACCGTCACGCAGAGCGACAGCGTCTGCGTCAAGGTGCCGATGGCGGTCATCGTCAACGGCAACACCTACAGTGCGGCGGAGTTTTTCGCGGCCGCGCTGCAGGAGTATGACTGGGCGACCATCGTCGGTCAGAACACGACCGGTAAGGGCCGCAGCCAGACGACCATCGCGCTCCCGGACGGCAGCGCCGTGCACATCTCGAGCCGGAAATATCTCACGCCCAACCGCGTGGACCTGTCCGAGCAGGGCGGCCTTGTGCCGGATATCGTCGTGGCCCCGGCCGCGGACAGCGAGGTCGATGTGCAGCTCGAGGCGGCCATCGCCGCGCTGCGCTGAATCAAAATTGTATACACGAAAATTTCAATGATATAAGGAGACGGATTATGGCGATCGACAGCAGATATAAGATGAGTCAGGAGCGTCTGGACACGCTCAAGGAAGAACTGCACTATCTTGAGACGACCCGCGAGAAGGAAGTCGCGGAGCTCATCAAGGAGGCGCGCTCGTTCGGCGACCTGTCGGAAAACAGCGAGTACGACGAGGCCAAGACGGAGCAGGGCAAGCTCTACTCCCGCATTGCCGAGATCACGGACCTGATCGAGAACGCTGAGGTCGTGGAGAAGGTCGAGGTCGCGGCGGACGTCGTGACCATCGGCAGCCGCGTGCGCGTGCTCGATGTCGATGAGGACGTGGAAGAGGAGTACACCATTGTCGGCTCGCAGGAGGCCAACCCCATGGAAGGCTGCATTTCGGACGACAGCCCGTTCGGCTTTGCGCTCAAGGGCCACAAAGTCGGCGAGACCGTCACGGTCGCAGCCCCGGTCGGCGAGCTGCAGTTCAAGATCATCGCCGTCGAAAACGAAGACTGAGGAGTCCATCATGAACGAAGAGAGAAAGAACCAGCAGGCGGCGGCAGAGCCGTCCCTGTCCGAGATCCTTCAGGTGCGCCGCGACAAGCTCAAGGCGCTGCAGGATGCCGGTCGCGACCCCTTCACGCAGACGCGCTTTGTGCGCAGCGCCTATTCGGCCGACATCAAGAACGATTTTGATGCCTATGACGGCAAAACGCTGCAGGCCGCCGGCCGCATCATGTCCAAGCGCGGCATGGGCAAGGCCATCTTCTGCGACATTCAGGACGACCGCGGCCAGATTCAGCTCTACGTCCGCAAGGACGCCGTGACGGAGCAGGAGTTTGCCGATTTCCGTAAGTATGACATCGGCGACATCATCGGCGTGAGCGGCTATGCGTTCAAGACCAAGACGGGGGAGATCTCCATTCACGTGCAGCAGGTCACGCTGCTCAGCAAGTCCCTGCGCCCGCTGCCGGAGAAGTTCCACGGCATGACGAACACGGAGCTGCGCTACCGCCAGCGCTACGTGGATCTCATCATGAACCCCGAGAGCAAGCGCAACTTCCAGATCCGCAGCCGGTTCGTGGCCTACCTGCGCCGCTATCTGGACGGTCTGGGCTTCATGGAGGTCGAGACCCCCGTGCTCAGCCCCATCGCCGGCGGCGCGACGGCGCGCCCGTTCATCACGCACCACAACACGCTCGATATTGATATGTATATGCGCATCGCGACCGAGCTGCACCTCAAGCGCCTGATCGTCGGCGGCATTGAGCGCGTGTACGAGGTCGGCCGTATCTTCCGCAACGAGGGCATGGACACCAAGCACAACCCGGAGTTCACGACCTGCGAGCTCTATCAGGCCTACACCAACCTTGACGGCATGATGGACATCCTCGAGGGCATCCTCTCCGGCGCGGCCAAGGAGATCCTTGGCACGTATCAGCTCCAGTGGCTGGGCCACGACGTGAATCTCACGCCGAGCTGGCGCCGCGTGACCATGGCTGACGCCGTCAAGGACGTCACGGGGGCCGACTTTATGGCCATCATTGGCGACGCGGACGCGGCGGTCGCCCTCGCCAAGAGCGTGGGCGTGGACATGGAAAACGTCGCCCACACGTGGGGCAACGCGCTCTATGAGACGTTCGACCAGAAGGTCGAGTCCACGCTCATCCAGCCGACCTTCATCACCATGTATCCTGTGGAGGTCAGCCCGCTGGCCAAGCGCAGCCCCGAGCAGCCCGCGCTCACCGAGCGCTATGAGATGTTCATCTGCGGCTGCGAGATGGGCAACGCCTTCTCCGAGCTCAACGACCCCATCGACCAGTACCAGCGCTTCAAGGCGCAGGCCGAAAAGCGCGCGCACGGCGATGAAGAGGCCAACATGATGGACGAGGACTTCGTCATGGCGCTCGAATACGGCATGCCGCCCACCGGCGGCCTGGGCTTCGGCATTGACCGCTGCGCCATGCTGCTGTGCGGCGCAAGCTCCATCCGCGACGTGATCCTGTTCCCAACCATGAAGCCGCTGGACACGGACAAGAAGCCGGAAACGGCCGAGGCCAAGCCGGACGAGACCGCACCAGCAGCCCCGGCCGTTGAGGAGAAGATCGACTTTTCCAACGTGCAGATCGAGCCGCTGTTCCAGGATTTTGTGGACTTCGAGACGTTCTCCAAGTCCGATTTCCGCGCCGTGAAGGTCAAGGCGTGCGAGGCCGTAAAGAAGTCGAAGAAGCTCCTGAAGTTCACACTCGACGACGGCACCGGCACGGACCGCGTGATCCTCTCCGGCATTCATGCCTATTACGAGCCGGAAGCGCTCGTGGGCAAGACCTGCATCGCCATCACGAACCTGCCGCCCCGCCCGATGATGGGCATCGAGTCCTGCGGTATGCTCATCTCCGCCGTGCACCACGAAAACGGCGAGGAAAAGCTCCATTTGCTCATGGTCGATCCCCACATCCCGGCCGGCGCGAAGCTGTATTAAATTCCATAACCATGCAAAAAGCCCTTTGCGTGCAACACATTCGCACGCAAAGGGCTTTTTTGATCGGTAGGATGCGCTCGTTACTGCGCGGGCTGGAAGTTCGTCTGGTAGATCTTCTCGGCGATTTTTTTCGGCGCGAAGTCCACGATGACGATGCCGTAGGCCGTTCCGGCCTGCCAGTCATAATCGTAGAGGTCGAGGTTGATGTGCTTGGCGTATTCCTTCGGGTGGCCCACTTTCCCACTGCCGCTCGTGGAGGTGAAGTTCAGGAAGAAGGTGTCATCTGCTGCGCGGCTGTTGTCGAGGCAGGTGTGGATGGCGGTGATCTTGTCATCAACGTCGTAGTTGTAGCGATCCTGCACGCACAGCGTTTCGCTGCCGTTGATCGCGGAACTCGCGGTGGGGTCTGCCAGCACCGTGCGGTCGCCCTGATCGGCCCAGCCAAAGTACAGGCCGCAGCGCTCGCTGCTGACCGCCAGCTTGTCGTCAAACCGCGTGGCGAGCACGGCCTTGCCGCGCACCTCGCCCAGCGTCGGGATCTCGTTTTTCAGGTACCAGCGGTCCGGCTCCCGGCTGATCGCTTCATATAGAACGCTCTGAACGTCCGCAACGTCGTCTTTGCTGTTTTCGGCCTTCATGCACAGAATGACCGTTTCGCTCGGATGCTCGTCAAGGAAGGCGTAGACGTCTTTGAGCACGTCAGCCAGCGTGAGCGTTCTGGAAAACGGGGAGTCGGAGACCTTGCATCTGGCGATGTTGTGCTTGAGCACGAGCGTCTCCTGACCGGAGCGCTTTTCGAGCACCAGACGCATATCGAGATAGCGGTAGCCGTAGATCAGCTGCGTGGCGATGCTCGCATCCTGGCACTGGAAGATGTAGCGCATGTCCACATACTGCGTGCAGCTGTCGTGTGTGCCGGGGATGGACATATTGCTCAGCTTGGTCTCGTCGGGCACCGTTTCCATCCAGTCGGTGCTGGAGATGTTTGCCGCCATGGCTGGCGGCGCGGCGATCCCGGCAAGGACGGAGAGCACCATGCAGATGAGCAGCGCGCAGAGCCAGAGGCGGTGTTTGGTGACCTTCATAAAAAATTCTCCCTCGTTATTTTTCGCCGCATGCGCATGCCGCGCGGCGGTCGTGTGCCGCCAGTATAGCACAAAACTCGCGCGTTGGGAATGAAAAATCGAATCACCGGGCGTATGCGCCGGTGCGCGGCTGTAGAAAATGCGCAAATGCTGTGGTATACTAGCGCAGGAATGTGTCGCAGAGAGGAGGGGAACGCATGCAGCAGGCGGGCGAGGACAGCCGCCGCGAGAATGCGCGGCCGGAAATGAAAAAACGAAAAGTTTCCGCTTTCTACACCGGGCTTTTTGGATTTACGAGTATTTTTTTCTTGGTTGGAATTGCTTTTGTCATGTGGTTTCTCGTAGTGTATATGCAGGAGGATATTGCTAGTCTGCGTGGCTTAAGTCTTATAGGTGTTATACTTTTTTTTGCTTCAAGTTTAATTGGTTTATTTTTGTCCCTTTATATGGTCTTGAAGGGCGCGTTTTCAGCTGCATACACGGTAGACGCAGAAGGCATGACAACCTATTGGAGGAAAAATACATACCGACTTTTGTGGACCGACTGCATCGAGTTTGAGATCGTGCAGGTCCCGGTCAACTGGAGTACCTCGGCCGCCATCGTATATTGCTCCACACGTGTACTTTCCCAGAAAGAAAAAGAGAATTTCTTCTGGTTCCACAAGAACGACTTTGCGCACGTGCAGTATTTCCAGTACAGTGATGAAGCCATTTTTCAGGAGTTTTTGCACTGCGTTCCGGAGCGGGCGCGCAAGTATCTGGAAGCGGAAGCGCTCGTGCTGGGTCTGCCGGGGGAGTGAGGCCCTTTTCGTGCGGTATTCTCCGGCGGCATTGAAAAGGCGAATAAGATCATGATGCCGATTTTGTTTTTGCTGTTTGTGGGGCTGGGCATCTATGTGGCCACGCTGCCCGGCGCGTCGGACGGCTATCGGTACATCTTCACGATCAAGCCCGAGAGCCTGCTCGATCCCTACGTCTGGATCTATGCGTTCGGTCAGGCGTTTTTCTTGCTGTCCGTCGCGGGCAACGGCAACGTGATCTACGGCTCATATCTGAGCAAGAATGAGTGTATTCCGAGCGCTGCGCGCAACGTTGCGCTTTTTGACACGATTGCGGCGCTGCAGGAAAAGCTTGGTCTCAAGCGCGTCCCGGCGACGATAGATTACCGCATACTTTGCCTTTGACCTCGCTTCCTTTCTGTGGAGCGCAGAAAATCCCGCAGCAACTTATTCAGTTCAAATAAAAAGGTATGGCGGCCTCCCATGCTGTCTGCTCGCGAGTGCACCATTATAATGGTAATGGAGCTGTAGCGATTTTACTGCGTTACAGCTCCATTTGCGTGAAAGAATTTCGGCTTTAATAAAAAGCGGATGTGAATCAGTTACTTGCTGCGCTTTTTGATTTCGGCAATGATTGCAGGAATCACGGATCTGTAGTCACCGACGACACCGTAATTTGAGATGGAAAAGATCGGCGCATCTGGGTTGTGATTGATGCTGATAATGCAGCCGCTGTTCTGCATACCTACTTCGTACTGTACGGAGCCGGAAATACCGACGTTGATAATGTGGTCGGGCTTTACTGCGGTGCCTGACTGACCGATCTGCTGGCTGTGCGGAAGCCATCCCATGTCCACCGGGGGGCGAGAAGCTGCAACTTGACCGCCAAGCAGTGCCGCTAGATCGCCGAGAGTACGAAAATCGGCCTCGGACTTGATGCCGCGCCCGCCGCTCACAAGCAGCTCGGCCTGATCGATCGCCGTGCCGGAGCTGTCCTTCTTCATGGTGGAAATGACCTCATAGCAGTCTTCGCGGTCGACAACAACGCTCTCGGTGATCACGTGCCCTTTTCTCGAAGTATCGGCTTTCAGCGGAGAGAACATCATGGGGCGCACGGTTGCCATCTGCGGGCGCTTTTCAAGGATAACAATGTGCGCCAGAATCTTTCCGCCGTATGCAGGGGTCGTCTGGTAGAACACACCGTCTTCGTCATAGCCGAGATCGATTGCGTCCGCAGTAAGACCAGTCTTGAGTGAAACCATCATACGCGGTGCAAGGTCACGTCCGAGTGCCGTTGCACCGTAGAGGATAATAGAGGGATTATACTTCTGCGCAAGCTGTGTAAGCGCTTGCTGATAAGGTCGTGCGTTGTAGACTGCAAGATTCTCATGCTCTGCAATGATGACCTGATCGGCCCCGTGGGCAATGAGATCGGGTGCGAGCGAGGCAACACCGCTGCCGAGAAGTACGGCAGTAATGTCCTCGCCGTTGTATGCCTTGAGTTCCTGCGCCTTGGCCAGAAGTTCGAGTGTCACGGAAGTGAGCGTTCCGTTTTGCTGCTCGGCAAAGATCCAGATGCCCTTATAGTTTTCTTTTGTCATTTCAATGCCTCCTCACAGTACGTGCTCATGCTCCAGCATGTCGACAAACTTCACCGCGATCTCGTCGGCAGTACCATCAAAGTACACGGTTCTGAGTGCGCGCTTTTCGGGCTCAAATACCTTCTTCGTGGAAGAAGGGGAGCCTTTCACGCCGGTCATGGATATGTCGGCATCAAGTTCAGTGGCATTCCAGATATGGCGCGGCTTCTTCAGGCATTTCATGATGTTTTTCGGGGTGGGATAGCGCGGTGTGTTGATGCCATCGCACACGGTGACGACTGCGGGCAGCTTTGCGCGAACACGCTCTACGGTGTTTTCAAGCACGCGGTCACAAACGACCCAACCATCTTCAATGGAGAGACTGGATGCAAGCGTGATCTGCGGCAGACCGAGGAAAGCCGCAGTCGCGGGTCCGGTCTGCGCGGTGTCGCCGTCAACGGCGTGCTTGCCGAACAGCAGCAAGTCGTAATTTCCGATTTTTTCCGCAGCTTTTGCGAGGGTGTAGGAAGTTGCAAGCGTATCTGCACCGCCGAAAGCGCGGTCTGACAGCAGATATGCCTCGTCGCAGCCGAGCGCGAGCGCCTTTTTTAGCACATCTTCCGCCTGGGGAGGACCCATGGTGACTGCAGCGACCGTGCCGCCGAATTTCTCTTTGAGCTGTAATGCGCATTCAATAGCATTTGCATCAAGGGGGTTGAGGATGCTCGTCACGCCCTCACGCTGCAGGTTACCGGTTTTGGGGTCCAACTTAACGTCGTCCGTATTGGGAACCTGCTTTACAAATACGAGTGTTTTCATATCAAATCTCCAAAATATAGAACAGTTTTACTTGCCGAGGACTGTGCCACCGATGACCATGCGCAGGATCTCACTGGTGCCTTCGCCGATCTCTAAGAGTTTGGCATCTCTCACGAAGCGCTCAACATGGAATTCCTTGCTGTAGCCGTTGCCGCCGAGGATCTGAAGCGCCTCGAGGCAAATCTGAGTGCAGCGGGAGGAGCAGAACAGCTTTGCCTCTGCGGCTTCAAGCGTATGACGCTTGCCGGAGGCCTTTGCTTCTGCTGCATTGTAAACCATCATCTGCATCGCGACGATGTCGGTGGCCATATCGGCAAACTTGAACTGAATGCCCTGGTGCTTTGCGATGGGCTTGCCAAAGGTGACACGCTCGTTAGCGTATGCCTTTGCGACCTCAAATGCATGTTCGGAGAGACCGCAGGAAATTGCGGCAACGCTGATGCGCCCGCCGTCAAGCCCCTGCATGGCAATCTTGAAGCCCATGCCCTCGGTGGAAAGCAGGGCATCCGCCGGGAGACGCATATTGTCAAAGGACAGTTCACAGGTGCTGGTGCCGCGCATACCCATTTTGTCCTCATGCTTGCCGATGATAAGCCCGTCTGTCTCCTTGGGCATGATGAACGCGGAAATACCTTTCGCGCCTTTGCTGCGGTCGGTAATTGCCATGATGATGTAGTAGTCTGCAACGCCGGAGTTTGTGATCCAGGACTTGCCGCCGTTGAGTACCCAGCTGCCGTCATCCGCCTTGACGGCGGTAGTCTGTATGCGCGCAGCGTCAGAGCCGGCGCTTGCCTCGGTAAGACCAAACGCGAAGATTTTGCCCTCTGCGGCGAGAGGAAGGTATTTTGCTTTCTGCTCGGGAGTACCGTTGTGCAGAATCATGTCGGAGGCGACCCAGCTGATATCGAGTGCCAGAGCTATGCTTGCGCTGCCCTTGGCGAGCTCGTGAATGACGATGGTGCTGGTAACGGCATCGCAGCCTGCTCCGCCGTACTCTTCGGGGAAGTGCACACCGACAAGTCCGGTTTCGCAGAGTTTGTTGTATACGCTCCAGTCAAAGCCGTTCTCGTCCATCCATTTGTCTCGAGGGGCAACCTCTTTCTCTGTGAATTCCTTTACCATATCACGGATCATGGATTGTTCTTCAGTAAATTTGATGAGCATAATTTTTTCTCCAATATAGCAGTTTTACGGCTGTATTCCGGCACGGCAGTGTTTATAAGATAAATATTTAACAAAAAGATGCCGATACGCCGTATCTCCCAGGCCGGATAAGCAGCCTGAGAGATATTGGTGCTTTGTGTGTAATTACTGTGCCAGCTTACACTGCGTAGAATAGCAGAGAAGCCAAGACAGTGAACGGGATAAGAATAATCAGCAGGGGCAGACCCACAACAAGGTAATCTTTCGGGCGGTAGCCGCCGGCGAGAGAGACGGTCATGCAGGGGCTGCCGATGGGGGAGATGACTGCATTGTTGACCATGACCAGTGCGGGGATCACGATCGCAAGCGGGCTTACGCCGATGCCTTGTGCGAGAGAGATGCAGATAGGCGTGAACATTGCGTTAGTAGCGGTGTTAGACATGAACTGGGTCAAGATTCCGCCGATTGCAGCAACGCAGAGAATGATGGTGGTGTAGTTTGCGTTGTCGCCAAGGATCTTGAGGATGCCGTTTGCAACCCACGTGCCGGTACCGGAGGTGTTGACTGCAGAAGCGACAACGAGGCAGAAGTTCAGATTCCACATGGTGTTCCAATCTACGTTCTTGAGAGAGGGAACCACGGGGACCGTGCCGGTGATCCAGAGAATGATGCAGCCGATGAAGGTAATGACCTGGTTATCGGCAACCTTGAGGATGAAGCACACGATGGAGCCGACCAGAACGCCGATCGCGACAAGCTGCTTCCACAGAGGAGCGGAAGGCGCATCTTTGGGCGCATCGAGCTGACCGGCGGCCAGGGGATCATCGAACTTGCAGGTCTTGACAAGGATATTGTAGCCGATGGTTGCAAAGTAAAAAGCGGTGATGACGACAAGGACGATCGTCAGAGGAGCTGCAGAGAAAAAGCCCATGGTTTCCACGCCCGCAGCCTCAAGTGCGCCTTGTGCAGCAAGGTTGGGAGCGCCGCCAATGAGAGAAATGGATTCGCCGACGGTTGCCTCGACGGCAACACCCATCAGTAGGTATTTGGGGTGAAGTTTACCGCAGGACTTGACGGCTGCGCCGGCAAGAACGGGGATCATAAGAACAACGAGCGCAGTGTTGGAGATGAAGCCGGTGATGATGCCGGAGAATAAGCACGTTACGAAAACGGCGAGGCGCTCTTTTTCGACAACTTTTCCTCTGAATATTTTGGCGGCTGCCATGTCAACAAGGCCGGTCGCCTCAAGTGCGTAAACTTCGATGGACATACCAATGAGGAAGATGATGGTAGATCCACCAAAGCTGGAGTAGAGTTTTGCTGGCTCAACGATTCCTGTGATCCAGAGTGCCACGCCAGCGAGCGTCATGGTAACTGCGAGCGGGAACTTGTTGAGTAGCATCAGTGCGAACATTGCCGCGATAATGACGAGTGTTGTGATGATCTGCGGTGTCATGTTAGGAATTCTCCTTTTCTTTTTTACCGTGCACAGGTTTCTTGGCACGTATATGGCCGTTTCCATTCTGTCGCCTTTGAAACCGTTGCTGCATGACTCACGCAGAATATCCGTGCGTGTTTTGTGCAGCTATGATTATAAGGCTCCGCAAAAAATACTATTATACTATCGTTTTGCAAACGTTTTGCAAAAAACTCTTGACTATTTCACCTCTTTCCGTGAATATATAAAAGGATTTATCTTCTGACTGGTTCAGACTGGCGACTGGTATGCCTTAGTTATAGTATTGACAATGCGAGAAGTAAAATAATTATTTAACAAAGAACGATAAGCCAGAGCTTATGGATCAGGGGTTACTATGACAATTCAACAGTTGCGACAATTCTGCATCTTGGCAGAATATGAAAACATAACACTGGCATCAAAAGCGCTTTTTATCACACAGCCAGCGCTCAGTATGGTGCTGAAAAATGTCGAAAAAGAGTTGGGGTTACCATTGTTTGACCGGAAGGGCAGAAATATATATCTCAATCATCTCGGAAAAGACTTCTATAATTTTGCCAAGCGGACATTGGCCGATTACGATGCGCTGTTGGAAAAATTCCGTGCTCCGCATCAGGACAGTGATGCGCTGCATTTCTGCTATTCCTCGGCATATATCCCGGATTATGTCCTGCCTGCTTTCAGCGCGGATAACCCAAATATTCCGATAACCATAAACGAGGTTGAGGAAAAAATGATACCGCACTTTCTGCAAAACGAGATTTATGATATTGCAATCTCGAGTCTGAAGTGTGACACCGGAAATCAAAGGCTGATCAGCGCGAATTCTTTCCGCAACAAACTTATGGTGTCTGTGCCGTTCAACAATCCGCTCGCCTCGCACAAATTACTAAGAATAGAGGACCTTTCAGGGCAGAAATTTTTCCGCCTCAGCAAGCATGGCGAGTTTTCGGATGAGCTGGATGCACTGGCAAAAGCCAAGGGAGTGCAAATGAATATTGCTCAGCGCGTCAACTATGAGATCATCAAAAAGCTGCAGAAAGATTTTGATTTTCTGTACTTTATCACCACATTGCAGGCGCAGTTCGACTACATCCCGATGAATCGCAAACTCATACCGATTGAGGAGGAATCGCTTTTTACAAAAAATATGTATGTGTCTTACCTTAAGAATAACGAGGAGAAGGCATTGCAGTTTATCGACTGGGCAAAGCAGAAGTTGATAGATTTTGCAGACATTTCATTGACATAATGAGACAAGAAGAACCAACGGCGCCCCGGACAGAGATAAAAGTCTGGGGCGCCGTTCATATGTCGTGCATGATTTGTCCATATTCAGTTTATAAACAGGAAAACAAACTGCCAAAGACAGCGTGAGAGGGGACACATAAATTGTCAATTACGACTATTTATAAGCATTTACTAATCGACTTTGATAATTTTTTGATTTTACATATAAGTAAAATGCAATGTATCCTGTACATGCAAAAAGCTGACTGGTCGTATCGTCGCCGACTGGTATTCGGGCACGATACGGGAAAATCGCAAATCGAAAGCGAGATGAAACAAAGAATGGAAGCAATGTCATTCGGAGAAAGTCTGCTTATCTCCCTGACCGGGCTTGCTGTTGTGTTCACGGTACTGATTGTGCTTGCGTTGGCGACTATTGCCATTGCAAAGATAATCGGAAAATTGACGGGTGCGCAGAGTGCTCCTGTGTCTGCACCCGCGGCTGCACCAGCTGCCTCACCGGCAGTCCCCCCCGTTGAGGAAAATCTGAGTGAAGTGGTTGCGGTGCTTCAGGGTGCACTGAGTATGGAGTCCGGAATACCCGTAGATAAGCTGATGATCACATCCGTAAAGCGCGTTCCGGATACATCGGATAAACAGCAGTGATTTAGAGAAAAGGAAGGACCACTACGATGAAATACACAGCAATTGTTAACGGCAAGACCTATGAAGTCGAGATCGAGCGCGTTTCCACCGGCCGCAGCATCGGTCATGCGGCGGCGCCTGCTTACGCAGCGGCTCCCGCTTCTGCTCCGGCAGCGGCGCCGACGCCCGTCCCGGCAGCGGCTCCTGCAGCCGCGGCAGCACCGGCTCCTGCGCCCGCAGCAAGCGGTGGCGCGATTGTCAGCCCCATGCCCGGCAGTATCCTGGATGTGCGCGTAAATGTCGGCGACACCGTTGCAGACGGTCAGGTCATCGTCATGCTTGAGGCAATGAAGATGGAGATCGAGATCAAGGCTGAGACTGCCGGCGTCGTGTCTGCCGTAAACGTCAAAAAGGGTGACATGGTGGAAAGCGGAAGCGTTCTGGTAACGCTTTGAGAATGAGGTCTGTAAATGGGAATCATTGAAGCTTTCGGCAAGCTGCTTGCTGAATCAGGATTTGCTGCGCTGACATGGCGTGAGGTTGTCATGCTCATCGTTTCCTGTGTTTTGCTCTACCTTGCCATTAAAAAGAAATTTGAGCCGCTTCTGCTGTTGCCCATAGCTTTCGGTATGCTTCTGGCAAACCTGCCGGAAGCCGGCCTTATGTACGATGCGACCGTTAACGGCGGTGCATGGTACCAGTCCGGCATCATCAGAATCATGTACAGCGGTGTAAAGAGCAGCCTTTTCCCCTGCCTGATCTTTATGTGCATCGGCGCAATGACCGATTTCGGTCCGCTGATCGCAAACCCAATCAGCCTGATTCT
>QWCY01003482.1_pt1 | contig 17995 bp, 5 predicted proteins | sample 1972631 | NCBI WGS metagenome assembly QWCY01 (sample SAMN09866696, study PRJNA288562) | Human gut metagenome isolate pre1_stool, whole genome shotgun sequencing... | isolation source: gut | host: Homo sapiens | place: USA: California
AACCCCTTTCCCCGGGAAAGGGGCTATATTACTGGGGCTACCGCCCCTAGACCAAGCAAGGATGCTTGCAGTCAGCCGCACAAAGCCACTGCACGATGCGGTGGCACAAATGGCTGACGACCTGTACGGGGGCTACGCCCCTGCGACCCCTTTTTTATCAACGATATAGGTTTATCGACAGTCTGAAACCGCCCCGATTAAAAGGCGGTTGATTTTTAACTCAATCTTGGGAGCGGCTGTTTATGAAGTTGCATTCCCCCCGATAATATGCTAAAATATTCACGAGGGAAACCTTGGACGTCAGGCGGTCAATTCATCTCCCGAAGTGCGAAAGCGCTTTGAAAGGAGGTGAAGCTGTGTACATAACGCTAAGTGATTTAACACAGATAGGAATATTTCTCACTGCTTTCACAGTTATGATATTCACAATCATTTCTTTTAATAAAAAGAAATAACCGCCCTCGCTGCTAACCTGAGGCGGTTATTCTTTAACTCAATCTAGGGAGCGACCGTCTGTCGTTTCCCTCTTTTTGTATCTATAATATAACACAAAATCAAGTCGGTGTCAAGTGCATCGCCCTGCATAATCCGAAGAACCGCCTTGTTTAAAAGACGGTTCTCAGCTTGTAGAAAAAGTCTGTTTTTGAAATAAACTTCTGATTTATTATCCCTATCCCCTTTAGGACACTCTGATGGCTTTGCCTCGTGCAAAGCTTGGTGTGTCCTTATTTCGGCATCCTTGCCGAAAACCCCTTTCCCCGGGGAAGGGGCTATTTCGCTGGGGCTACCGCCCCTAGTCCCTGTTGGGGGCTACGCCCCTCAACCCCATTTTCAAAAATTATATAGGTTTTTCTACAGTCTGAGAACCGCCCCGATTAAAAGGCGGTTTTCCGTTTATCCGGTTTTCCTCACAGGCCTTATATACTTCCAGTATCTCCTGCAGTCGTGATAGAAGTAGAACACCCTGCCCTGCGTTTTGTCAAGCTCATAGCCCGACTTTTCATAATCAAAGTCCTTCATAGCCTGTTCTATCTTTGCTTCAACCGCACTGTTTTCGGTCTGAAAGTCGAACGGTCCGTGTTCAAATACGATATACTCGCCCTCAGGCACGTCCATGATCTGCATCTGCCTTGGTATCTCTCCGCTGTAGTCGGCAGGAAGCCTTACGCCGTAAGCCTCAGCCAGCGGAATGCCCCAGCTGCATATTCTTCCCTCAGGCTCGTTTATGTACGCCATCACCTGACCGCTTCCGCTGTTTGCCTCATCGCCGCCCATATCGTCGAGCTTGCCCTTGATGCTGTCAAGCAGTCCGCATATAGTTTCGCAGTCCTGTCCGGGAATGTGACTCTGCTTTTCCCGGAAGTCGTAATACCCTATACTCTCGTAGTTTCTGATATGCAGGAATTTATGAGCCGGGATAGTTACGAAATACACCTTAATATCACTGTTTGTCTGTGCCATACCTGTTCCTCCTATGCCTAAAAGATAGCAGTCGAAAGGTCTTATAGCCGTGCGGAGAATTACAGGCACAGGGTGTAAGCGGTAAGCGCTCGGAGTAATTCCGTATGCCGCTTTGAATGCCCTTGTGAACGCCTCATGAGATGTAAAGCCATAGTCAAGCGCAATATCAAGTATGCCCTTGTCGGTATCTCTCAGTTCCCTCAGCGCAAAAGCAAGCCTGCGGTATCTCATATAATCCCTGAGCTTCATTCCCGATACTTCGCTGAATTTCCTTGAAACATAGTATTCCGAGTAGCCAAGCGTCTGCGACAGCCTGCCGAGTGTCAGCCTTTCGTCCTTGCCGCTTTTTATACACCTGTCTATGTCGTCAACGATATTCTGAATATTCATATACCATTCGTTTATCTCACTCATCTGTTTCCCCCTTACAGCTTTCTTCCGCCTTTCCGACTGAATTTATTTTACCATAAAAGAGAAGCGTCCGCTTGATACGGCTTGCCGTCCTGCTTATTCCTCCGGCGTAAAGAACACATTCCCGTCATCGTCTGTCGTAAATACCGTGAAGCCGGTATAGCACACATTTCCGTAAATGTCGTTGATAACAAAGCTGTATCTGTAGTCGCCTGCAGGCAGATTGACAAACTCTATCATATTGTCGCCGCTGTAGGTGCATTCATCGCCCTCCGCTTTGCCTGCAAAGTTACCCTCGCTGTCGTAGGTGTTGAATATCGGCACTATGACATCTCCCTCTTTAAGCGGAACAACGCTTCTTGCCGACTCGCCGTTTTCGTTTACGCCGTCCCATGTTCCAAGCGCCGTTATGTCATACGCATTGCCGTCCTGCGTCATAGCTATACGCAGATTTGTTTCCTTGCCGTTGAGCTTTACGGGAGATGTGTAAACCGAGCTATTTCCGTTCTTCTCCACTATGAACATAGGGATAAGATTATTCTCAATCATATACCACTGCCCGCTGAAATTATCCTCGACCAGTCCTGATGAGAAATCAACCTTTGTACTCTGGTCAACACCGAATTCGATAAGCTCACCCGTTTCTTCGTCAACACGGTAAACCGAGCAGTTTACGCTCGCAAGGTTGTTTATAGTATCGTCCGTAACATTGAAGTAGAACGTTCCCTCATCGTCAAGCACAGGGCCGACATCTATCTGCACACTGCTCTTATCACCGCAGAAGCCCATGTTGTCGGTCTTGTTGTTGTAATGCTCCCAGTTGCTCTCGTAGTCGGAATAATCCCCGTCGCTCCAGTACACCGCACCGTCCGCAAGCCATGTTTTTTCACCGCTGTACCCGTCCGTACTGCCGTTTTGTGCGCCGTATGCGATTCTGTCAACAAACGTCATATAGTACGGGCTTACGCACACCTTGCCGAATGTGGCAAGCTCAGTAGAGCCTGAAACGCCGAACGGATAGTAGGTCGAAAGCCCCGTTGAGCCGTCCTTGTCCTCGCCGTAGATGTTATACACTACCGCCTTTTCAAGCGCCGACATAACCTTGTCCGCCTTGTCGCCCGATACCGTAGCCGCTATCATAGAGCCGAGATCCACCATGTTGGTATATCCCTCTGTATCGTTGTTACTGCCGTATGCTCTTACGTTATAGATGCTTCTTACCGCATTTGCAAGCAGTGCAGGGTCGGAAGAAATATCGTTCATTTCCTCGGCGGCGTCATTCACTGCCTTTACAAGCTCGTCTATTCGGCTGAGATCCGTTATCGAAAGCGTAGCCTCGCCGCCTGCACCGATAGCCTCGCACGATGCCATAAAGCTGTCAGCGACCGTCTTTCCAAGCTCTGCTGTATCCGCTGTCGGATTACTTTCCATAAAGCCTGCTATCTCGGTATAATCCCAGCCGTAACCCGGCTCCGTTTCCTCAGACGCAAACATATAGTCTGCGTGCGGAACAAGCATATTCGCCGTTTCGATCGTTGCCATAAGGCAAGCGTCAAAGCCGATGAACGCAAACTTATCCGTCATCTTATCGTATATTGAGGTAAGTGCAGTGTCTATCTCCTCAAGCGACAGCGAATCGTTCTCGTTAAGCTCGTCGAAGCACACGCCGCTTATACTTCCTCCGCCGTGGTTCCAGAAGATAAGCCCCATTTTAGCCGCCGCATAGTTTTCTATACCCCAGCTGAGAAAATCGACAAGCACGTCCTCCTTGCCCATATTGACAGATTCTTTTTCATCGATAAGGCTTATTTCTCCGCCAGTTACAACATAACGCTGTGTCTTTTCGGCAGAGATGCCGTATGTATCCGCCCACGCTCCGGCACCGCCCGTCTGAATGACGAACTTCACGTTCCCGCTTTTTGACCCTGCGATCATTTCCTCAATGTCGCCGCTCGCAAGCCCGTTCTCGCTTTCAAGGTCGCTTCCGCACATATACACGAATACCGTCTGTGTGCCGTCCTCACCCATAGGCTTTTCGGCTTCACGCTGTTTTCTCGTAATGCTTATCCCGTCCGAGCCGCTGAACGTCAGCTTTGACGCACGACTGCCCGTAACACTTCCCTCATATTTATTATCACTGCCTTCGCTGCTTTCCGAATTGCCGCCGTCACTCGTCTGTCTGTTGTCGCTTGCCGTGCTGTCGGAAATCTCCTCCTCATCGTCAAGGCAGCCGCTCGAAAGCACAGCCGTTGCAAGTACCGATACCGCAAGCAGTGTCCGTAATATCTTTTCGCTTGTTTTTCTCATAAGCTCTCCTTTTCTCTTAGCCGTAATTATAACCATATTCTCACATATTAATTATAATCGTTTTTCTCGGCAATTGCAATTAAAAGGCACAAAAGGCATTTATTCGGCTGAAAACGGTAATTCTCCTCCCAAGCCGCCCGAGTAAGTCCTAACTAACCTAATTTTTACAAAAAAATTTTCAAAAACCTCTTGACAAATGCCGAAGTATCGGTTATAATAAAATCAACAAATCAGTAAACGTTACTGATTTCACCAACAACAATAAGGAAATAAAGATTTTAATGCTATGAAAGGATAGGTAATTTACTATGAAAAAGTGGGTATGTCCGGTATGCGGTTACGTTCATGAGGGAGATACACCTCCCGAGTTCTGCCCCCAGTGCAAGGTTCCCGGCAGCAAGTTCACAGAGCTTAAGGAAAACGATAAGCTTGTATTTGCAGACGAGCACAAGGTAGGCATTGCAAAGGCAGTTGAGGATGAAGAGATCATCGCAGGTTTAAAGGCTAACTTTGAGGGCGAATGCACAGAGGTAGGTATGTATCTCGCTATGGCAAGAGCCGCTCACAGAGAAGGTTACCCCGAGGTAGGTCTTTACTACGAAAAGGCAGCTTGGGAAGAGGCTGAACACGCTGCAAAGTTTGCAGAGCTTTTAGGCGATGTTGTAAGTGCATCGACTAAGGAAAACCTTGAAAAGAGAGTTGCCGCAGAGCACGGCGCTACACAGGGCAAGCTTGACCTTGCTAAGAGAGCAAAGCAGTTAAATCTTGACGCTATCCACGACACAGTTCACGAGATGGCTAAGGACGAGGCCCGTCACGGCAAGGCTTTCGAGGGTCTGCTGAACAGATACTTCAAGTAAGCCGCACCGGATTCGCCTTTTTCAAAATTCTGCTTACCGCAGGACAGCGAAACGGCGGCATCACAAAAAAGCAATAAACAAACTACAGCCGTAAGCACTCTCGCTTACGGCTGTTTCATATTATCCAAAATCGCTTTACCTGCATATTTTGTCGTTGCAGAACGAAACCCACGCACCGAAATGCGTGGGTTTCTTGCACATATCAAACGTTTACCTTAACAAAAATCACTTTCTTCTTTTTTTCGTGATTATTAAAGTACCCGTAGCCAGAATTGCAACGTCCACAACTATTGCAATGCCTTCAGCACCGGTATTTGCGTTGTCCTTAGAAGGATCGTCCGTTATCGTCGAAGACGTTGTAGATACATTGAGATAAATATAATCGCTGTAATTATCGCCGCTGTACGCTCTTATCCTGACTTTGTACACACTGTCTGCATTAAGACCGTCCAGTGTCAGAGATACATTTTCATTTCCCTCAATCGTCTTTGACTTCCACTCATTGTCGATATACCATTCTACAATATAACCGTCTGCATCGGCATATCTGTCCCATTTAAGAGTTACTGTAGTATCTGTTGCAGAGTCTTTTTTAAAGCCCTCCGCCACAGGCATCTCAAGTATATCGGTAAAGTTGCTCTTATATGAGCTTCCGCATAAACGGCACTTATAAAGCGTATATCCCTTTTCGGAATATGTCGGATCTACCGTGCTTGTATCGTACTTATGTCCTGTTGCCGCAATAACCTTTGTTTCCTTATGATTGCATACTGTACACACTGCAGTCTGTTCTCCGTCAGTCAGACAACCGGCTTTCTTTGTTACCTTCCATTCACCGAATTGGTGACCCTTGGCTTTGATAGTCTGCGTTTGTTTATAGTCACATTCGGTGCAGTGTCTTTCCTTATAACCGTTTTCGGTGCAATTTGCATCTGTGCCTTTCCACTGTGTAAACTTGTGTCCGAAATTGCCATACTCAAAAACAGCCTCATCGTCTGTACCCTTGCTTGACAGTCCGCATTCTGCGCAGGAAGTATAGTATACAGCCTTTGCAGTGCAGGTTGCCGCAGATTTAAGATACTTGTCACTTGCCGTCTTAGCCGTAAATGCGTGGGCTGTCATTTCGCCGTATTCAGCACCGCAGTCCTCGCATATTGCCTTTGCAGTGCAAGTAGCCTTGCCGCCGTGGCAATCCTTTGTTTCGATGTGTGTGCTGTCGTTAGCGCAAACTCTTGTATGAGTTCCGTCACCGTTAGATACCCACTCACCGTACTTGTGTCCGAGTGCATCTCCGTACTCGAACGTTGCCTCATCGGCTGTACCCTTGCTTGACAGTCCGCATTCTGCGCAGGAAGTATAGTATACAGCCTTTGCAGTGCAGGTTGCCGCAGATTTAAGATACTCAGGCGCTTTTATATGTGCATAGCTGTGCGGCTTCGTTTCACCATACTCCGCACCGCATATTTCACACTTTGCCTTTTCGGTGCAGGTAGCCTCTCCTCCGGAATGCTCACATTCGGTTATCGTAGCCGTTACAACGTCCGACTTCATCGAAACTCCCGCCGTTGTAGCATTGCTGTAGGTAAGACGGCAGTAGTACCTGCCCGTTGTGAGATTTTCGAGCGACAGCTTTCTGTCTGTAGCGCCCTCTATCACTGTTTCGTAGCCGTTTTCATCAATGCCGATCCACTGATAAGCAACATTTGCGTCGACCTCGCCTGAATACCACGGCACTGCACTTATTTGAAGTGACGGTATGTCGCCGGGATAATAGCCGTTGGTGTAATATACATTATTCCTCGGCTGAATTATCTGCATCGGACACACCCGTACCGTAAGGCCGCTTGTCGATGACGCCGTTGCCTTATTAAGACTGTATATATCTATCCACTCTTTTGTTCCTCTGTCCTGTACCCAGAAGCCGGGATCGATATAATCGGCTATCACCTTATTGCTGACCTTAGTTATGATTTCGGCAAACCCACCTGACGAAATGGATACATTACCGCCGTTTATAGTAAGGCAATTTATATTGTTTGCGGCCATTGTAACATTTCCGCCGTTTATGGTCACATTGCTGCCTGTTGCAAGCCCGTCAAATGTGACATCACCGCCCCTCACTATGAATGCGTCTTGATTCTCAAACGCTGTCACCGCACAACGTCCCGTAACCGTCAGCTTTGCCTTGCCGTTTATGATGATCGGACGTGAGAACGCTGTACGAACTGCGTACTTGAGCGTGAAGTTACCTTCGGTTATGACTAACTGACCGCCGTATCCGTTCTTGTTATAAAGCGGATATAAGGTACAGCCCTCGTTTTCGCTCTTCTGAGCGTCTTTCGCAGCCTCGTCAAGATCGTTATAATACTTGACATCGTCGCCCTTTGTTATCTTTGCATTGAACTTGCTCTCGCATATCTCGCAATATGTCGGCTTAGTAATATTACCTGCGGTTTCCTTGTCCGCTGTAGGATCGACCACCTGAGAATGATCACAGTCAACAAGGTCTATGCTTACAGTGTTCGACTTTATTTCATAGCCGTCACCGGTAGTAACTACGAAGTATATCTCGGCAGCATCGCTGTCGCCTGCCTTATCAATTATTTCGTCTGCCGACAATTTAGCGTCCTTTACAAGTGCGCTTAAGCTGCTATAAATTATATCTCCGCTTACATAGGAGTTTATACCGTATCTCTTACTTACATACGAGTCGTTCAGGTTCGAGCCGTGAGCAAGAGCAAGGTTGAACTTCAGCGTGGGGTTTGCGTTGCTGTTGCGATACAGCTTGTTTATTTCTGTGCTAAGCGTTGCTTGTACTATCGGTGCCTTAGCAACGGTAACACCGCTTGCTTCCGACATCTCACGTTCTTTAAGCGTCAGCCATGCACCGCCCTCTGTTTTCTTATACGCATAGCCGTTGCCGAGAATATCTGTTATCTTGCCATCTTTTACCGTAATGTTATCATATTGTCCGCCGCTGAGCTTAACATCTCCGCCGTTTACGGTGAGATATGCGATTCTTGTGGCTTCTTCGGCAGTCAACCTGGAGCCCGGCTCGGCAATTACAGCGAAAATATTGGCGTTGCCCCTAAGTGTCAGCTTACCGCCATCGGCGACCTTTACTGTATTATACAAGATGGCGTTATCGCCATTTGCAATAAGTGTAACATCACCTGTAACAGGGAGGTAGTCTGTATCATAAACGGAAGACATCAGCATTGTTATTGTTGCACTTGCAACGCTGTTTGCCTTGGCAAACGCCTTTCCCAGATCTTCCTTAACAAAATATTCTGTCTTTTCCGCTCCGTTCTCGGTATAGCTTACGCTTGCAGCGATCAATGAATTGCAGTATATGCAACGGTTATCTCTGCCCACACCGTCCGGGTGGTCGCATCTTATTATTCTTACGTTATCGAAGTTTGACGAAGCGTTTGCTTTCAGAGCGCTGTACAGCTGAGAATCGACACGGCTGCCGCTCGCTAAAATTTGATAAAGATAAATTTCACTTGAGCAGTCTATATTAGCGATATTAGCATTCGTGATACTTGCCAGCTGTTTAAGCAGAACACCGTCTTCTAAAATCAGCGTGTCAATTTTCAGCGTTTCAACATAGGAGGAGAAGTATGTGGCATTTAATTTCACATTCTGGCAAACTACGCTGACCTCTCCCGAGAAAGTAACAGTGCCGCCGTCCATGCTAAATCCATTTTCAACCCCAAAAGTACACTTACTGTCACTGCGTATAGTGATTTGGGTTCCGGATCCGTTAAAGCTATTGATATAGACACCAAAGCCGTTCATATCGACAGTAAGTTCTCCGCCGTTTACGTTAATGTCAGTATTTCTATCGAAGAAATCTCTGAGCATTTTCAGCGTACAGCCCTTGTTTTCGTTCTTTGCCGCAAACTCAAACGCTTCCGTAAGTTTTGTAAAGTATTTTACCGTTGTTCCGGTCTCACTCTTTACAGTGACTGCAGCATACATCTTTGCATTGCACTCGTTGCATACACCTTCCGCATTGATCTCACTGTGTGCACACTGATAACCGCAGCCGCACCTTCCTGTTTCGTCATACACATGCTTGCTGTGGTCGATTACCGTAAGTGAATTATCGCTTTCCGAAACCTTGCTTGCGTCAAACAGCTTTCCGTCGCTTGTCGCAAACGCCTTGTTCTCGCCGAGCAGATCTTTCAGTGCCTTGCCCTCTGCGCTTACATCTATGCTGCTGAATGTACCGCTGTTTATAGTGACCGTACCTCCGCTGACGCTCAGCTTATTATAAGTACCGCCGTTTATAACAGTCTTGCCGCCGCTTACGCTGATACTGTCATCGTTGATAGTTATGTCATCAAACGTTACCGTGCCGCCCGTTACAGCTATGAGATATCCCACCGAGCTTCCCGGATACTTCGATAATGTACAGCCGTCATCTCCCGTGATCTTGACATTTCCGCCGCTTACTTTGATCACAGCAGATGCACTTCCCGTTTTCTTGAATAAAACGGTAAAGCTGCCCTGTGTGATCTCACAGTCTCTGTTCACACCTCTGTATAATTCTAATGTACAGCCGTTGTTCTCCTCAAGCTGTGCCGCTTCAAATGCTTCGGGCACATTGTCGGTATAGCATGCCTTGTCGCCGTTTGTTTTAACAAGTATCGCATTTATGCTGGCATCACATAACGAACAACGATAGTAATCATACTCGTCTGTCGTTAATGCGTCATACGGATGCGTACAGGTCGCCATTTCAAACTCGACATCATTCGTCACATACTCATATCCGTTCAGCGTGATAACAAGATGTGCCTTTACAGTGCCGTCAGTATCGGAAATTTCACTTGCATTTGCAAACGTAGATGAATTTCCGCCGAAGTCGCTCTCTCTTATTAAGGTATCGCCGACATATAAACCGACTGTGACCTTATTGGCATCACTTACCGTGTATCCGTCGCTTGTCTTAACATTGAATTTAAATGAGATCTGCCGTGCACCTCCGCCGTTGCGGTACAGCACAGTCTTATTTGCTGTCGCCGTTGCGCTCTTTATCGGCGCTGTCCTTACTTCTACATTAGCTATATCCTGCTTTTCACGCTCTGCAATAGTAGACCAGATGCCGGAATCGATAAAACTCCAATAGGCATAGCCGTCCGCAAGAAGCTGTCCTACGTTTCTGCCCTCGCCGTAAACCTGTAAGCTGTAGAATTGACCGCCTTTAATTACAGCGTTACCGCCGTCTTTAATTATGAAGTCAGAGAAAGTACCACCGTTGATTTCCGCATTGCTGCCGTTGCAAACGGCAACACGTTTTATTAAGCCACTGCCGTTAACGGTCAGCTTACCGCTCGTTACTTCTATGGAATACCATACATCAGTACCGGGTTGTGAGAGCCTTTTACCGTTCAGTTCAAGCGTAACATTGCCTGTAACAGCTATCGTATCTGTAATATCGTCCGTGATGTTCTTCTGCAGCGTTACAGTAGCCGTACCTACCTCATTAGCCTTGTCAAAAGCGTCATAAATATCGCTGAACAGATCCGTCTCTTCGCCGCCGTTTGCCGTATAGCTTACAGTTGCAACGATTTCCTCATTGCAGTAATTGCAAACATTTGCATCGTTTAAATTAGGACGACCCATATTGTTTTTATGGTCGCATACACCAAAGACTAAATCAGTACCTTCGGTCCGATTTTTAACACTGTCATAATAACAAGGTTCTCCCTTTTCAAATACGCTGCTTCCGCTCGCCATCACCTTGCCTATATTATAACCGCTGTCTGCATTGCAAGTGAAACTGCCGAACCTACCGCTTACGATAGAGATGTTATATTCGCTTTCACCGGAGCGGTTGTCAAACATAGCTAAAGAATCGGCATTAACATCATTGATGACCGCTTCACCGCCGAAAATTCTCAGTGCACCGATTCTTGCACCGTCTATAACAGTCTTTCCGCCTTCTGTTGACAGTTCATCAATATAGCCATCGGTACTGTTTACTGTAAGCGTACCGCTAAATGTTCTTACTCTTCCCAGCTTGATTTTACCGTCAATTGTAACCTTAGCGTCAGCTCCGTTTACATTGATTGTGCTTAGCAGATTTTCTGCATCGGCTTGTTTTACCGAAGAAGTGAAAGTCACGTCTCCGCCTTTGACATCGGAATTATAATATACCTCTTTACCGTTAAAGTCAACAGTAAACTTGCCGCCCGTCACGGTAATGGATATATTAGAAGTAGATACTCCTTCAGAAATCAGCTTTACAGTGCTGCCCTCGTTCTCCTGTGCCAGCTTTATGGCACTCTCTATATCCGCATAGCCTAACGGCTCACCGTCAGCCTTTATTACCTGAGCGTCCATTCTGAGACCACATATACCACAGAATACCCCTCCGTCGTTGTTTTTCTCGGTAAAGCTATCCTCCGGGTGCGAGCAGGTCGCAAGTGTAAGCTTAAGCACATTCGACTTATATTCGTATCCGTCACACTTCAGTACAGTGTAATATTCAACCTCACCGTCTTCCGCTACAATCTCACCGATTTTATAACCGAATACCGTATACCAGTTATCAGAAAACTCAGAATCTTTACTGTGATTATTGCCGTTTACATAGTCCGAATAGGTTATCTGCTTTGAAGCGTCCGCCAATTCGTATGTAACATTGACGTCTAAATTTTTCGCTCCGTTACGGTATACAACAGGAGTTCCTCCGCCGTACCACGCAATACTTGCGCTCTTTATCGGCGCTTCTTCTACACTCAACGGTTTATCGTTGTTATTCAAACTGCTATAAACGCTCTCTGCACGTTCTGCAATTGAAAGCCATGCACCGCCGTCCACTTTATAAGCATAACCGTCAGCCAGAACAGATTCAAGATTGCCGTTAAGTATCTCGATGTCGTTGAATTTACCGCCGCTGAGTTTTGCGTTACCGCGAACGGACAGACCTCGTATAGTGCCGCCGCCTATTTCTGCGTTGCCTCCTTTTTTAACTGACACAGAATTGAAGTATCCACCGCCGTTAATGACTAATTTTGAGTTTTCATTAACGTAAATAGGTGTATCCATATCGCCATCGCCGTTTACAGTAAGCGTGCCACCGTCAGATACCGATATACGCGCTATGCCATAACGACCACCCAGTGTTTTACCGTTCAGTGCAATCGTTACATTGCCCGTAACGGTAACGTCCCGTTTACTTTCGCTGTCTGTAATATCCTTATACAGCGTTATAGTAGCCGTACCTATCTCATTAGCCTTATCAAAAGCGTCATAAATATCACCGAACAGTTCTGTCTTTTCGCCGCCGTCTGTATAGCTTACGCTTGCGGCAAACTCAGAGTTACAGTATTTGCATACGCCGTCATTAAAGGCATAACTGCCGTCCTCATTCTTATGCTCGCACTTTGTGACCAGATAATAGCTTACAGTTCCGTTTTCGGAGTCAAAATTATTTTTTTCGGCTATATCGCTGTATAATAAAGCCTTTGCTGTTTTCTCCGCAGTCGGATCTGTCGGATTGTCGTAGCTTATCACACGCACACCGCTTGCGATTACGTCCTTTAATTTAAACTGTCCGAGATTGATATTGCTGTAAGTACCTCCGCCTATAGTAAGCTTTGCGTCAGTTGCGTCTTCGCTTACAAATAAATTATCAGCACCCGCATTATTGTCAACATTGACGCCTTCGCTGACAGTTACGGTACCGCCTGATATAGCAATACTATCAAATCCGGCGCTTGAGCCCTCAGGTAATGTAAGAGAACCGCTCTTCACATTAACCTTGCACCTGATGAACATATAACCTTCAGCAATAACATCTGCACCGTCAATAGTTATTGTCTGGTTGTAATCATAGATAGTACCATAATTACTTGTGGTAATAGTAAACTGACCGTTTGACAGCGTAACCCTACTATTGATCTTACCGCTTGTTACAAGAGTGAAAACACAGCCCTTGTTTTCAGCCTTATCGGCATATAATAAGCCATCTTCAATGCTGTCAAAATATTCGTTAGTAGTACCGTCGGCTGATGTCACCTTTGCAAAAAGCACAGCACCGCACGCACACTTGGTATTTGTTTCGGTGTATGTATGAGTATGCTTTACAACCGTGACTTTTCTAATTCCTTTGCTGAGTGTCACCGCACTGCCGTCAACTATACTTTCGGGGAGAGTTGTGAATTCTTGTACGGTCGCAAATGCATAACCCTTTGCAAGCAGAGTGTTTACAGGTGTGCTGTTGCTTTCCTCGCCGCAGATGGTGTTGTACCTTCCGCCGTATAAAGCTACACCGCTTGCGTGTGCAATATAAACATTCTCAAATATGCCGCCGTATATTTCGACACACTTAGCACTGTTAATGACTAAATTGAGTACATCTGCGGCTGAACTGCCGCCGTCTGCAGTACCGTTTATAAGCGTACCGCCGTTTACACTAAAAGGTGCGTCTATGCATCCGTAGTAGGTGCTTTTCCTGCTGTCCTTAAGGTACAGCACACCACCGTTATTTACACTTATATCCGCCTCTCCGCCGAGTGAATATCCGTTCACATCGACAGTAACTGTTGTATTGCCGATTTCTGCGTTCTGTGTTATCTCGCAGTGCTTATACAATGTCAGCGTACAACCGTTGTTTTCCGCCGATAATGCCGCAGTAAAAGCGTCGTCTATATTATCGAAATACTTCGCTGTTCCCACGCCCGAAACGCCCGCAGTAAGCTGATATTTGCAGGTAGAGCATACACCCGTTTTGCTGTCAACATCCGTATGACCGCACCGCTTACCGCAAATCGTACACTTGCCCGTTGTGCTGTCGTAACTGTGATCTTCATGTGGTATTACAATAACAGTTGTTGCAAAACCGTCTTTCAACAGTGTTTTTGAGCCGTCTATCGGCTCAGGATTGGGAGACTTCATAAACATACGGTTCTCAGCCAACAAAGTCAGTATTTCTGCGTTTGCTCTGTCCCCGCCGCCGTTATAGCATATTGTTTTGAAAGCTCCGCCGTGAAGAATTACGTTACTGCTTGCATCGTTTATATTGAGTGTTATAGCAAATGTACTATAGCAGTCAAATGTACCTGCACCTACCGACACAGTTCCCATAGCGCCGCATTTTTCGTCAAATGTCAGCTTACCGCCGTTCGCTACTTTGAAATCGCCATAAATACGATTATTTTTTCCCGATCCCGTAACGGTTATATCTCCCGAAACAGTTAACGTACCTACATTGGCTTTCTCAGCGATCCACAGCGTGAACTTACCGCTGAGTGTTGTATAGCTGCCTGTATAATTCTTGTATACTCTTAATGTACAGCTGGTGTTTGCTTCTCTGTCAGCCGCTTCAAAAGCCGCTTCCATCTCAGTTTCCTTATAAATGGAAGCTACAGCCCCGTCCTTTACGATAACAGCCGCATACTGATATCCACACTCTGTACACTTACCCGTTTCGCTGTCAACATCGCTGTGAGGGCAAACATATCCGCAGCCGCACTTGCCGTCAACATAGGTATGGCTGTGGTCTTTGACTGTCAGCGTTTCACTGCTTGATATTTCCTTAACGCTTGCATTGAAAAGAGTTCCGTCAGTCTTGAAGAAAGCCTTACCCTCGCCGAGCATATCATATAATGTCTTGCTGTCCCTTGCGTAAAGTCCGGCTGGATATGTACCGGCATTCAGTATAACCGTACTCGAATCATATACATAGATCGAAGTGTCTAAAACTACATCGCCGTCTATTATAAGCGTACCGCCGGCGTAGGAAGGGTCGCTTGTCGGATATACATTACAACCGAGCATAACCGGATTGCCGCTGTTTTTGATCGTAAGCTTTCCGTTTTTGCAAGGAGTAATACTCCGGATATTAAATTGGCGTCCGTTTAAGTCAATTGTAAGTTCTCCGTATAAGTCATACTGAGCGCTTGGTTTAGAATAATCCTTAAACAGCTTTATCGTGCCGCTTCCGTTGTATTCATTCAGTAAAGAGTGAAGCTCATCGGCATCTAAATAAGATGATAAGTTTCCGTCTGCACTTGTATAGATTGCGACAGACACAACCGCACCGCAGATTGAGCAGATGCCGTTATCCGTGTTTATATCGCCGCCATGCTCGCAGGGCTTTCCGCACTCCTCGCACTTGCCTGTTCCATCGCTGTATTTGTGGTCAGCGTCAGTATGCTCAACAACAGTAAGCGCAACGGAATAACCCATACTTCCATATTCTTTATAAAGATCAAGATAATTGCCGTTATCTTCACGTCGCAGTGCCTGCCGGGTAACATCAAGAAGATTGCCTAATTTCAGAACTCCGGAATTGTTTTGGCAATGATATGTCAGCCCACCTAACTTCATTCCCGTAGCGAGCTTTACAGATGTCGTTGTAGTTCCGTCATCATTCACGGATGCTATCACAGTCAACTGCTCTGTAGTTACTTTTGCGCCATCGTTTACAGCAAGCCGTGCACTGTCCTCAACAAAAATTGTATTAAATTCTACATTTGCTTCGCTGTCAATTATGAATGATCCGCCGCCTTTGCGAACATACACCTGCGTAACATAACTGCCCGCTGTGCCGGTTAATGTAAGCGTGACGTCTTTGTTGACCCCAAGCTTGATATTGTTCAGCTTGTGACCGTTAAGGTCGATCATAACATTGTGTTTTACATCTATAGTATCTAAAGTTGCAGTTGCCGATGTATCGCCGATATCCTGATAGATCTTAACATAGTTTCCGGTTTCGGCAGTAATGCTGTCAAGGCAGTCTGCGAGCGTGTCATAGCCTGTCGGCGCACTGCCGTCTGTGCTGATTGTAGCAACAAACTGATGCGCACACTCGTTACACTTACCCGTGTCAATATCAATATTGCTGTGATCACATAACGCTCCGCAGTTTGTGCATTTACCGTCGGAATAACCGTTTTTATGTGCACATTCTTTATATGTAAATGTAAATTTTTCTGTAACAGTTTCTGTGCTGTCACCGTCTGAATAGGTTATATCGCAATACAGAACATAATTTCCGGCAGGAATATTATCCGCAAGCTTGAATTCGCCGTTGCTTCCGGATACTGCCGCACCGAGCTCATCTGCACTGTATGCACTGTTCGTACTGTACCAGTTATAGCTTATGCTTTCACTGTCAACCGTATAGGTGCTTACAAGCTTGTAATTGTCCTTCTCTTCCTGCGAAGTGTTTGTATAGAAAACCGTTCTGTTTGTGTTGTCACCCTGTGTAACCTTGTTGAAACGGTTTGCATTCGACTTTACCTGAACGGTATTGGATACAATATCTCCGCACTTTATTGTAAGAGTATTATCAGTGTCGTATGTAACCGAAAACTCGGTATCGCAGACCATGCACACCCAGCCGTAATCGGTCTTGATTATGCTTGCTGATAAATCGGGTTCATCGCCGCCGAAATAGCCTCTTGCGTCTGCAAACTCTTCATCGCTCATATTCTTCAGAGTAATATCAAAGTAAACCGTACCCTTGAGCTTGGTATCAGTCATGCCTTCAATTATTTCAAACTCTTCCGTCTTGAATATTCCTGTCTGCTTGCCGAGTATTATACGGGGAGAAGTATCAGGCTTTATAACTACCGTCTTAGCGTCCGCTCCGCCAATCTCATAATAGCCGCTGTTATACTTGACCTCGCCTGTCACAGCACTTTCCTCAGCCTTGAAATCGGCAGAACCCCTTACTATTAATTCATCCATGTCTATTTCCGGCAAAGTTTGACCGATAGCGTATGAACCGCCCGTAGTGTAAACCGAGCCTGTACCGCTCATTATAAGGTTTACTTTGTAAATGCCATACTTAGTACCGTAAGCAGTGACCTTACCGCCGCTTATTTCGGCATCCATTCCGTTGCCGTTGTTTCCGCTGTAGTATATTCCGACTCTTGCTGCATTGCCTTCAGGCACAGTAATACTGCCGTTTTCGCTGACGGAAATTTTGTCGAAATTACTGGTAAGCAATATTGCACTGTTTAACGTAGATTCATTAGCACAACCTACTGCAGTAAGACTGCCGTTGCCGTCAACAGTAATGCCACGGCTGACATTGACAGCCACACCCTCAAAAGATGCAGTTGTCGCATTTGCGTTCAGCACACCGTCATTATGTATCTCAAGCGAATCTGCAACTACTTTACCTGTTGCGTTTACAGTACCGCCGTTCAGGATTGTCGTTCCGCCGAGAGAGCGTGACATACTGCTTGTAGAGCGGTTCTCTGCATTCAGCACACCGTCGCCGCTGATCGTCATTGTGCCGTCACAGTTAGTAGTATTCGTATTTACGGCACTGAGAACGTATGTATCACTTTCGCCGGTATCGGTCTGTACGATAGTATTGTTACCGTTCAGCACTATCTCCGTGCCGTCGGGGACTGTTACGACGCTCTTACTGTCGGTTGTCGCCTGAATGTTCACTCCGTCAAGTGTCAGCGTCTTTGTGTCATAATCCCAGCTCCAGCCGTTGCCGCTCTCGTCTGTTGTCTTTGACGCAAAGTCGAGCTTTTCGGTAATAACCGTACTGCCATTGCCTGCGGTCTCATGTATATGCTCCTGCACCTCACCCTCGGCAAATGCCGATAATGGTACAGCCGTCAGCGTCATTGCCGCAGACAGCACCGCACTTATGAGCCGTACAAATTTTTTCTTCATGTTTTTCCTCCTGTAGATTTACCCGTGCTTACGCCATGCACCTGCACTTATGCAGTGCCTCCTTCAGCTTTTCAAGCGGTATCGGCTTCTTGTGGAAATAGGTACAGCCAAGCCTGTATGACTGTGCCCCGAATCCATCATCGCCCGACAGCCATATTACAGGCGTGTCCCTGTCGGCATTCTTTGCCGCAATAACACCCTCCATACCGTCCGCTCCGTCGGCAAGCACGATTATAAGGTCAGCCGTCTTACACTCCTTCGCAAAGCTCTCATACCTCTGACATACCCTGTAGGCA
>QWCY01003502.1_pt1 | contig 17910 bp, 18 predicted proteins | sample 1972631 | NCBI WGS metagenome assembly QWCY01 (sample SAMN09866696, study PRJNA288562) | Human gut metagenome isolate pre1_stool, whole genome shotgun sequencing... | isolation source: gut | host: Homo sapiens | place: USA: California
ACTTGTTCCCTTTCGATTTGTTTCCTTATATTTGTTAATACGGTCGGGGGGGGGGCAAAACTTTAAGCTTTTTACTTAATTTGTTACATAAATTAACAATTAAAGCATAAAATAAGGACTTCCTTTACAAGGAAGTCCTTATATAATATAGATTTCAGTTATCTATTTGATATTTGAGAATGTCCAGGCATCAAATGTCGGAGTTTCAGAAATTTTCATTTCTTTCTTTTCTTCACCTGAGCAAGAGTCATTATGAGCAATAGGCTTATACAATCTGTTGTAGTACTCAATTACCATACGATCTGAATTGAAGTATGCTTCAGATGTTCTGATAGCCTGTCTCATTAAACGAGCCCATTCTGCTTTATTTTCATAGTAAGTAGGAATGATTTCGTTTTCAATTGTGTTCATAATGCTTTCATGATCTTTCCAGTGACGTTCTTCCCAAGGCATTTCGTCATCTAAGCCTGGATATTCAACAGTGTAACCGTTAATACCATTGAATGTACCTTCAACAGTCCATCCGTCATAGATAGATAAGTGTAAAGCTCCGTTAGCATTTGCAGACATTCCTGAAGTTCCTGATGCTTCGAATGGTCTTAAAGGTGTATTTAACCAGATATCAGAACCACGTTTCAATTTTCCTGATAATTCAAGTTCGTAACCAGGTAATACAACAACGTTTTTCAAGCTGTGCGAACGGTTAAGAAGTTTGTTGAACATTTCTTTACCCATAACATCATCAGGGTGGAATTTACCTGCAAAAATGATTTGAATTTTGTTTGCATCCAAAAGTTTGTTAATTCTGTCTTTATCCATCAAGATTAACCAGGCACGTTTGTAATCGGCAAATCTTCTTGCCCATGTAATAGTTAATACATCAGGGTCAAATCTTTTACCTGCAACGTTTGCAACATATTCAAACAATTCCGCTTTCATTTCACGTTTTACGGCTAATAATTTTTCAGGAGTATCAGCTTCTTTAATTCTGTGATCTTGCCAGTAATGTAGATTTACTGCGTTTGTGATAGCACGGATAGGACATCTGCCTTCTACCCATTCCCACATTTTGTTTGCAACTAAGCCGTGTAACTGTGATACAGCATTTGCAATTCTTGACATTCTTAAAGCTGCAACAGTAAGAGAGAAGTTTTCACCGCCTAATTGAACAGCTGTTTCTCTTGAACATCCTGCAAAGAAGCCGCCTTCCATAAGAGTATCAACCCAGTGAACTTCATTACCTGCAGCAACAGGAGTGTGAGTTGTGAATACGGTTTTCTTTTTAACTTCTTCAAGGTTACCATTGTATTGTCTTAATAATTCAAAAGCTGCAGGAAGCGCGTGTCCTTCGTTCATGTGAATTACATCAAAATTGTAACCTACTTGTTGGAGAATTCTTACACCTGCAATACCAAGAACTGTTTCTTGAGCAATTCTTATCTTTTCGTTACCATCGTAAAGCTTATGAGAAATGCTCTTAGCCCAGTCACTGTTGCCATCGATATCTGTTGTTAAAAGATAAACAGGGCAAGCTCCGAATAGTTCAGGTTCAACATAATAAGCTTTAACTTTAACTTTTTCTCCGAAAATTTCTACTTCAGTAGAAACATTTAAATCTTTTAAGAAGTCATAATATTTTCTAATATAAGCAACTTCTACCTGACCATCTTGTGCAATTCTTTGATCGTAATAACCGTATGACCATAGCATAGTTACACCTACCATAGGCATTTGCAGATAGCCTGCAGAAAGCATATGTGAACCTGCTAAAAATCCTAAACCGCCTGAATAAGTTTTTAAAGACTGATCCATTGCGATTTCCATTGAGAAATATGCTACATTTGGTAATGACATATTAACCTTCCTCTTCTTATACTACGTAAACTATTTACCCAAATCTCGGGGTACCACAACAGCATAACACAAAAATTCTACTTTCAAATCCGTTTACAAAAAAAAATTCTACTAATCCTTGAGAATTAGTTATAAGTAGCTATTTTACTCTTAAAAAAACTTAATATTTGACATTTTTAATAACAAAAAATTGAATTTTGGGCTTTAATAATTTTATGCGAATTTTACCTGTTACGGAATTAAGAACCCAAAAAAGAAGCAATAATTCAAATACACATGCAAAAATGAATTATTCGCCTGCTATGACTGCTTTTTATTCAAAGATTAAAAGCGAGAATGTTTATAAAAAAATTCTTAATTATTTTAAGTGCAGTTCTATTCCGGAAGGAATTATCAATAGTAATCAGGATGAAATTACTTTTGTAAGAAAACCGGTATTGATGAAAAATGCAAAAGCTGCATTACGTACATTTGTAAAAAATGAGAATTTTAATAAAAAAATTGCAGTAAATAATTCTGACGGTTCGTATGAGCTTTTTTACCGCAAATTTGATCCTGTTTCACATGAAACAAGAATTCATTCTGACACATATGATTTGAAAAATAAGCTTCATCACACGACTGTTTATGATAAAAACGGTTTAAAACTGAGCCAGTATTTTGTGAAAGTGAATAATCCTAAAGATCCGGTTTCTATCAGAAGGAAAGATTTTAATGTTTCGGGAAAAATTATTCATGAAGAAATTAAGTATAAAAATGGTGAAACTACATTTATAGATTATGATTATCTGCGTGACATACAAAAATTTGAAACCGTAAAACCCGACGGAACAAGAGAAATTATTACCAATTCTAAGTACTGTTCGGAAAAACAGCTTATTGATCCTGACGGACAAATAATCTTTGATAATATATTAAATTTTTAATTATTGTACTGCTTTATCCAGAATTTTCCCGAGAGCAATCTTAACATGAGCATAATTTAATCCGCCCTGCATGTAAGCTGTATAAGGTTCTCTCAATGGTCCGTCTGCAGACAGCTCTATTGTTGATCCTTCAATAAATGTTCCGCCTGCCATTATAATTTGATCTTCATATCCCGGTACATATTCCGGTATCGGAGTAACATAACCGTTTATAGGAGAGAGAGCCTGAATTGTTCTGCAAAAATGCTCTAACGGTTCAGCTGATCCAAAGGTAATATTTTGAATTATATCTGTGCGTTTATCATAATATTTAGGTTCGGAATTATACCCTATTTCTTCAAATATTTTTGAAGCAAGCACAGCACCTTTTACTGCATCACAAACTACTGACGGAGCCATAAACAAACCTTGAAAGATTAGTCTGTGCTGGTTGAACATAGCTCCGCCTTCGGAACCTATTCCCGGGGCTGTTAAACGGTTGGCGCATTTATCTACATATTTTGCTTTCCCTGCAATGTAGCCGCCTGCTTCTACAATCCCGCCGCCCGGATTTTTAATTAGCGATCCGGCTATTAAATCCGCTCCCGCTTCAATAGGCTCACGCGTATCGACAAATTCTCCGTAACAATTATCGACAAAACATATACAATGCGGATTATTTTTTTTAACCGTCTTACAAATTTTTTCTATTGTATCGAGAGATAAGGACTTCCTTGTAGAATAACCTTTTGAACGCTGAATTAAGACCATTTTTACTGATTCATCAATCATTTCATCAAGTTTTTCGAAGTCTATATCTTTTCCGTTTTTCAAAGGAACTTCGTCATACTTTATGCCATGACCTATAAGAGAATCTTCTTTCGATGTATCATCGCCTGCCGTCCCTATCACCTCCTGCATTGTGTCATAGGGTGAACCTGCAGCAGATACAAGTTTATCTCCGTATTTAAGATTGCCGAAAAGGCAGCAGGCAAGTGTGTGTGTGCCCGAGGCAAAATGTATTCTAACCAGAGCTTTTTCCGCTTTAAAAACATCTGCAAATACTTTATCAAGAACTTCACGCCCCAGATCATCATGCCCGTAACCCGATACAGTATAAAAATGCTCGGGAGCAACCTTATTTTCTATAAAGGCATTTAAAACTTTTTCCTGATTAAAATCTCTTATATCTTCTATTTGTTCAAATTCTTTTTCAAGAGTTTTTTCGGCTTTTTTAATTATTTCTTTGCTATTCATAATAAGTTTATAATATTGCAAGAAAAAATAATCGTCAACAGGATATGCCCTTCTGTAAGGCGAAAATATTTAAATTATGTGAGTATTATATAATTGTTATGAATAAAATTTTAATTATGTTTTTAATGCTTTGTTTAACAATACCTGTTTTTGCATCTGCTTACAGCGTTCATCGCCCTGACAAACTGCCTGTCGGCGATATGTCTGAAGATGAAAGAATATTATTTATTCTGGATTATTCTAATAGTATGTCGGAATATCTTGAGGGAAGGCGTAAAGTAGACTTAATGGTTGATACAATGAAATCTATTTTGCCTAACTTAAATCCTAATATATCGGTTGGTCTGCGTGTTTACGGACACAGGATGGGGTTAACTCCGTTTGAAGCTTGCAGGGCATCAACTCTTGTTTCACCTGTTGCAGCCGCAAACGGTATTAATGTCAGAAATTCTCTGCTTGATATAAAACCCAGAGGGATGACGCCGATTACATATTCTCTAAAACAGGCTGTAAAAAATGATTTTCTTGGATTTACAGGCAAAAAGCATATAATTCTTCTGACGGACGGCGGTGAAAATTGTGATGAAAGCCCTTGTTCTTATGTGCTCGAACTAATTAAAGTAAGAAAAGATGTTACTATTGATGTAATTGCGTTCAACATTGATGATGAAGATGATTTAGATCAACTTGAATGTACGTCCCTTGTAACAAGCGGAAAGTTTTACAATGCAAAAACAGCTGCACAGCTTGCAAGAAGTTTAAACAATAGTGTAAATACATATAAGAAAGTTGAAGCAAAGATTATCGCAAATCCTTAATTATTTACAGCCTGCATCTTCCCCGTCAATTTTACCGTCAAAGTTATTGTCAATTCCGTCTGAGCACGAACCTATAGAGTATTTACCCTCGGCTCTTACTCCTTGTTTTAAGTATTTGTCCGGGATTTTCTTCCACAAATATTCAAAAAATCCTTTATAATATCTTGCCAGTCTTGCATCTTCAATAATCACAACATTTTCATCGTTTTTATTTTCACCGCTTTTAGAAAAATTCATTGAACCTGCAATTATATATTTATCATCAATAATTATACTTTTTGAATGAACTTTACCTGCGTAATTTTCAATTTTTACCGGAATGCCGGCTTCTCTAAGTTTTTTAACTTTACTTCTTGAACCATAACTATTTGCCGCATCTATAATAAGTTTTACGTCAACTCCTCGCTTTCTGGCATTAATCAGTGAATAGGAAAGTTCTTCATGTGTTATTATAAATGCTGGAATGTAAATATAATTCTTTGCTTTATTGATAAGAGGAATGATGGTGTTGATTATAATTTTATCTTTAGGAGAAAATAGGGGAGTTAACCTTGTTTGATTAAGTAAAACTGTTTTGTGACTAACATTTGATTTTAGTGTATGAAATTTACCTTCCATCATCTGGTTAAATTCTTCTTCGTAGATTTTTGCGGTTTCTGCCGAGTTAATAAATATCACACAATCTGTATTGAAGCCTGAAAAGCCTGTTCGTGCAAAATTCATGGAACCTGTTATTACTTTGGAATTATCAAAAATCATAAATTTATTATGCATTAATATTCTTGGTGTATCTGTCGATTTTTCATCGGCTAAATTGATAATTGATGCCATGTCATTGTAATATGGATTTGAACTTGTGTCATAAACAAGCCTTATTTTTACCCCTCTTGCTTTTGCCTTAATGATTGCATCTGTAATTTCAGGGATATTGTCCCAACCGTAAAGTGCTATATCTATTCTGTTTTTGCTGTTGTTAATTTGGGTGAGCATTTCTTTACAGGCAAGCGATGAACATTTATTATCGGGTTTTAGTTTTGTTGTTAAATCAGATAAATAGAGCTTAATGTTTCCGTTTGATATTGCAAGCGGATATGCCTGTAGTTTTTTATGTTTTTTGTAATTTTTAACTTTTTGAATATGACAAAATTTACACGGCTTTGCATCTTCTGGAATTTGTTTTGCGGGAATTATGATTGCATCGTGCGCTATCTGACCGTATTTACAGGTAAGTTTGTGATATTTATTGCTTTTATGATTTAAAATAACAAGCCTGTATTTTCTTGCTTTTTGCAGCTGCTTTTTATATTTTTCATAGTTAAGCGAAGTTCCATTATAAAATCCCAGTCCGGAATTTATAATTTTTTCCCTGTATGATTGACCGTCTGATATAATATCTGCAAACCTGCAATCCTGATTATTTTTTCCTGTAAATTTAAGCTTTACTCTTTTATCTGTAAGAATATTATCTGCAAAACTGTCAGTTAAATAGCCTAATTTTAAGGCATCCTCTTCAGATATTTTAAGTTTTTCAGCTAAACTGCTTTGATTTATATTTAAATTTGCCGTAAAGGTTTCAATATCTGATATACAAACGGTTTCACCATTGTCAAAGATTTTATTGCCGTTTAAATCTATCTCAATAACTGTTGGTGTAATAATATTTAATACTGCTTTATCTGATTTTCGTATAATTTCAAAGCTTGCAAAGGCAGCAAATAATCCTATAATTATAAATATTGAAATAATCTTATTGGAGCGCATATTCTTTTTTGTAATTTGTTATTTCAAAGCCCAGCCTTGCAATTTTATCTTTTAAAGATTTATTTTGCGTGATTAAAAATTCCGTGTAATGTTGATTTTTGTTTGATGTAGCATAGTGGCACGGATGAATTAAAGCCTCTGCTATACATTCATCTTCAAGAGCTTTTAATCCGTATTCAACTGTCATATCGTCCATAAGACCTGTATAGCCCACACCTAATAAATAGTCATTCGTTTTTAATCCATATTGTGAAACAACTTTTTTGTTAATTTGAGTGAAATGATTAAGCAATAATATTTTTAGAATATTCGGCGGATACTTTAAGTTACAATGTTTTCTGAAACCCGGAACAAAATACATTTCTTCATGTTGTGTTCTTATATACGGAATATTGTATTCTTTAGCTAATTTAGCGGCAATTTTAAAAATATTCGGAATTGCATGCGTATGTACATGGGAATCTATATGATCAACTTTTGTATAATTCATTACTGTTTCAATTTGTGTTCTGAATTCAAATTCCACCTGATTAAGAAAGGTTTCATCATTTGATTTCATCAAAATCGAAAAAAATCCTTTATTAAATTTTCCGCGTTTATTGGTAAGCATAGGAGCTTTAGTGAGCGAACGCCCTTCAATTATATTAAGGTGTACGCCTATTCCCAGATTTGGGCATTCTGGAATGATTTCATTTACTGCAGCATTAAATGCCTTCCCGTTTGCACAAAGGCTTGCGCTAGTTAAAAAACCGTTGTGGTATCCGTCTAGTACGGCTCTGTTAAATGCCTTTGACATCCCGAAATCATCCGCATTCAAAATAAACTTTTTGCTAACCATATTAAATCCTTGCTTTAATGATAAATATATTATAGTATAAAGTTGTGCTTTTTGGCAAATTGTAAGAGAGGAATTATGAATAAACCAACCTTAGCGGTTATAGTACCATGCTTTAACGAGGAATTATGTGTAAAAACTACTGTTGAAACACTTCTTTCACTTTTGGATAATTTGGTCAACAATGGAAAAATCCGGAAAGACAGTTATTTGTATCTTGTTGATGACGGTTCAAAAGACAGAACATGGGAAATTATAGAAACACTCCATAACAATGACAAAAGGGTTAAAGCTGCAAGATTTATAAGAAATTTCGGAAACCAGAAAGCGTTAATTGCAGGTTTAGAGGGCGTGAGAGATTTAGGCTGTGATTGTGCCGTTTCAATTGATGCTGATTTGCAGCAGGATGAGAATGCCATAGAATTATTTATTGACGAGTATATGAAAGGTGCGGATATTGTTTCCGGTATAAGAAACGACAGGAAAACTGATACTTTTTTTAAAAAAATTACGGCTGTAATGTTCTATAAAACAATGAATATTCTAGGTGCAAAAATTCCTCCAAACCATTCCGATTACAGATTAGTAAGTAAAAAAGTGCTTGATATTATGGAACTTTACCCGGAAAAATATTTATTTTTAAGGGGATTTTTTAATGAAATAGGATTGAAAAATTCTTTTGTACACTTTGACGTAAAACCCAGAATGGCGGGAGAATCAAAATTTAATTTTATGTCTTTAATGGTTTTAGCATTAAACGGTATAACTTCATACAGTGTTGTTCCCTTAAGGTTTGTTGCAGTTTTGGGATTTTTTATGGCACTTTTCGGCTTTTTGGTGGGCGTCGAAACTGTCATTGAAAAAATATTCTGGCATAATTCTCCAAACGGCTGGGCAACAACTATTATTTTACTGTGTGTTTTCGGCGGAATTCAGTTGTTTTGCCTCGGGCTTATCGGCGAATATGTCGGTCAGGTATACAGAGAGGTAAAAGCCAGACCCAGATATGTAAAAGACATAGAACTAAAATAAATTAAATTATGGAAAGGAGCAGTTATGAAAAAAGTATTTAATTTATCACTTCGGGGGGGGGGGCGTTTCTTAGCTTCCGATCCGTGTTTTGAAAGTTTATTCAAAACTATAGTGTCGGGTCAAGCGGCACGCTTGGGATTTACTTTAGCAGAGGTTCTTGTAACACTTGGAATTATAGGTGTTGTTGCAGCACTGACTATGCCTGCTTTAATAGGAAATTATCAAAAACAGGTAAACATTGCAGGTTTAAAAAAGGCTCAGTCCGTTTTAAGTCAGGCTTGTATGAATATTGTCAGGGAAAAGGGTATAGACACTTTTTCAATGTGTTCTGTCAATGATTCTCAATGTCTTGGGGATTTATTTAAATCTGAATTAAAATTACTTTCAGGGAAACTGTGGACGCCAAACAGCGATATTGCGGAAGGATGTTGGGAAGACAAAGATATAACCAATCCTCAGGAACGTCACTATTGCACGGTTGCGGCAGACGGAATTGTTTATGACTTTGATATGGAATGGCCGAGAACCGAAAATAAAGTTAACGGTTTTATACTTGTAGATATTAACGGACCTAAGAAACCTAATAAATTCGGACGTGACAGATATGTATTCTCGATTATAAACAGTAGTGATATTACTGTTTATAAGTCTTCAGCAGTGGTTGATGATGATGTAATTCCGCCATGCAATGACGGTAAAGGTTCCGTGGGTGATAATTTGGGATGTGCATATAAATACTTATATACTGAGTAAAAATATAGGAGAACTAATTCTCCTATATTTTTTAGTAATTCATTTCCCAGTTGTCGTTCAGAATTTTTCCGAAGCAGCCAAGCCCAAATGCATGTTTTTGGCAGTTTGAATTATAATATGTTTCCCTGATTTCTTTAAGCGAACCTCCCTCACATGCTCCCTTTGTTTTACATCCCGGTGTTGCCCCTAAAACATCTATAGAGCCGTCATCATAAAACTCGGCTTGAAACATATCTCTTCCACCGATATTAGGTCCTTGAAGCCCGTTAATATCAATCAACATATGCCCGTAATATGATGTGACACCATCTACGGTCTTTGAATAAGTATCCGGAGCGTCAATCAGAATGGATGCTCCGCTTGCAAGAGTTACAGAAGAAGATTCACCCCAGTTAGCATTGTTGCTTGGGGTAGAAGTCCCGTTTAAATTTCTGTAACTTTCAGCAAAGCAAGGCTGCTTTATCTGGCTTCCACAATCATTAACAACTTTAAAATAACCATTCAAAAATTCTTTCATCTTGCCTGAATTGGTCAGGCCTGCTTCTCTCAGATTAATTGCATTTTTGTCTGCCATGTACTGCAAAGAAGCTTGTTGAACTTCAGTATAAACTTTATGGAGCTGAGTAACATACGTTTTTCTTTGATGGTTCTGCATCAAAGACGGCACAGTCATGGCAGACACAACTCCGATTATTCCAAGGGTTACTAAAACTTCTGCAAGAGTAAATCCTCTAAACCCCTTGTCCTCCCTTATCTTTTCGGGGGGGGGGCAACTTCAACAGCATTAAAATCAATCATTTTTGCCTCCTTTTTTCTAATTATTTATTATTGAGAGGCTTTTGTCAATAGCTTATGTAAAAAAATAAAAAAACCGTGCCACTGTCTATCGAATTCGCTAAATAAAATCTTTAAATATACTGCCTCTTTTTAATGACAAGACACCCGCAAGGATTGCCTTAGTGCTGCTATGTTTCCATCCTGACACGGTTCGGCAGCTTACGCCGTCATGCCTTTAAACGTCAACGACAGTATGTTTATCAAAGTTATTTACCGAACCCTCACAACAGGCTCTGCACCCCGCATTAACTTCGGGTCAAGGGATTGCAATTCCCCGTGGAGCACGGCTTAAATTTATTATAACATAAATTTTTTGTTATGGTAAACAATTAAAATAACTTTTTCCGGGGCTGTCGGGGCATTCATCTCTTAATGCATAATAAGCACACCCTATACCGTTTGCCTTTTGATTTGATGTAAGGTTACAAGGATTGCCTTTTCGTTCTTTCTGGTATTCATATTCATAATCGCCGTTTTCTAAGTCTTCATCACTCAGATTTTCAGGCTTATAGTAAGTTAAGGTATCCTTCTTTTTGTCAAGCACGAAAAGAAATATATCATGCCCGAATTGATTTGGTCTTTTACTCCCGTTAATATCAGCACCTATATATAATGTTCCTTCATCAATATGCATGTTAAAAAAAGATCCGTCAGGCATAACCTGTACAAGAAATATAGCTTCTGCAGGTCCTGCAAGTGCACTGTAAGTAAGAATTTGTTTTCCGTTATATGTTTTAATTGTTTCATTTGACCTGTCTATATCGTATATCATGCTTACGTTACTTGCCTGATCTCTCCTGTTTGCTATTTTTACAAAATTTTTTTCAAATGCATTATAACACTCATTAACGTTTGTATAGCTGCTATTATCAGTATCAAGGCTTGTGCAGTAATCAGCAAAATTTTCAATTCCTATTTCTGTTTTCGTTAATAATATTGCCTGAGAGATAATTGAAACTGATTTTTTAAACTGTGTTGCCAAAACGTTCTTACGATAGTTTGCAATCAATGATGGCAATGTAAGTGCAGCAACAACTCCTATGATACCTAAAGTAATTAAAACCTCAGCGAGTGTAAAAGCTGTAAACTTATTTCCCATAGTTTCTCCTATTGTAATCATGTTTCCATATGGAAATGGATAATAAAATTATATGGATATAATTCAATTATGTCAAGCTGGAGTATTAATGTCAGATAACAATTTTACAAAAGAATATTTGACTGCATTCGGTAAAAGCCTTAAAAATATAAGGATTCATTCTGCACAAAAAAGTTTGAGACTTTTTGCCTATGAAGCCGATATTCCCTGTGCGACTTTAAGCCGTCTTGAAAATGGTTCAAGAATTGCCAATATTATTACTTTAAAAAAATTTGCTGCTGCTCTTAATTGGTCTGTTTCTTCTCTTTTATCTGAAATAGAAAAAGATATTCCTGATTATATAAAAAATTCGGAATTATAAAATTTTCTTTCTTGGAATATCACGAATTAACCACTTGCGTAATTGTTTTAAATAACATTTAGGGATATTTTAGACAATGAAAGGAGATACGTATGATTGAACGGCTCGATCTTTACAGATGCGAAATCTGCGGAAATCTTGTTGAAGTAATTCTGGCAGGCGGCGGGGAATTAGTCTGCTGCGGTCAGCCTATGCATAAATTGGAAGGTAAAAACGAGGAAGAAGCTATGTTGGAAAAACATATTCCCGTATTTGTCAAACGCGATGACGGCGGTGACGAAGTTCGTGTCGGAGAAGTTTTACACCCGATGAATGATGACCATTATATTATGTTTATCGAAACAATTTCCGAAGATAAAAATCATGTACAATTACAGTATTTACATCCCGGCGAAGAACCAAAAATGCTCTTACAGCAAAAGTTAGGAAAAACTCTTGCCAGAGAATTTTGTAATTTGCACGGTTTGTGGGAGGGCGAAAGTGATTAACGAGAAGGTACAAAATGTTCTTAACGCACAAATTAACAAAGAGTTTTATTCAGCTTATTTATATCTTGCTATGTCTGCTTTTTTTGACGAAATTGGTCTGTACGGTTTTTCGAATTGGACCAAAGTTCAGGCAAGAGAAGAAGTTGATCACGGAATGATTTTATTTGATTATATTATAGAACGTGACGGAATAGTAAATCTTACGCAGATAGATGCGCCGGATAGAGCTTTTGAAAATCCTTTGCAGGTATTTGAAAAAATATACGAACATGAAAAATTTGTTACTGAAAGCATAAATTGTGTAGCTTCCATGAGTGAAGACGAATGTGATTTAGCTACCAGACATTTTATTAACTGGTATATTTCAGAGCAGGTTGAAGAAGAAGCTAATGCTCTTGATGTAATTAAAAAACTTAAAATGTTCGGTGATGAATGTACATCCCTGTATCATCTTGATAAGGAGATGGGGGAAAGGCAGTATAAAGCACATTCTTATAAAATATAAAAAAGAGGGAAAGCAATTTCCCTCTTTTTTTAGTAATTCATTTCCCAATTATCGTTTAAAATTTTTCCGAAGCAGCCGCCGGGCCAATTACCTGAGCAGCTTCTTTGTTCTCTTGCTTCCTGCGGAGATGAAGCACTGCCGCAGCTTCCATATTGCCTGCAATGAGGAGTAGCTTCTGCTTCGTCCAAGGAACCGTCATTAAAGTAGTATAATAAAAAGTAATCCCTGCCTGCAATATTTGGTCCTTGCTGACCGTTTATATCTACATAAATAAACCCGTAGGGATAACTTACACCATTGTAAGAATATTTGTATTCCAATCCGTTAAAACATATTGCGGCACCGCTTGCAAGTGATAAAGTATATTGGCATCTGCTGCCTTTGGACGGTTTATATACACTTCCGTCTAAGCCTTTGTATTCACCGGCAAAACATGGAACAGGTGTTTCTCCGCAATCATTAGCGATATTAAAATATTTTTTTAGTGTTGTATAAGCATTTTCGTTACTGCTTAAACCTGCTTCAAAAAGATTTAGAGAATTTTTGTCTGTCATAGTAAGGCTAAAAACCTGTTGAATTTCATTGTAAACCTTATGGAGCTGAGTAACATAAGTTTTTCTTTGATGGTTCTGCATCAAAGACGGCACAGTCATGGCAGACACAACCCCTATAATCCCTAATGTAACCAACACCTCTGCCAGAGTAAATGCCTTTAAACAGCGCTTAAAATAAAAACAGTTAAAATTTTTAGCAAATTTGTAAAAGCGCCCCTTAGATAGTCTGTCCGATGTGTCTACGCACGTAGTGTCGGGGGGGGGGCGACTTCTAAAGCTTTAATATTAATCATTTTTGCCTCCTTTTTTCTAATTATTTATTATTGAGAAGCTTTTGTCAATATGTAATGAATTATTTCGAATTTGTAAACAATTTGTCTGTATAACAAAAATAGCTTATTATATAAGTATGAATAACGGTAAAATTGTAGTAGTTGATGATGAAAAAATGGTTACCTCAGCTTTTAAAACTTTATTTAGAGTTGAGGGATATTCTGATATACATTTATTTAATAACCCTAAAGAAGCAGTTGAATTTTTAAAGAAAAACACCCCTGATTTGATAATCTCGGACTTTATTATGCCTGAGATGAACGGTTTGCAGTTTCTAACGGAAGCCAAAAAACTTCATCCCGAAGTGAGTATGATACTTTTAACCGGATATGCGGATAAAGAAAATGCCATTAAAGCTATTAATGAAATAGGCTTATATAAGTATATTGAAAAACCCTGGGATAATAACGATTTGATTATGAATATCAGAAACGGCATTGAAAGAAGCCATCTCCTTGAAAATTTGAGAAATAAGATTAATGAGCTTGAACAGGCAAAATTAAAACTTCAAGATTATTCTGCAAATCTTGAAAAAATTGTTGCAGAACGCACGGCTGATCTTTCTGAAGCAAATAAGAAATTATCAGGGATAATCAATTACTGTGCTGACGGTATAATAATCGTTGACGGCGAAGGGCATATTGAACAGGTGAACCCTGCCTGTGAAAATATGGTCGGGCTTTCGGCATCCGCTCTTTGTAAAAAGAAATTTCAAGAAATTGCATATTCAAATGTAAAAGAATTTAATTCTTCAAAAAATAATAAGTCCGGTGAAATTTTCGGATTGGGCGAAGAAAATTCAGAAATTCTTCTCAGAGATTATTTTATCGTTAATTCATTAAGCGGAATTCACACTCCAGTAGAAATAAGCTTTGCTGCAATTTCCGGAGATGAAAATAAATTTGACAAGTTTGTGGGGGTTATAAGAGATGTAAGTGTTCAAAAAGAAACAGAACGTTTACGGGATGATTTTATAGCAACGCTTACACATGATATGAGAACTCCTCTGCTTGCCGCTATTCAGACTTTGAAATTTTTCCTTGAAGGAGCTATAGGAGAACTTGATGAAAAACAAAAAGTTCTTTTATCTACAATGCTTCAGAGTAACGAGGATTTGCTCGGTCTTGTTAATGCCCTTCTTGAAGTTTACAGATTTGAAAGCGGTAAATTAACTCTTTGCAAGACTGCTTTTTCTGTTAAAGATTTGGTTGAACAGTGTTATTCCGAATTGAACCCTCTTGCGGCTAAAAAAAATCTTAAATTTGAAGTTATATTTGAACTTCCTGACAGCCTTCATATTATGGCTGACAGAGCTGAGATTAAACGTGTAATTACAAATCTCTGCGGGAATGCTTTAAATTACACAAATAAAGGCGGAGAGATTAAAGTTCTTGCAAAAGCTCAAAACGGTGATTTTATATTTTCTGTAACGGACAACGGGAACGGTATTCCTCAGGCTGATATTCCGAACTTATTCAAGAGATTTTCTCAAGGAACGGCAAGAAAACGTTCTACAGGTACAGGGCTCGGACTTTATCTTTCAAGGCAGATTATAGAAGCTCATAACGGTAAAATTTGGGTTGACAGTAAAGTTGATAAAGGCAGTGAATTTTCGTTCCTGTTAACTGATGTTGTTACTGATGCTAAAGTTAAAGAAAGACAGGTTTCTAATGGCTAAAAATATCAGAGTTCTTATAGTTGAAGACCATGATATGGCTCGTATGGGGCTTTCGGTTATACTGGGAAATAATCCTAATATTGAAATTGCGGGAATGTCTGCCGACGGACAGGAAGGTGTTGATAAAGCTCTTGAAATTCTGCCTGATGTTGTTGTTATGGATATCGGACTTCCTACAATTGACGGAATTGAAGCTACAAAAAGAATTAAAGCATCAAACTCAAATATTAAAGTTTTAATGTATACTTCACGTGAAAGCGAAGATGATATTTTTGATTCTTTTCAGGCAGGTGCTGACGGTTATATAACAAAGGGTGCAACTTCAGAGCAGACAGTATCTGCTGTAATTGCAGTTTCCGAAGGAGCAGGCTGGCTTGATCCTGCAATAGCAAAAGTTGTTTTAACTAATATAAGACGAGGTTCTGCTTCAAATGAAAGGCGAGGAGAAATTAACTATAAATTAGGTAAAAACCTGTACGGACTTACCGAACGTGAAATGGAAGTCCTTGCTCTGATTGTAGACGGTTTAACAAATCCTCAGATTGCTGAAAAACTTGTTATAACTATTTCTACTACAAAAACCCATGTTCACAGTATATTGCAGAAACTTTATGTAAATACCCGTTCAAAAGCTATTTCCATGGCTATGAAAGAGGGTTTGGTATAATATGATTTACGCACTTCTCGGAATTGCCGCGGCTTTTTGTGCTTATATCCAGTGGGGAGATGAAATTCCTATTCCCCATATTGACAAGGATATGACTAAAAAAGAAGCAAAATATGTTCATAAAGTCAATAAAAAAGAAGAAAAAGAAAAATTTAAACGGGCTAAATTTGAAAGAAAACCTTCAGGCTATATGACTGTTGAAGAATACGAACTTCTTTCTGTTCCAAAGGACAGGATGACAGAGCAAATTGATATTCCCAAAACTCCTACTCCCGCTGATATGATTTATGTACCTAAGCCTGCTTATAAGATTGTAAGATATAATAATCCCCCCGGCAGCCCTGAAATTACTATTACAAAAACATTTTATGAAAAACGGCAGCAAAATGCTCAAGGAATTGTTTCACCTGACTTTACGAAATTAGTTTATCCTGCTGTTTACTACTATCCTAACAGCGGTTCAACAGCTTGTGATTTGTTTGTCATTAACCTTGAAGAAGCAAAGTCAAATATGGATAAAATTTTGACTGCAAATACTATTCATAAACTTTCTGATCCGATTTTATCAACCGATAAGACAAATGATAACTACTATACATTCAGAACGCTTACTCCTGTTGATTTTTCCGCTGACGGTACAAAACTACTTGTTAAGGAAAAAATCGGAAATACTAAGGATGGGATATGGCAGACAACTCCGATTGTTTATGATTTTACAACAGGTGTTTCGTATAAGCTTATTGAAGTTAGGGATGCCGTGGCATACTATTGGAAAGAAAATAAAGGTCTTGATCTTGAAGATAAAAGATGGGACGTTTATCCTCTCGGATTTGCGGCAGATAATCCTGATTGGGTTATTGTAAATGCCGTGGCATATACAGGTAGCACTCCTGTTAATCTCGGTACCTGGAGCGTAAGCTCAAAAGGGGAGCAATCACGCCTTGTGACTTTTACAAATTCGGAAGTTCAAATCAGCATGAACGGGTACAAACTTGTAAAAGATGGTGTTGTTTCCCCTTCAATTACGGAAAAAGAAGAACAACAGCTTAAGCGCATAGAAAAAGAAAAAGCAAAACAAAAGAAAAAAGAAGATAAGGCGGAAGTTAAGGCTCTTGAACAATCTTATAAAGCTAAAATTAAAGAGATGAATTCTGAATTTAAAGAAGCACAGAAAGACTACAATTTACGCCGCAGAATACAAGGTTCTACATCCGGCGATGAAATCCTTATTAAATATAAGGAAATCAAAGCCGAACAAGAAGTGAAAAAGCAGAAGCAGCTAGAAAAACAAAAAGCTAAAGAATTAAAACGCCTTGAAAAACAGCGTCGAAAAGAAGCAAAGCAAAAAAATAAACAGCCTAATGCGACAAATTAATATTTTTAAAATAGTCAGGATCTGAAAGTGCTTTTGCAGTGCATCCAATTCCGGCTTCACTCCAGTTTTCACCGTCACCTGGGCAGGTAGTATAGTATTGGCTTGCAGGAAAATCATTGAAGTCTCCTACTGCTTTTACCGCATTATCTTTTGGGTCTAAGTACCAGAAAAATACGTCTTTGCCATATCTGTCAGGTTTATTTTTCCACCCGTTAATGTCAATTGCCAACAATGAATATATATTATCATCATTCCAAAAATCTCCGGAAGAATCTATTATTTTAAGTTTACCAAACCATAAAAGCATCCCGTTTTTCAGGCAGTAAGGTTGAATTAAATCGTGGGCTGATGCTCCTGCAGCTTTATGTGTCCCAAAATAATTATAATAATCTGCTTCGGTTTCGTCTTTAGGCAGTGTACAATTGCCGCTTTCAAAGTAGTTTTTAATAATTTTACTATTTCTGTTATTCACAACTTCATTTAAATCAACTTCATCATAGCGCATTCTTGTAATACCATCCTGAAGAATGGTATTTGCCTGTAAAAACTGTGTCCTTAAAACTTGTGCTTGATGTTTATTAATCATATTCGGCAATGTTAAAGCCGCAACAATACCTATAACCCCTAAAGTAACCAACACCTCTGCTAGCGTAAAAGCCTTTAAACAGCGCTTAAAATAAAAACAGTTAAAATTTTTAGAAAATTTGTAAAAGCGCCCCTTAGATAGTCTGTCCGATGTGTCTACGCACGTAGTGCCGGGGGGGGGGCGACTTCTAAAGCTTTAATATTAATCATATT
>QWCY01003503.1_pt1 | contig 17910 bp, 13 predicted proteins | sample 1972631 | NCBI WGS metagenome assembly QWCY01 (sample SAMN09866696, study PRJNA288562) | Human gut metagenome isolate pre1_stool, whole genome shotgun sequencing... | isolation source: gut | host: Homo sapiens | place: USA: California
AAGAAGCTTGCATTTGCTGAGATGGATGGAAAAGGAATCACAATCAGCATCGGAATCGCTCTATACCCGGAACACGGAAACACCTACATGGAACTGTACCGAATCGCGGATCAGGCACTTTATGAGACCAAGCGGGGTGGACGGAACGGATATACCATTTGCGGTGAATCTCGAAGAAATTTACCGCGGTAACGTAAAAAAGGGATTGCACACGGGGAAGAGAAGTGCTATGATATAAAAAAGCAGAACAAAGGGGTTCGGATGAATCCATTGTTCTGCTTTTTTCTTTATAGATAAGAGAAACTTATAAGCAGTCTGGAATGAGAGGAGAGGATTATTATGAAAAAATTCATGGAGAAATTCAGAGAGGCTGTAAGAAAATATGAGGAGCTGCTGGCGTATGCACAGGGAGAATTTATCGTTCCTTATCATTCAGGGGCGGGGATGATCGGGTATTATTATAGTCCGGTTCCGTTTGTGAAGTAGAGATTTTGTAAAAGGGGATGCCGGGAGACGCGGCATCCCCTTTTACAATTTTTCAATTACCAAAGCTCCGCCAGTTCATAAATCAGTTTCTCGGTTTTCTCCCAACCCAGGCAAGGATCCGTAATCGATTTTCCATAGCAGTGCTCACTCACCTTCTGAGCGCCGTCTTCGATATAACTCTCGATCATCAGTCCCTTCACCAGTTTGTGAACATCCTCCGAAACCTTGCAGCTGTGCATAACATCCTTACTGATACGGATCTGTTCTGCGAAGCGTTTGCCGGAGTTGGAGTGGTTGGTGTCTACGATGACAGCCGGGTTGACCAGTTTTGTCTGCGCGGACTCATTGACTTCCTGATAATGTTCCAGAAGATTTTGCAGGTCCTCGTAATGGTAGTTTGGCATATTTCTTCCGAATTTGTCTACATAACCACGAAGAATCGCATGTGCATAAGGGTTACCAGGAGTTTTTACTTCCCATCCACGGTACAGGAACATGTGACCGTGCTGTGCGGCGATGATGGAGTTCATCATAACGGAGATATCTCCGCCGGTTGGGTTCTTCATACCTGCCGGGATGCCGACGCCGCTGGCGGTCAGACGGTGCTGCTGGTCTTCGACGGAACGGGCACCGATGGCAACGTAAGATAACAGATCGGATAAATATCTGTGGTTCTCCGGATACAGCATCTCATCTGCACAGGTAAAACCGGTCTCGTTGACCGCTCTGGTGTGCAGATCGCGGATCGCGATGATACCCTTTAACATATCTTCTTTTTTCTCCGGATCCGGCTGGTGCAACATTCCCTTATAGCCCATGCCGATCGTTCTCGGTTTGTTTGTATAGATACGCGGAATCATAAAAATCTTATCTGCGACCTTATCCTGTACGGTACGAAGCCGACTGATGTAATCAATTACCGCATTTTCATTGTCCGCGGAGCAAGGTCCGATGATCAGCAGAAGACGGTCATCTTTTCCCTCGAAGATTTCCCGGATCTGTCTGTCGCGATCTTCTTTGATTGCTGCTATCTTTTCACTTACCGGAAACTGCTCTTTTAACTCCTTCGGGGTTGGCAGTTTTCGTAAGAATTCCATATCCATTTCCATAATTTCAAAAGCCTCCATAATATAAGATTTTCGCACTTCAACGCGTTGCAGTGCGAATCTGTCTATTATCATACCTGCTTACTGCGGATTCGTCAACCCTTTTTTGCAATTTAATTATGAAATCGGTTACCTATCGTTCCTTTCAAAATCAGACCAATTATTGATATGCAAATCAATTTTTTTTCTTCGATGGAAGCTGAGCCAGAATGATCGCGGCGAACATCAGCACGCATCCGGATAATTCCCGTGCGGAAAGCTTCTGATGCAGGATCACCCATCCTGCCAGTACGGAGATGCAGGATTCGAGGCTTAAGATCAGAGAGGCGACCGTAGGGTTCATATCTTTCTGACCGATGATCTGCAGGGTGTATGCGACACCGCAGGACATCACACCGGCATAGAGGATCGGCGCCCAAGCTGCAAGGATATCTGCAAATACGATATGCTCCGTAAAGATTGCCGGGATCGCACAAAGAAATCCGCAGACAAAAAACTGGATGCAGGACATTTTCACACCGTCGACTTTCGGGGAGAAATAATCAATCACCAGAATATGTAACGAAAACAGCAGGGAACATACCATGACCAGCAGATCCCCCTTACCGATGGAAAAACCGTCTGTGATGCAAAGCAGATACAGTCCGACCAGTGCCAGGGCAACGGCGATCCAGATAGAAGCGCCACATTTCTTTTTCAGGAAAAAATGCCCGAGGAGCGGAACGATCACAATATAGCAGGCGGTAATAAAACCTGCACGGCCTACTGTAGTATACTGAATCCCCATCTGCTGAAAACTGCTGGCAAGTGCCAGAAGAATCCCACAGCAGACACCGCCGAGGATCAGGGTACCGGTCTGTTCCACCTGCCGCTGCGGAGATACGGGTTCTTTTGGAACCGCTTTTCTGTGAGTCAGAAAGAAAATACACGGAATCAGGACAAGCCCTCCGATGACGCTTCGAACTGCATTAAAAGTAAACGGACCGACATGATCCATACCGACACTCTGTGCCACAAAAGCCACGCCCCAGATGGTAGCGGTCAGCAGCAGAAGCAGAGAATTTTTTACCTGTGTCTTTTTCATAAAAACCTTCCCTTCTTATAGAATCTCAATAGAACCGACTGTTCGGCAGATATGCAGATGCCAGACAGTCGCAACATAAGCCATCATATCATGAGAACAGGGAAAAAGCCAGAAAATACCGCAGAAACAAAGGAAAGAACCGGGGGTTTGGTTGAAGAAGATGATGTAAGATGTTATACTGAAAGCAGAAGAATTTTACGGAAATGAAAGAAAGGTATTCGGACATTATGGAAGAAAATATTTTTATGGCAGGACGGAAAAAAATCAGTTTTGAGGAATATCTGCAATACGATGAACAGAGCAGAGAAAATCTGGGAGAGGAACTTCCGGTGCTGGTGTATCGGATGTTGGAATATTCTCTGCGGGAAGAACTGTGTAATCGTTTCGGAAAAGAAACACAGATCGATGTGTTTCGAAATGCAGGCCGGATGACAGGAGAATTTTTTGCAAAGAAAATGCTGAATCTGGATCAGCCGTTAGACCAGTTTGTCAGTGAATTGCAGGAGAAACTCGAAGAACTGAAAATCGGTGTTCTGCGAATCGAGGAGGTAGATGAGGAGAGCGGAAGAATTATTCTGACTGTGGCAGAGGATGCGGACTGTTCCGGACTGCCGGTACTTGGAGAGACCGTATGTAACTATGATGAAGGATTTATTGCAGGAATTCTGTCAACATATTCCGGCAAACTTTATACGGCAGTGGAAGTGGACTGCTGGGCAACCGGTGACCGGGTATGTCGTTTTCACGCAGATGTAGAGGAGACAGAGTAGGGAAAGCAGATGGAAAATAAGAATTGTGAGGTATTGTTCGAATATCTCAGAAGTATTCTGTATGATGCCAGAATCGAGGCACCGGATATCCATCAGCTGGACGAAGAGTATCAGAAACTCGGGATGGGGCTGCAATATTTGCAGAAAGCGGTAACGGAGATGAAAGAGTACTCCGCAGCGCTCTCGAAAGGGCAGCTGTCTGCGAAAGTCCCGCCGAGAGAGAATTTTCTGTGTGAGAACCTGAAAAATATTCATGCGAATCTGAATCATCTGACCTGGCAGGCAAAGCAGGTTGCCAAGGGAGACTATTCGCAGCATGTATCGTATCTGGGAGAATTCTCAGAAGCATTTAACACGATGACGGAGCAGCTGCAGGAACGGGAAGATGCGCTGAAACAGGAAGCGGCGCAGGAAAAATATCATGCCAGCGTGGTGGAAAACTATAATCAGCTGCTGATCGAACTGATCGCGCGGAGTGATGAGGAGATTCTGATCACAGACCGGGAAGATGAAAAAATCCTTTATTGCAATAAGAATGCCGGCATGCGGGTATCGACCGATGAGATGTATCATCTGTGTATAGAGGAACTGAACCGGCAGAAGGAAAGTGGACTGCTCAAGAAAGAGAGTTATGAATGGACATGGGAAGCAGAGGATTCGGGACATCGTTTTTACCGGATCACGACGGGGCGGATGCTCTGGCAGGGACAGCGTTCCTATGTACATATTATTCGGGAAGTCACGGCGGAAAAGACCAGAGAAGCGCAGCTTGAAGTAGAAGCGTATCACGATTCGCTTACGGGAATCGGAAATCGTCTGTTTTTCCATAAGAAAATGAAAGAACTGGTGGCGGATGGCAGGGAAGGAATTATCTGTTACTGTGACCTGGATCATCTGAAGGAGATCAACGATACCTACGGACATGGCGAGGGCGACTGGTATATCCGGTTTTTTGCGGATATGGTAAAGAAAAATATCCGTCAGGAAGATCTTTTTGCACGTGTCGGCGGTGATGAATTCTGTATCGTGCTGCCGGGATGTTCCATGGAAAATGTAAAAGAACGAATGGAAGAAATCCAGCAGCTTTTTGAACAGGACAGCAGCAAACCATATGCAAAAGGATTCAGCTTTGGTCTGATGGAGATTTCGAGAGAAGTGGAAAAACAGGGAATCGAGGGAATGATCCGTCAGGCGGATCTGATGATGTATCAGCAGAAGAGAAAACATAAAGAACAATACGGACAGAAATAAATATCAGGCACCGGAAAAGAGGAGAAACGGGTGCCTGATATTTTTTACCTTTTTGCTATTGATAAATTTTCTTAATAAGGATAAAATCTAACGGAGAAGATGACAAATCAGAGAGAAGAGGTATGCAGGAATGACATTACGAGATTTACCGATCGGGAAGACAGCTACGATACGCTCGGTGGGCGGAGAAGGAGCACTGCGGCAGCATTTTCTGGATATGGGGCTGATTCCGCAGGGAGAGGTGACCGTGGTAAAGTATGCGCCGATGGGCGATCCAATGGAACTTCGGATCCACAGTTACGAGCTGACGCTTCGGCTGGCGGATGCGGAAAAGATAGAGATCGAACACATCCGGGATGCCGGTGAGGCGGGATCAGAGAAAAAACGGAAAGAACCGATTCCACATCCGGGTCTGGGTGAGGGTGGAAAATACCATGAAAAAGAGACAGAGCATCCTCTGCCGGATGGCGAAGCCCTGACATTTGCACTGGCGGGAAACCAGAACTGCGGAAAGACTACACTGTTTAATCAGCTGACCGGATCAAATCAGCATGTGGGGAATTTCCCCGGAGTGACGGTGGATCGGAAAGATGGAAGTATCCGGGGAAAAGAGCATACGCTGGTGACGGATCTTCCCGGGATCTATTCGATGTCTCCGTATTCGAGTGAGGAGATCGTGACGAGAAATTTTGTCCTGCAGGAACATCCGAAGGGGATTATCAATATCGTGGATGCGACAAATATCGAACGAAACCTGTACCTGACCATGCAGCTGATGGAACTGGATATTCCGATGGTGCTTGCGCTGAACATGATGGACGAGGTACGGGAAAACGGAGGATCGATCCTGGTCAATCAGATGGAAGAAATGCTTGGTATTCCTGTTGTTCCGATATCGGCGGCAAAAAATGAGGGAATCGACGAACTGGTGGCGCATGCGCTTCACGTGGCAAAATATCAGGAGCGTCCGCGCCAGATCGACTACTGCGATGCCAATGAGGACGGCGGGGCGGTACATAGATGTCTGCATGCGATCATGCACCTGATCGAAGATCATGCGAAGGTGGCACAGATTCCGGTGCGGTTTGCGGCGGCGAAACTGGCAGAAGGAGATGCGCTGATCCTGGATGCGCTGAAGCTGGATCAGAATGAAAAAGAGATGCTGGAACACATCGTAAAACAGATGGAGACAGAGCGTGGTCTTGACCGGGCGGCGGCGATCGCGCATATGCGGTTTGATTTTATCGAGAGTGTCTGTGACGAGACGGTGGTAAAACCGCGGGAGAGCAAAGAACATCTGCGGAGTGTGAAGATCGATAAGATTTTAACCGGAAAATATACGGCGATCCCGTGTTTTATCGGTATCATGGGTCTTGTATTTTTCCTGACATTCGGTGTGATCGGGGCATGGCTGCAGAACCTGCTGGAACTGGGGATTGATGCGCTGGGAAATCTGGCGGACCAGTGGATGGCTGCGGCAAATGTCAATGAGGTGCTGCGTTCACTGGTGATGGACGGGATCTTTACCGGTGTGGGAAGCGTGCTGAGTTTCTTGCCGATCATCGTCACACTGTTTTTCTTTTTATCCATGCTGGAGGATAGCGGATATATGGCAAGGGTCGCCTTTGTGATGGATAAGCTGCTTAGAAAGATCGGACTTTCCGGAAGAAGTATCGTGCCGATGCTGGTTGGATTTGGCTGTACGGTTCCGGGAGTTATGGCGAGCCGGACACTGCCTTCGGAGCGTGACCGGAAAATGACGATTCTTCTGACACCGTTTATGAGTTGTTCGGCGAAGCTTCCGATCTATGCATTTTTTACAGCAGCGTTTTTCCCGAAACACGGAACGCTGGTGATGATCGCGCTGTATTTTGGCGGCATGCTGATGGGCGTTTTGATGGCGTTACTGTTTCGTGGAACATTATTTAAGGGAAATGCGGTTCCGTTCGTGATGGAACTGCCGAATTACCGGATGCCGGGAGCGAAGAACGTGGGACATCTGCTTTGGGATAAGGCAAAAGACTTTCTGCAGCGTGCATTTACCGTGATTTTTATGGCGACACTGGTAATCTGGTTCTTACAGACCTTTGACAGTCACCTGAACATCGTCAGCGATTCGCAGGAGAGTATTCTGGCGACGGTGGCAAGTGTGGTCGCACCGGTATTTGCACCGATGGGATTTGGCGACTGGAGGATATCCACGGCGCTGATCACCGGATTTATGGCGAAGGAGAGTGTGGTATCTACGTTGTCCGTACTGTTTGGACAGACCGCAGCACTGCTTGGCTGTATCACACAGGTATCGGCGGCGAGCCTGCTGGTGTTCTGTCTTTTGTATACACCGTGTGTGGCGGCAATCGCATCCATCAAGAGGGAACTTGGAAGCAGATGGGCGGTCGGTGTTGTGATCGGGCAATGCGTGATCGCCTGGGTGGCTGCGTTTGTGGTGTATCTGGTGGGGAGTATTTTATAGGATAGGATTGTGAGAGTGCGGAACAATCCGGTATCAGAGAAAGAAGCTGTACTGACAGAGAAAGTTGGTACGGCTTTTTCGATTTTGGCATTATTTTTTTGAAACATGTATGGACACAGTTGACCGGATGACCATACAACAGGTAAAATTAAAATAATGAAAATGTAACTATTCAGTAGGTAGTATCCCGCGAGGTGTTTTGGCATGAATATGCCAAAATCCCGAGACATACAAGCCAAAATGTCATCACCGAAGGTGATTTCAAATGCATTTTGGCTCGTAACTGTGAAGGTACTGAACAGTTACATGAAAATGAGAAAAAGAGAGGGTTATCGAATGGACAAATTATTGTATGGGGTGGCATATTATGATGAGTATATGCCGTGTGACCGGTTAGAGAAAGACGTGGAAATGATGAAAGCGGCAGGGATCAATCTGGTCCGTATCGCGGAGTCAACCTGGAGCACCTGTGAACCGCAGGAAGGTGTATTTGATTTCAGCCATGTGACGCGCGTGCTGGATGCGATGGAAGGGGCGGGAATCTCTGTCATTATCGGAACGCCGACGTACGCAATTCCGACCTGGATGGTAAAATCCCACCCGGATGTACTGGCAACCACAAAGAAGGGACCGGGTATCTATGGGGCGCGTCAGATTATGGATATCACGCACCCGGTATATCGCTATTATGGTGAGCGCGTGATCCGCAAGCTGATGGAAGTGTCTGCACACAGAAAATGTGTGATCGGCTTCCAGCTGGATAATGAGACAAAATATTATGATACAGCAGGAAAAAATGTGCAGGAGCAGTTTGTAAAATATCTTCGCACAAAGTTCAACGATGATCTGGATGCGATGAATCAGGCGTTTGGTCTGGATTACTGGAGTAACCGGATCAACGCGTGGGAGGATTTCCCGGATGTGCGCGGAACGATCAATGGAAGTCTCGGTGCGGAATTCCAGAAGTTCCAGAGAACACTGGTGGATGATTATCTGCAATGGCAGGCGGATATTGTGAAGGAGTATGCGAGGGAAGACCAGTTTATCACCCATAACTTTGATTTTGACTGGCGGGGATATTCCTACGGAGTACAGCCGATGGTGGATCATAAACATGCGGCAAAGGCGCTGACGGTAGCAGGTGCGGACATTTATCATCCGACCCAGGACGAACTGACCGGTGCGGAGATTTCCTATGGCGGGGACAGTACCCGTTCTCTGAAAGAAGATAATTATTTTGTCCTGGAGACAGAAGCGCAGGGATTCCCGGGATGGGTTCCGTATGACGGACAGCTTCGCCTGCAGGCGTTCAGCCATCTGGCTTCCGGAGCAAATATGGTGGAATACTGGCACTGGCATTCGATCCATAATTCTTTAGAGACTTACTGGAAGGGACTGCTGAGCCATGATTTTAAGGAAAATGATACCTATCGTTCTGCGAAAGTGATCGGTAAGGAATTTGCGGAGCTGGGAAGTCATCTGGTGAATCTGAAAAAGCACAACAAAGTCGGTTTTCTGGTGAGCAACGAAGCGCAGACGGCTCTGGACTGGTTCCCGATCGACGGAACCGCGGGCGGTGGCGGCGCATGCAAATACAATGATGTGGTTCGGTATGTCTATGATCAGTTATATAAGCTGAATGTGGAATGTGATTTCCTGTGGCCGGAGACAGAGAGTTTTGATCAGTATGATCTGCTGGTGGTGCCGGCTCTGTATGCAGCACCGGAGTCCCTGCTTCAGAAGATCAATGATTATGTGGCAGCAGGCGGTCATCTGTTTACGACATTTAAGACCGGTTTTACGGATGAGAATCTGAAGGTGTTCCACGACAGCCAGCCACATATTCTGGATCAGTGTCTGGGTATTTCCTACAGTCATTTTACGTTCCCGAAAGAGGTGAAGTTGTCGGGAGAGACGTATCACTGTGAAGATAACGAGTTGAAAAACTTCATGGAACTGGTGAACCCGGAAGGAGCGCAGGTGCTGGCTTCTTATGATCATTATAACTGGAAGCGGTATGCGGCAGTGACGAGAAATGTGTATGGAAAGGGAACGGCTACTTATCTGGGATGCTGGACGAGCGATGCGATGCTGCGGGAGATCCTTGCGGATGTGCTGAAAGATGCAGGAATGTGGGGCGCTGAGCAGGAAGTGGAGTTTCCGGTGATCATCAAGAAGGGGACGAATGATCTAGGAAAAGAAGTGGTTTATTATCTGAATTATTCACCGGAAGTGCGGGAAGTGGTTTACCATGGTGCGGATGGAGAGGAATTGTTTGGGAAGGTTGCAGTTGCCGATGGAGAGGTTTTGGAAATTGGGGGCTGGGATCTGAAGATTGTGGAACGGTAAATAAAAGGGGAGCTGTCCTTCATGGATGAAAACTATGGAGGACGGCTTTCTTTTTTGCTTTGTCTATCCCCCGGATGAGGATATAAAAAAGAAAAAAAGTGCGAAAATATCGGTTGAAAAAAAGATAAAAATATAACCCCGCAGGGGGCTTGCGGGGAAAAGAAAGACAGGTTATGATAGGCACACAACAGAAACAGGTTGTAAGTTCGCTCAGACCGTACTGCTTCCTCCGCATCTATAAGCAGTATGGAAGGGAAAGCAAATAATGTCAGAAGTGAGGAAAGAAATCCGAGAAAGATTCCTTTCCTTTCTTTTTACAGAAATCAGAAAGGGGAAACATATGAAGAAGAAAATGGTTGCGGTATTGCTTGCAGCAGGTCTGGTGATATCTCTGGCGGCCTGTGGGGATGCATCAGAAACAGGGAACACTGCGGAAACGAAGACGGAGAATGAGGAAACAGCAGGTGATGAACTGGAAGAAGAAGCAGAAAATACAGAAGAGTCTACGCTGGTCTACGGATCCGGAGATTATACACGGATCAATCCGGCGATGGACGAACACTGTGAGATTAATGTACTGTTGTTTAATGGTCTGACCGCTCATGATGCGGATGATCAGGTGGTGCCTGGGCTTGCAGAAAGCTGGGATTATGATGAAGATACTTATACCTATACATTCCACATCAGAGATGGAATTAAATGGCATGATGGGGAACCATTTACGGCAGACGATGTAAAATTTACAATAGAAGCGATCATGGATCCGGACAACGGATCGGAGAATGCACCAAATTATGAAGATGTGCAGGAAATTACAGTCACGGATGACCAGACGATCGCCTTTAAACTGGCAGAACCAAATGTGGCATTTCTGGAATATATGACAATGGCGATTTTGCCAAAACATCTTCTGGATGGAGAAGATATGCAGGAGTCGGATTTCTTCCGTCATCCGATAGGAACAGGTCCATATAAACTGGAAAGTTGGGATGCAGGGCAGTCAATTGTCATGGTGAAAAATGAAGATTACTACCTTGGCAGTCCGAAAATCGATAAAGTAATCTTTAAGATTGTAGAGGATGACAATACACAGGCAGTACAGTTACAGTCCGGTGAGATTGATATGGCTCTGTTAGATCCGAAAAATGCACAGAGTTTTAAGGATGCAGATGATTATACCTGCTATGATATGACAACTTCGGATTATCGTGGTATTATGTTTAATTTCGGCAACGATTACTGGACGGAAAATAAAGATATTATTCCGGCAGTATGTTATGGTATTGACCGGCAGGCAATTATTGATGCAGTGCTTCTGGGTCAGGGAATGCCGGCTTATGGTCCATTGCAGAGAAATATCTACAATGATGAGAATGTGGAACATTATGATTATAATCCGGAAAAGGCAAAAGAGATTCTTGAGAATGCAGGATGTACCATGGGTGATGATGGCTTCTATGAAAGAAACGGGGAAGAGATCGGTTTTGTGATCAGTGTTATGTCAGGCGAACAGGATCGAATCGATATCGCCCAGGCAGCGGCACAGCAGTTGCAGGAAATCGGCATCAACTGTACGGTAGATATCCCGGCGCAGATGGACTGGGGTGGACAGATGGCCTGCCTGATCGGATGGGGAAGCCCGTTTGATGCAGATGACCATACCTATAAGGTTTTTGGTACAGATAAGGGGGCTAATTATTCCGGTTATTCCAATGAAAAAGTGGATGAATATCTGACTCTGGCGAGACAGTATGAAGATCAGGAAACCCGTGCGAAATATTATGATCTTTTCCAGGAAGAACTGGCAAAGGATCCGGCATATGCATTTATCTGTTATATTGATGCCAATTATGTGGCGGATTCGGATATCAAAGGAATCTCGGAGCAGACCGTACTTGGACATCATGGAGTTGGTATTTTCTGGAATATTCAGGACTGGGAAATTACGGAATAAAAAGGAAAGATGAGAGTTGCAAAGAGACTGGAAACAGTCTCTTTATGCAGTTCTGAGAGGTTAGTCATGAATGAGTTACTGAAGACAGAACATCTGTCGGTAAGCTTTTTTACAGATGCCGGTGAAGTGGAGGCGGTTCGGGATGTAAGTTTTACTGTGCGAAAAGGGGAAGTTCTGGCAATTGTGGGAGAATCCGGATGCGGGAAAAGTGCATTATGCAAGAGCATTATGAAATTACTCCCGAAGACGGCAAAAATCAAGTCCGGGAAAATACTGGTGAACGGAGTGGATATTACAGATTATACGGAAAAAAATATGTCGAGGCTGCGGGGAGAACTGTTCTCTATGGTTTTTCAGGATCCGATGACATCTCTGAATCCGACGATCACGGTTGGAAAACAGATCGGAGAGGCGGTGAGGATCCATAATAAAAAAATGTCGAGAGGACAGATCAGAAAAAGAGTTATAGAACTGATGCAGTTGGTGGAAATAGACAGACCGGAAGAAAGGATCCGTCAGTATCCTCATGAATTTTCCGGGGGTATGCGTCAGAGAGCAGTTATGGCAATTGCACTTGCCGGTAATCCGAAGATTCTGTTTGCCGATGAGCCTACGACTGCGCTGGATGTGACGATTCAGGCACAGATTCTGGATGTGTTCCGGCGGATCCAGAAAAAACTGGAGATGGCAACTATGTTTATCAGCCATGATCTAGGGGTTGTAGCCGGAGTGGCAGACCGTGTGGCGGTTATGTATGCGGGAAAAATTGTGGAAATCGGAACGGCGGAGGAGATTTTTTATGATCCAAGGCATCCATATACCTGGGGACTGTTACAGTCACTTCCTGTTCTGTCAGAAGGAAAAGAATGGCTCCCGACACTGCCGGGCATGCCGCCTACCCTGATTCATCCGCCAAAGGGTGATGCATTTGCGGAGAGAAACGTATATGCAATGAGAATAGACTATGAAAAAGAGCCTCCTATGTTTCGGATTACAGATACCCATTATGCGGCTACCTGGCTGCTGGATGAGCGGGCACCGAAGGTGAAGGTTTCGACGGGAGGACGAAGAGATGGAAAATGATATTTTACTGGATGTGCAGCATCTTTCGCATGTGTTCCGTCCGAATCGAAAAATGAAAGTAAAAGCAGTAAACGATGTTTCTTTTCAGATAAAGAAAGGGGAAATTTACGGTCTGGTAGGAGAATCCGGATCCGGGAAATCCACAGTGGCACGCTGTATTATGAATATATACAAACCATCCGGAGGAGAAATCTATTATAAAGGGATCCCTGTCTGTAAAAATGGGGAATTCAAAAAAAACAGGAAAATGCTGCAGTTGACACGGCAGATGATTTTTCAGGACTCGGCTTCCAGCCTGAATCCGGGAATGAAAGTCGGAGATATCGTGGCAGAGCCACTGCGTATTCAGTCGCGGAAAATCCGTACAGATAAAAAGGAAATAGAAAAACAGCTGGAGATGGTAGGACTTGACGGAAGCTATCTGGAAAAACATCCATATGAACTGTCCGGCGGGCAACGACAGCGGGTAGCGATTGCGCGCGCGTTATTTGCAAAGCCGGATCTGATCGTAGCAGATGAGCCGATTGCATCACTGGATGTCTCTATCCAGGCACAGATGATCAATCTGTTCCGGAAATTGCAGAAAGAGCAGGGATTTTCGTTTCTCTTTATTGCACATGATCTTTCGATGGTGAAGTTTTTGTGCAATCGAACCGGGGTTATGTATCATGGAAAACTTGTGGAGGAAGGAACCACGGAGGATGTGTTTTTACATCCGGACCATGAGTATACAAAAGCATTGCTGGCAGCAATTCCCGTACCGGATCCGAGGAAAGAACGAAACAGAAGGGTGATGAAGTGCTATGAGGGGTGAACGGATATTATATTATGGGAAAAAGGTGCTTATTTTCATAATCAGCGTATGGGTACTGTCTCTTGTAACATTTTATGTATCCAGACTTGCACCTGGGGATCCACTGGTTTCTTATTATGGAGAACGCGTGGAAAAGATGAGCCCGGAAGAAAGGGAATGGGCGGAAGAGAAACTTGGTCTGAATGATAAAATATCTGTACAGTATGCCAGATGGATCCGACAGGCATTGCATGGGAATTTTGGAATTTCATATAAATATAAAATGGATGTTCTGGAGGTACTCAAAAGCAGAATCGGCAATACACTGGTCCTCGGTGGCATTGGTTTTTTGATCATATTTTTCGGGTCGTTGCTTCTGGGCATTGTATGTGCATGGAAAGAAGGCGGATGGACAGACCGTATGATCTGTAAAGTGGGAACCGTAATCAGCTGTGTACCGGAGTTCTGGCTGGCGCTGGTACTGATTCTTGTGTTTTCTGTTTCTCTTCGATGGCTGCCAAGCTCAGGAGCATATGCGGTGGGGCAGGAAAACAATCTTTCCGATCGTATCGTGCATATGATTCTTCCATTAGCGGTTATCGTGACAGAACATCTCTGGTATTATGGCTATATGGTCCGAAACAAAATGCTGGATGAAGTCCGTGCGGATTACGTGCTGCTGGCGAAGGCAAAGGGAATGAAAAAATCACGGATCATGATCACACATTGTCTGAGAAATATTATGCCGTCGTATCTGAGCATTATGGCAATTTCCGTAGCACATATCATGGGTGGAACGTATGTGGTGGAGACTGTTTTTTCCTATCCGGGAATCGGCACGCTGGCATATGAAAGTGCTCGCTATAAGGACTATAATCTGCTAATGGTGGTCAGTCTGCTGTCCGGGATCATAGTGATTGTCTGTAATATGGCAGCACAGATTCTCAATGAGCGAATCGATCCGCGCATCCGCATCAGCAGACAGCCGGATATACAGGAGGTGAGGGAACATGAATGATCCGTTTGAAATTGTCGGTGTAAGACCGGAACTTCTGGAACGTCAGGCACCGAAAAAAGAAAACAGATGGTATCAGGGAGTTCCCTGGCAGTCTGTCATTGTTCTTCTGATAATCGCTGGTGGATGTCTGTTCTGTAAATGGATCATGCCAAAAGATCCGTCCTATATGGATCTGAAAAATTATACCGTTGCTCCATGCAGGGAATTTCTGTTTGGGACAGATACCATGGGGAGAGATATTTTCTCCATGATATGGTACGGTGGACGACAGTCGTTGTTTATAGGATTTGTGGCAACAATGATATCAACCAGTATTGCGATTATCTTTGGAACTGTCAGTGGTCTGGCTCCGGAATGGCTGGACATGTTACTCATGAGAATGACAGAGATTTTGCTGAGCATTCCCAATCTGCTTCTGGTTATTTTTCTACAGGCGATCCTGGGGAAGGCAAATGTGCTGAGCCTGTCACTGGTCATAGGGGTTACGAGCTGGACCGGCATAGCAAAAATAGTAAGAACGGAAGTGCGTCAGCTAAGAAGCAATGAATATGTAGTTGCAGCCAGATGCATGGGTGGCGGTTTTTTCTATATTCTCCGGAAACATCTTGCTCCTAACTTTTTATCGTCCATTATGTTCATGGTGGTTATGAATATTCGAAGTGCGATTGTGGAAGAATCTACGTTGAGTTTTATGGGGATCGGGTTGCCACTGGAGATTATTTCATGGGGAAGCATGCTGTCACTGTCGGAAAAAGCATTGCTCACCGATGGCTGGTGGATCATTCTGATTCCCGGGGCGTTTCTTGTTGTAACCTTGCTGTGCATTACCGGGATAGGAGATTATCTGAGAAGAGCATCGAATAAACAGGAAAGTAATTTATAGAGCATATAAATTTTTGTTTGACTTTTTGAAAAACAGGCAATATAATGACAGCAAACGAGTAGCCAGGCGAGCGTAAATCCAGTTTCCGGTTACTCGTTTTTTAAAAAAATCGAATCATTGTCATAAAAAAGTGTGTAGCTTATCAGCGTAAGTCCAACTTATCGGATAAGCACACACTTTTTTTGTGCGGAAAAGGGAGGATGGAAAACAAAATGGCAGAAAGTAACAAGATGAAGGATATGCCGGTGAATCAGCTGATGATCCGGATGGGGATTCCGATGATCCTGTCGATGGCATTGCAGGCGGTCTACAATATTGTGGACAGTGCATTTGTGGGAAATATGAAAGTGGGCAGTGAAGCGGCGTTAAATGCACTCACGCTGGTATTTCCGGTTCAGATGCTGATGGTTGCGGTGGGAATCGGAACCGGTGTGGGAACGAATGCGCTTCTGGCGCGGACACTGGGACAGGGAAATCGTAAAAAGGCGGCAAAGGTAGCGGGAAACAGTTTGTTTCTGGGAGTCGTTATTTATGCAGTCTGCCTGTTGTTTGGTATTTTCGGTGTGAAGGCATATATTTCTTCACAGACCGTAGATGCAGAAGTGCTTGAGATGGGAGTCAGTTATCTGAGAATATGCTGTGTGATTTCTTTTGGAATCCTCTTCTTTTCGCTGTTTGAAAAGTTACTGCAGGCAACAGGACGATCTCTGTATTCCACGATTGGACAGGTGACTGGTGCAGTGATCAATATTATCCTGGATCCGATCATGATCTACGGGATCGGACCGTGCCCGGAGATGGGGGTAAAAGGTGCTGCTTATGCGACCGTGATCGGACAGGTGGTTTCCGCAGTGCTGTTATTTATTTTTCATATAAAACTGAACAAAGAATTTGCACACGATGTGAAATACATGAAACCGGACGGAAAAATTATCAAAGAAATCTATGCGATCGGTCTTCCGGCGATCATTGCACAGGCACTGATGTCGATTATGGTTTATGTGATGAACCTGATCCTGAAATTCAATCCGTCTGCACAGACAGCGTATGGTTTGTTTTATAAGGTGCAGCAGTTTGTTCTGTTTCTTGCTTTTGGACTGCGTGATGCGATCACTCCGATTATCGCATTTGCTTACGGAATGCGGAGCAAAAAGAGGATTCAGGATGGAATCCGGTATGGACTGATGTATACGATTGTTTTAATGATTCTGGGTATTGCAATTACGGAGATTTTCCCTGGAGCATTTGCCACACTGTTTAATGCCGGATCGTCAAGAGAGTATTTTATCAGTGCGATGCGGGTAATTTCTGTCAGCTTTTTATTTGCCGGAATCAATGTTGCATATCAGGGCATTTATCAGGCGCTGGACGGCGGTGTGGAATCGCTGGTGATTTCTCTTCTGAGACAACTGGTACTGATCTTACCGCTGGCAGGGATCTTTTCGGTATTTGTCAGAAATGGGCAGATGGGTGTGTCACTGATCTGGTGGGCATTTCCGATTACGGAGGCGGTTGCGTGTCTGGCCGGTTATGGATTCCTGAAGAAGATCAGAAAAAATAAAGTGGATGTTTTAGGCTAAGGAGGAAGCAGGGATGGATAAAAAAATCATTACAATCAGCAGGGAGTTCGGAAGTGGCGGACGGTTTATCGGAGAAGAAGTGGCAAAGAAACTTGGATTTGCCTGCTATGATAAAAATATCATTGGTCAGATTGCGGAAAAGTCCGGGTTAGCACCGGAATATATCAGGGAAAGTGCGGAATTGTCCCCGAAGAAAGGGTTGTTTGCTTATGCATTTGCCGGACGTGATATTACGGGGAAATCCGTAGAGGATCTTGTGTATGAGACACAGAGAAAGGTGATTCTGGAACTGACAGAGAAGGAATCGTGTGTGATAATTGGAAGAAATGCGGATTTTATTTTGAAGGACAGGGATGATGTGCTGAATGTGTTTATTTATGGGGATTTGCCGGAAAAGGTGGAGAGGATCTGTCGGTTGTATCATGTGAGCGAGCAGGAGGCTGTCAGGATGATGACGGATATCGATAAGAGGCGTATGACGAATTATAATTTTTATACGGAGCAGAAGTGGGGGAAAGCGAGTAATTATACGGTGTGTCTGAACAGTTCACGGATTGGGTATGAGAGGTGTGAGGAGATTATTGTGGGGTGTGTAAAGTAAAGAATTTTGGCTAAGGAGACGAAACGGATTCCAGAGACACGGGGGAGGCAGCCGCTGGTAACGCAAAGATAAGCTAAGTCCTAAGAAAAACTAAATGCCGGTTCGCGGAGAGCCGCTCACTGTCAAGTTCTTCTAAGGACTGGATCTCATCTGTGCTAAAAGTACCAGCAAAAGGCCGCCTCCCCCGTGTCTCCGGAATCCGTTTCTGAGCATTGGCAGAAATCACTAAGAAGTATAGATATTTTTTTGGAGAAAATGACTTTTGAAACAGAAGAAAAATTGATTTATAATAGAATATAGGACGAGCAGCGTTTGGGTGAAAAGAAAACAGGCACGGACGGCTGCTTGTTTTTTTACTTGTTGTGGAAGTGTCAGGAGGGAACTTTAAGTAATCAAATTCATTGTCAATAGTGATTAAATGTGTTAAAATATACTCATGGAGGGCATTATTATGAACACATCTAATATCACTAATTACA
>QWCY01003511.1_pt1 | contig 17890 bp, 17 predicted proteins | sample 1972631 | NCBI WGS metagenome assembly QWCY01 (sample SAMN09866696, study PRJNA288562) | Human gut metagenome isolate pre1_stool, whole genome shotgun sequencing... | isolation source: gut | host: Homo sapiens | place: USA: California
CAAGCTCAAAGCCACATCAACGCTACGCCTGAGGAAAAAGCTCGCACGAATGACCCCAGAGGAAATCTTCGATATAGAATTATAATGCGTCAGCCCTGGATTAGGAGTTCGTTTTGACCGCTATCTCAAAAGTTGTTTGTATATTTGCCACTACTACTAGTGACTATACGCTTATGAAGCAACTACTACATACTATATATACCCTCGTCGTCTGCGCTCTACTACTGCCTTGCGGGGCATTCGCCAGTGATCAGTGCGCAGCTGCTGAGCAGCTATCTGACCAATCCCTCACTATGCTGACAGCGCAAGCCTTCAGCATCGAGCAGTCTACGCCTAAGGTAGAGGTGCGTGACGGATCTATCATACCGCTCTGCGAATACGAGCAGATGCAGGTCTTTAACGTTATGGGACAGGAGGTACGCAACGAGCATTTGCCGTCAGGCGTCTACCTCGTGCGTCTTGTCGTGCAGGGAGAGACCTACACACTCAAAGTGGTCATACGCTAATCCTACTACTACAGCTATTTATGTAGCCCATTTGTCGAGAGCTATCCGCGTTGTGCTGTGCTATCGCTGGCCAGGCTCACGTGGAGGATAGCTCTCTTGTAATATATCCTATCCTATGCTTGATCAAATCCAGCAACTTCAATCGACACTCTCCGACCTCGCAGCCTCTACACCCGAAGAGGCAGAGCAACTACGCATAGCTTATCTAGGTAAAAAAGGACGCATCACCCAGCTCTTTGAGTCATTTCGTCAGCTGCCCCCCGAGGAGAAGCGACAGCTAGGAGCAGCACTCAACGATCTCAAGCAAGAAGCTACTACACGTATCAAGGAGATCCTAGCCTCTGTGGCTACGCAGTCGGTGCAGCAGACGATCGATCTGACCCGTCCCGCCGTACCTTACCCACAAGGCTCGCGTCACCCGCTCACGCTCATACAGGAGGAGATCTGTAACATCTTCGAGCGGATGGGCTTTAGCATAGCTGAGGGACCTGAGGTGGAGGATGACTGGCACGTCTTTGAGGCGCTCAACTTCCCGCCAGACCACCCCGCACGAGACATGCAGGACACCTTCTTTGTGGATCATAAGAGCAACATCTTGCTCCGTACCCACACCTCCTCGGTGCAGACGCGCGTTATGAAGAGCCAAGAGCCACCCATACGAGTCCTTTGCCCTGGGCGCGTCTATCGCAATGAGGCTATATCTGCTCGTGCGCACTGCTTCTTTCATCAGATCGAGGGACTATACATCGACCGCAACGTGAGCTATGCCGATCTAAGAGAGGCATTGCTCTTCTTCGCTCAGTCGCTCTTTGGTGCCGATACGCAGATACGGTTGAGACCCTCCTACTTCCCCTTTACCGAGCCAAGTGCTGAGATGGATATTTCGTGCGGGCTGTGCCACGGTGAGGGTTGTGGCTTCTGCAAGCACACGGGGTGGGTCGAGATCTTGGGTTGCGGTATGGTCGATCCCAACGTTTTGGACAACTGTGGCATCGATAGCTCCGTCTATAGTGGCTACGCTTTCGGACTAGGCGTGGAGCGCATTGCCAACCTCAAGTACAATGTCAAGGATCTGCGCTACTTCTCGGAAAACAACCTAGACTTCCTCTCGCAGTTTACCGCACACACCACACCACTCTAAAGGCTTCTCAGCAAAATGACGCTCGACGAACGCTATTGCCTGGCGCTGGAGGGGCTTGCACAGCTCTATCCCAATGCCGATACGGAGCTTATCTACCACGACCCCTTCAGTCTACTCGTAGCGGTCGTCCTATCGGCACAGTGCACCGACAAGCGGGTCAATATGGTGACACCACAACTTATGGCGCACTACCCGACACCCGAAGCGATGGCGCGTGCCTCGGTGGATGACCTGCTAGCCCTTATGGGGAGCGTCAGCTATCCAAACAATAAGGCGAAGCACCTCCTCGGACTCTCCGAGCGGATCGCTCAGGAGCATCACGGCATCGTCCCCTCGACTCGCGAAGAGCTAGAGGCGCTCCCAGGTGTAGGACGTAAGAGCGCCAGCGTCATGCTAGCCGTCTGCTTTGAGACACCAGCGATGCCAGTAGATACACACGTTTATCGTGTAGCTAAGCGCATTGGTCTTGCCTCTTCGCGCGCCACCACACCTTTGGCGGTCGAGCAAGCACTCGTCAAGCGTATCCCACAGGCGCAGCTCATACGTGCGCATCATCAGCTCATCTTGCTAGGGCGATATATCTGCAAAGCGCGCAAGCCTTTCTGCGCAGAGTGTACGCTCCACGACTGCTGTCGCCACTATGCCACAGCTGCCAAAAAAGCAATCGGCTGACTAAATCTAGACCGTCTAACGGGTTAGCTTGCTAGCCTAACTGAGTCCAAAGCCCATCTAGTCTAGACCTAACCAAGTCTAGACTTCTTTTTTCTGTTCCCTCTATAGATCTCTCTGTAGATTCCTCTGTACAGCCAGTAGCACACAGGTGTGTGTTGCTGGCTGTTTGTCTGTTTAGAGGGCAGCCTCCTTGAGTCGCTCCGTATTCTCAGCGACGATGAGCGCATCGATGATCGGCTGCAGGTCGCCGCCGAGCACGCCAGGCAGGTTGTGTACCGTCAGACCGATGCGGTGATCGGTGACACGGCCCTGCGGGAAGTTGTAGGTACGGATCTTAGCCGAGCGGTCGCCCGTCGAGACCATCGTCTTACGACGTGAGGCGATCTCGTCGATATACTTCTGATGCTCCTTATCGTAAATGAAAGTGCGAAGGCGAGACAGCGCACGCTCCTTGTTTTTTGGCTGGTCACGCGTCTCGGTACACTCGATCGTTATGTCCTCCACGACACCCGTATTGGGGTTGCGCCACGGGTAGTGCAGGCGTACGCCCGACTCCACCTTGTTGACATTCTGACCACCAGCACCGCTAGAGCGGAAGGTGTCCCACTTGATCTCCCCCTCGTTGATGTTTACCTCAAACTTGTCCGCCTCAGGCAGTACCGCCACGGTCGCAGCTGAGGTGTGTATACGTCCCTGCGTCTCCGTCTGCGGGACCCGTTGTACACGATGCACACCACTCTCATACTTGAGCGTGCCGTAGACGCCTGTACCCGTTACATTGAGGACGATCTCCTTGTAGCCACCCGTACCGCCCTCTGTGTAGCTACTGACGGAGATACTCCACCCCTTCGTCTCGCAGTAGCGCGAGTACATACGGAAGAGGTCACCCGCAAAGAGTGCTGCCTCGTCACCACCCGTACCCGCGCGTAGCTCCAGGATAGCGTTCTTGTCATCCTCAGGGTCATTCGGTAGGAGGAGCAGCTTGATCTCCTCCTCCATCTTAGGGATCTCCTCCTTAGCCTCAGCGAGCAGTTCGCGCGCCATCGCTTTCAGCTCCTCATCGCTGTCGTTGTCTTGGATCGTACTCTCAGCCTCCTCTTGCTGTGTCAGGAGCTGCTTGTACTGTTCGCCAGCCTTGAGGATCTCCCCCAGGTGGGTGTACTCCTTGCTCAGGGTGGCAAAGCGTCTGCCGTCAGCGATGACATTAGGGTCTGTGATCAAAGTCTCTAGCTCCTCGTGGCGTGCCACCAGAGCCTCTATGCGGTTGAGTAGATTGTTCATATAGATCTGCTAAGTGATGTAAGGGGTCAAAGGCTATCGCTCCACCGTGGCTAACGCTCCACCGTGCCAAAGGGTGTAACGAGCGTCAAGCGGTTCTCTGCGGAAGCCTCGACACGACCGATGATCTGCGCATCGATGTTAAAGTGTCGCGCCACAGCGATAGCCTCCTCAGCCTGCTCAGCGGGCAGGTAAGCCTCTAGGCGGTGCCCCATATTGAAGACTTGGTATAGCTCCGCAGCGTCGGCACCACTCTCCTCGGCAATCATCTGGAAGAGCGGAGGGACAGGGAGCAGATGGTCCTTGATAATATGTTTGTTGGTGACAAAGTTCATCACCTTGGTCTGTGCGCCCCCAGTGCAATGGATCAGTCCATGTATGGCGGGACGCATCTCTTTGAGCAGCTTCGCCACCAGCGGAGCGTAAGTGCGTGTGGGGGAGAGGATCAGTTCACCGACCGTCAGTCCCGTCCCTGGCACCTCAGCAAGTAGCTCACGGCTACCGCTGTAAACCAACTCATTAGGTACAGCGGGGTCGTAGCTCTCGGGAAACTTCTCAGCGAGTGCGTGATAGAGTATGTCGTGTCGTGCGGAGGTAAGCCCGTTGCTTCCCATACCTCCATTGTAACGCTCCTCGTAGGTTGCCTGTCCATAGGAGGCGAAGCCGACGATCACATCTCCGTCAGCAATGTGCGCATTGTCAATGATATCGCTCCGACGCATACGGCAGGTCACGGTGCTGTCTACGATGATCGTACGGACTAGGTCGCCCACGTCCGCTGTCTCGCCACCAGTAAGGTAGATCTCCACCCCCAGATCGCGCATCTGCGCTAAGATCTCTTCGGTCCCGTTGATGACCGCTCCAATCACTTCGCCAGGGATGAGCTGCTTGTTACGTCCGATGGTCGAGGAGAGGAGCATCCCCGAGGTCGCCCCCACGCAGAGGAGGTCATCGAGGTTCATCACGATCGCATCCTGAGCAATGCCTCGCCACACCGAGAGGTCGCCCGTCTCTCGCCAATAGATATAAGCTAGCGAAGACTTCGTGCCCGCTCCATCGGCATGCATGATATTGCAATAGTCGGGATCCCCGCCCAGTATGTCAGGCAGTATCTTGCAAAAGGCTTGCGGGTAGAGTCCCTTGTCTATGTGAGCAATAGCCTTGTGTACATCTTCTTTTGCGGCAGAAACGCCACGGCGCATATATCGGTTCATAGAGACCTTAGAGATTAGAGGTTAGACCTTAGAAATTAGAGATTAGCGTAGTCGGAGTACGTCGCCCTCCTCGGGGACGTAGTCGTAGTCTAGGTGGTTCATACGGTAGAGACGAGCGAGGCGTATGCCGTAGCGCTGTGATATGTCGTGCATTGACTCACCCACCCGCACCACATGGTCGGGATAGTCTGGTGTGGCACGCTTGTTCTTGCGCTCTAGGTAGATCACATCGCCAGCCTGAATGGGGAAGTCTACTGGCATATCGTTGTAGTCTGCTAAGCGCTTGAGACTTATGCCCATCTCGCGAGCGATCGACTCGAGCGAGTCCCCCTTGTTGGCAAGTATATATAGGAGTCCATAGCTGAAGTATCCCTCATGCGTGAGCTTCATTTCGGGATCCTCATCAGAGGGTGTATAAGTCGGTGCAGGGCGTCCCGACATCCAGCGGGGATAGCGCCCACGATCCAGCTCGTAGAGCTCGTACTGCTCGATTACCTTGATGAGCATATTAGCGTAGCCCTTGTTTGTCGCATAACCACACTGCTGTAGTCCCTTGGCCCAAGCCTGATAGTCCGTGATAGGGTAGGTGTATAGTACTTGGTATCGTGGCTGCTTGAGGAAGTTGGCGTGATCCTCGTAGGAGTCGCCCACGGAGCGGTACTTGCGAAAGCACTCCCCCTTGAGATCATCATCGGCATAGATACGCTGTCCCTGCCAAGCACGGTGACACTTGATACCGAAGTGGTTATTGCCCTCACGAGCTAAGCGACTAGACCCAGCTCCCGTCTCGATTAGCCCCTGCGCCATTGTGATGCTGGCGGGGATCTTGTGACGCTTCATCTGGCGTATGCACTCATCTGCATAGGTACGTATGTAGGTTTGGTAGCGCGGGTTCATAGGCGCTTGCCCCCAAGCTGTCGTACAGAGCAAGAGCAGACAGACTGTCGAGAGCAGAGAGCGTGACGAATCGGTAAGAAGCTTCATAGGGCTTAAATCTAGAGATGTATAGCTAGCACCAAAGACTCCTCGCTCTACAGAGCTGGTAGGGCAGTAGGAGCCACTTGAGTTACAAAGGTACTAAATAGATTGGTAGTCACTGATTCGTTTGATAAGATTTGTGGCAAATCGATTGAGTTAAGGCGGACTACGTCTCTCGTAGCCCCAGCGGTGAGATGCTTTTTCGGCAGAAAGGGCCAATCTCCACGTGGGCATTTCCAAATCTCTAGGGAGGAATTTGAAAATCTCCACGTAGGGACGAAATGAAACTTCGGAGGAATCAAATGAAACTTCGGAGGAAATGATTTGCCCCTACGTGGAAAATGAAAAACCTCCACGTGGAAAATCCCAAATCCCCACGTGCAAATGGATCGGAAGCTCGAAAAAAAGCGAAGCTCTCCACAGCTTCGACCAGCAATGGAGGCTCTCGATATGACCTCTCTCTCGATTTTATCGGACAGCAAAATCTTTAGGCGCCAACCATCTTGATTGATGATTGTAATCCTAAACTTCTGTCTCCAAGATCACACTTGACTATGCGACTTCCTTTTTCTTCTTCTTTTTACGCTGAAAAAAGAGCACCCATATAATGAGAAGGGCATAAACGGTCATTCCTCCTGTGGTAAGACAAAAGAGAAGCATATCTCTATCATAGGAGAGGTAAAGAGCAATCAAAAAGAACATCAGAAACAAGATCGTCCTGACACCTACTAGGAGGATAGGCTCCTCCTCCTGCATATTAGATAAAACGGATTTGAATATGTTCATTGAGTCGTATTTCCTAGTATTTGAAGCTGTATGGTGCGACAGAAAGGCTGCGCCCCTCCCACTGCTAAGAGCAGCGCCACTACAAATGTAGGGAAAAATCTTCATAGTGCATTTGATGCGCTAAATCACCCTTAGAGTTGTTGAGTTTAAAGCAATTGTTGCGATAGTCAAAGTTACCACAGGTCAATCGAATATACTTGCCGTCAGTAGCATAAAACGCTCCTTTTAGACTTGTGCCTCTCGTCACATCTATTACATCTCCGAGCTTGTATTTCTTCATCTTCATAGTTCCTTATTGCCTTCTAGTTTTCTAATCTCTTTGTCAAAGTCAGAATCTATCCGCTGAGTCTTATTAAAGATGTCGTACTCACCTTCTGCCTTTTCCTTTGCTTGTAAGGCGGAGATGGTACCTTTATTCGGAAGAATTTTATAGTCATTGAATGTCAGAAACTTGTTGACACTAGCAGCAAACTGTTCCATCGTAAAGCTGTTTTGACGTTCAATCTGATTTTCGATATAATCAAAATAAGAGGTGACGGCACGCTCTAGTTGTCTGATTTCTCTTTCCTCTAGATAGTTCTTGGCTATAGAGACGTCGGACTTCAATATCCGCCCGTCAGGTGCATTCTTCCACGTTGTCAAGCCCATATGCTTCTTGGTATGATCTGCTTTGGAGCTTATAATCTCCGCTGCGGTCTGACCTGTAATAGCATAGTGGAAGCGATTTTGTATCATAGCATAAAATTCCTTGGTCGTCGGAGCTTGTCTGTCGTAATCAATGCTACACTCTGCGTAGATGTCGGTAATTTGCTGCCAAATGCGACGCTCACTAGCACGGATAGAACGTACCCTCTCGAGTAACTCCCTAAAGTAATCTTTCCCAAAAACAGCAGTTCCTTGCTTGAGTCGTTCGTCATCTAAAACGAAGCCTTTTCGAATGTATTCATTAAGAGTCTGAGTAGCCCATTGGCGAAACTTGGTAGCTCGAGCTGAGCTAACTCGATAGCCAACAGAGATAATAGCATCGAGATGATAAAAATCAACTGCAGATATCTGTGTCTTACCCTCTATGGCACCATGGCGAGTGGTTATTTCCATTTTGGAAACAACCACCTCTTTCTGTAACTCCCCCTCCGTAAAAATGTTCTTCAAATGCTTGCTGATGGCTGGAATGCCTACGCCAAAGAGGTGTGCCATAGCCTTCTGCGTACACCAAATGGTTTCATCTTTAATGACGACTTGAACTCTTCCCTCTTCATCAGGAAGGTCGTATATTAAGAACTCAATTTCGTTATTCATCGCTTCTGACATTTAGATTGAACCTTAGGGCATTCAATTGTGTTATGATCTCTGCTTCCAATCTGTGACTCTCAGCAAACTGCTCTGTGAGCGTCTGACGATAAGAATCCATACGAGCTGTGAACTCCTCCTCTGTAATATCTATGTAATCAATCTTAATGTCGAAATATTGACCAGCGGAGAGAGAGTAGCCTTTTTCCTTGATCTCATCGTAGGTTACAGCAACGGAGAAATCGTCCACAGCCTTACATGCTCGAAATGTAGAGATTATTTGCTCCACCTCGAAATTGCGCAGACGCTTCTTTTGATTGCTGCCCTCCTTATACTCTTCGCCCAGCTTGCTGGCATCGATGAGTATGACTTTGTCTGCCGTGGCAGACTTGTCAAAAAAGAGTACCGAGACGTTGGTTCCTGTGGTTGCAAAGACATTACGAGGCATAGAGACGCATCCATAGACCCAGTGCTCGTCAACGATCTTCTTGAGGATCCTCTTTTCGATTCCACTTTTGGCTGTAATGAACCCTGTGGGGATTACGATGGCTCCTTTGCCTGCCATTTACCTGACACCTGCTTTTCTGCCAGCACGGTTTTAATTCTATTTGTCGCCTTCATCTGTTGATTTACTTTACTTCGTTGTAGAATACTCTGATACAAAGATACGGTTTTAGGAGTGTTATCCCAAACAAAACTAGAATTCACGCATTACACCGACTAGTCCTGTCTAGAGAGGCTCCAGCCTCAGCCTCAGTAGCGGATCGTCAGAGCGTACGAGCGGAGCGCTTCGCTCGATACCTCATAGGGCGTCTGCGGTCTACTTAGATCATGAGAGGTACCTTCGGGGATCTTGACAGCAGAGCCCCCTCGGTCGGTGTCGTACCTTTGCATCGTCTCCTCAGAGATACTGCCGCACGCTCGTTGAGAGATCCAGCAGGTAGAGAAAAATTAGGCTCTACGGCTCCTATACGTAGTAAGGATCACGACACGAATCATCGCCTCACGGAGCAATCGCCGGCATGCTCCACGACACCTATTATAATATAGGAGATCTCTAGCGCTGCTACGACAACCTCTCAGGAAGACAATTCAAATTTTATCAACTCAAAAAATCAATTTACTATGGCAATCAAGTATGCTATCCAGCAAATCAATCGAAAAGGTGTAAAAACGGGCTCTATGGAGACCAAGTACTACGCACAGGCTAAGTATGACGGGGTCACCTCGCAAGCAGACATCGCTCAGATGGTCTCACAGATCTCTGCAATCTCTGTCGGTGACGTCCTCAGTGTTATGAACACGGTCTCGATGCTGCTCTCTATAGAGCTGGCCAATGGACGTATCGTGGATCTAGGCGATCTAGGCCGCTTTAGAGCGACTCTACGCAGCAAGTCTTGTGACAAGCCCGAGGAGTTTAAGCGGGAGATGATCCATGGCAATAGGGTGATATTTGTCCCTGGAGCGCAGATACGTCACAAGATGACCAATGCGAGCTACCTCAAGGCGGACCTCTCGGGGCTATCCGCAGAGTCGGGGAAGAATCCCAGCAACCCCTCTGGCGAGGAGTCTGATCCTAGCAAGCCTACCCCAGGCAACGAGACGGGTGGCTCGAACCAAAACGAAGATCATCTCGGAGTGTAGTTCCTAGACTTTAGAGGTTAGAGGTTAGATCTTAGAGGTTAGAGATTAGACTCTAGCAACACTAGGGCCACTAGCACCTCCGATCCCCTCTAACCTCTAATTTCTAACCTCTAATCTCTAATCTCTAATCCCCATTATGAGACCAAACGACATCAAGTATATCATCGTCCATTGCAGCGCCACACGCAGCAATATGACTTACAGTGCCTGGCAGCTAGACCAAGACCATCGTGCTAGAGGCTTTGCCATGGCTGGCTACCACTTTTACATCACACGCGCTGGTGTGATCGAATCGATGCGACCGCCCTCCATGCCTGGGGCACACACCATCGGATACAACCGATGCAGCCTAGGCGTATGCTACGAGGGCGGACTGAGACCTGATGGCACCCCCTGGGATACACGTACTCCCGAGCAGCGGGCCGCCATGCTTAAGCTGCTACAGACACTCGTGGCTATACACCCTAACGCACAGATCGTAGGACATAGAGACCTCAGTCCCGACCTAAACCACAACGGCGTCATAGAGCCACACGAATGGTTGAAAGCGTGTCCTTGTTTCGATGCATTCAAAGAGTATCTATCCCTATGGCACAAACGATAAGACCCCGAGGGCATAAGCAACTTTGCCTAGCGGTACTCCTCACAGTCTCAGGCATCGCACTCCTTGTGGCGGGCTTTACAGTCCCACCACTGGGAGTTATAGACAGCTCCGTGCTGGTTGCCTATGGTGAGGTGATGACCTTTGCGGGAGCGCTCCTTGGGCTGGACTATAAGTACAAGTATCATGCGGAGCAGTAAGAGACGACTCACCGCCCTCATACTCACCGCCTGTCTCCTACTGAGCTGTGGTAGCCGGCGACACCGTACCCATACGGAGTCACACGAGCAGTCACAGCAGCGTAGCGAGCTGGCGGTGCGTGAGGCTACGCAGCATAGCCGTGATAGTACGATAGAGGAGTGGGAGCTGCTGCTCCTAGATACGATCATACCACAGAGCGACATCAAGCTCATCCCTGGCGACTCGCTGCTGGGGGTGACCTGGTCAGAGCGCCCCGCAGTACGCTATCGGTATGCTCGGCGACGGGTCGTCCAGGAGCGAGATAGCGTAGCGCAGCAGCGTACTAAGCTAAAGGACGAAATGCAACAGCAGAGCCATCGACAGCAACAAGCCGTGACGGAGCATCAGCCCATAGGTCGTATCGCCCACAGACTGTCTGTCGGCTTGTTCATTGTCGGCTTGCTCATTATAATCGGAGCCACTACGCTCATATGTAGGGGCGTAGGGCTCCGCACGAAGTCAGTCTTCCGCAAAGATATAGTGCTGCGGTAGACCTAGGTAGCGCACGATCAGATGCACCATAGCGGGTGTGTAGATACGACAGCCTCGCTTATAGCCTATCTGTGTGAGCTTGTCTAGTAGCTCGCCATCGCCACGTATCAAGCGTGTCAGGTGGCGCGTGGCACTAGCGGGTAAGACATCGGGAAAGTAACGGACGGCGAGCTCTTGCACGCCATAGGCGCGTACCAAAAAGAGGTACGACTCATCTTGTGTACTCTGTGACATAGTCAGTCCAGTAGATAAAAAGGTAAGTATAAAAGTTTTGCCGACAGAAGCGCTTTGCTATATTTTTGTCACCTCGGTCGTCACCACAAAGGTACCAAAAACGAAGTGATCCGACAGCCCCTAATCCGTAGCGCAATGATGCAGCAACGCCCTCCCACTAAAAGCAAAGTCGGTCGGCACACATCGCTGCGTACCGACCGACTGATAGTGCTCGACTGCTTAGAACCAGACTAACGGGTAGTCCCAAATGAGTCGGGTCGTATTCATAAGATCTTCCCAGTCGTAAGAGGAGTAGGTGCTTGCTCCATTATAGCTAACCGTAATAGAAGACATCGTTGGCTTGAACACGCTCTCAGGGATCTTTAGATAAAACTCGTAAGAGAGATTGTTCTGACTGATGGGCATGTTACTGAGCGTTAGAGAGTTGGATATATTGACATTCTTTCTCGTAGCATCATCGTAGATGTTCCAATATGGTTGCCTATTATTGGGACGTTCGACATACCTTCCCCAAGAGTAGTGTAAGAGTTGCCCCTTGACCTCCACGCTAGTAGCTGTGAATATATGCTCATCACTTGCCACCCACTCTCGCAAAGTCTTGGTCGCACTAACGGTAAAGGAGATGTAGCCGTACTCAGATCGAGCCTGATAGACACTCTTTATCGTTACCGGTTGATTCATATTCGCAGGAGCTTTCTTTGTATTATAGGTCAGATAAAACGCCCCGTCGGTGTTAGTAGCCTGAATGTAGTACGTTCCTTGAGGGACGGCGTCACCTTTCTGGGTGAAACGACTGGTGCTGGGCATAGGCCTCCTAGTATTAGAAGTGCCAGGCTCCTTGAAGTAAAGGCGTATAAGCTTGGACTCGTAGGGCGAGGTCGTGGGATAGATCGTCTCCGTCTCGTAGTAAGGGGAGGTGAGGACGATATCGTGCTTAGGAGAGTCTGTCCCATCATTGACTAGCATAGGGATGCGTACGCGCCCATGGTGACGATCGTAAGAGTCTGTCTTGACGAGATAGCGGTAGTAGACCTTGCTGCCACGCTTGACGATGGTTAGGTTCTCCGTATTCCCTTGTTTATTCCTTGGGGAGAGGTCTGGAGCCTCGATGAGTACCTCAAAGGGGAAAATACCCTTGGGCAGATTCTTGTATATATCAAACTCGAGGAACTTATACCCTGGTTGCGAAGCGTCATTGACCAGCTTGGCCTTAAAGAGTAGCGGCTTGCGTATGGTAATCTCCACATTACGTATCAGAGGCGTGGTAGCACCAGAGACTGGCTGCCCATCTACTCGCTCGTAGGTGTATAGATCCTTAGGATTAGCTGGAGGGGTATCGTCAGGAGCATAAGAACGTAGTCCTGCTACCTCAATGGAGTATCGCTCGACAGCATCGGAAGGGATGTTTTTGACCTCGACACTGAAGCGATCTTCATTGCCACGACGAGTGCTTACATCCGTCTGTGTCAAAGCGCCCATATAGAAGTCATTGTCACTCCATCGCTTGTAATACCTGATATACTGCGCTCCAAAGCCTGCTCCTGTACCACCCCCATAGGGTTTGAAGCGATAGTTGCTATCGGTGATGGCAAACCCAGTGTTGAAGTCATACGTACCAGGACGCACGATGAGAATCTGAACAGGATCTGCCTTGAGGGTAAACATCTCGCCAGATACCTGCGTGAACTCCTGTAGCTCGATCGAGGAGAATATATTATTGTGCGCAGGGGCTGCTATTGCATCAGCCATCGTCTCGTAGCCGTCCGAATTAACCGCCGTGATAGTCACCTTGTAGTGATTGTTGCGGATGATCGGGAGGACGCGATCGCTGACGATGTTCTCCTTATTTCGCTTGGCAACGAAGTCTACCTTGTAGTATCGTTCCTGTGTGTCCCCGTTTGAGAGCTTCTTATTACCACGGATAATCAGGAAGACTTTCTTATTACCATCATTTTGATGCTCGAAAATCTTGAACTCCGTATTTGCTGGGACGATATGCGTTGGTTCGTTATTGAGGATAGTCTCCACATCGGGAGGGGTCGTTGCTTTGGTTGGTGCATAGGGAAAGGAAAAGGCGTAGTTGTCCATCACAAATGGAGCTACCGTGCCGCTCTTATGCACGTTGCAAGCGGTGAAGCCAGTCAGCTCGAAGCCCTTTAGCTCAGGAGCTACAGTTACTGTAACCTTGGCGTGACAGCGTAGAAGCTTGACGACCTTGCCTTGTAGCGACTCGCCATCTAGCTTATTTAGCTTAACCTGTGCCCACATCGGGTCAAAGGCTTTGGTCTTATCGTTATTGCCATTGGCAGACTCAATGCTTGTCGTCAGGTTCGGTATGATAGCCCCTGCCGAGTTACCCACGAGGAAGTAATCTTGCGTCTGTCCCGTCCAGTCATAATTAGCCACGAAGTGTAGGTATCGGGGCTCATTGCTCTGTATGAAGGTCGCCTTAAAGCTCTTAATCCTCTTGATAGAGCCTTTCTTGCCATCAGGGAGGAAGGCATCATCAAGGTAAGCGTCAGCTGAGACGGGATCTCCTAGCACAGCGTCTGTCGAATAGAGAAACTCTTGATGCTCGTTGAAGACCAATATGCGTAGCGAAGTGATCTTCTCTACCTCGTCATCGTTGATTGCTTCACTCCTGAGCGCTAGGTCGCTCAGATCATCAGCGTGTAGCCCTAGGGTCAGCGTGATTGAGTCCCCCTCCTTACCCTCAGGTATGAGCAGACCGCCCATAGGCTCTCGGACGCACCCTGCAAGTAGCAGGAGCAGTGGCAGGGCTATATAATAAAGATATACTCTTCGCTTCATAAGGATTAGATTACTGCTCGTCATACATATAGGTGTCAAAGATGGGACGGACGTAGACTGTGGGGACTTGTAGAGTTCCAACCTGATAGGTTGGAACTTCTGAGGCTGGGATAATCTTTCGATTCTTGAAATCATACACCATTCCCTCTTCTGCTACCCAATAGTAGGAACCAAAGAGTAGACCCTCAATCTCTGTATTGTTATCTCTCTGCATCTCGTCAATAAGCTTCATCTCTGCAGAGGTTGGGATACGCCATCGCCCTTGATGCTTGAACTCTTTGTGAATGGTACGCCAATTCCAATTAGTAAAACCAGAGGTTTCACTACCCACGATGTTATAGTACTCTCTATAGTTATCATTAGTACCAAACTCACCCTCGAAGTATTCGTAGCAACGAGTCTCAGCATCCCAATAGTATCCTATAATGTTTTGCTTTTTAGCCGTTTTCTGATAGTAGGTGTAAGTGTCAGCATTGTAGTCCTCTGGGTCGATGTAAGGAGCGTACACTCCCCAGAAATCACTAGACAATGGACCAAGAGCGGGATCAGCTGAAATATCAAATGTTGCAAATCGCTCACGGCTCAAACCATTAGGTACATTGGCAAGCCTCTGGTAACAGATGAGGCTCATACCATGCTGACTGGCGATGATGAATTGTGGAGATATGAGTTGGTTGGATAGATGATCGGATTTGGTCCGACCCTCGGAATCCACTGGCGAGCCGATGCGCTCACCCTCTCTAGGAACTAGAGTTGTAATCTTGAAGTTCACATCGTTGACCTGAGGAGAGGGGCGGTCATCTCCCTGATAGGTACCGAAGACGCCAAGCGTGGAGTGATACCTAAAGTCAGCGTAGACGGGTGTCTTCTTACCATCCTCGTCTACGTACTGCTCCCTGCCATTGCGGAAACGCTGAGAGCGTTCGCCCGTGACATACCTATTGGGATACTGCAAGACGCGCACTACTTGGCTTAGAAGTCCGTCCTTTTGCTTTACAGTGAACTCAATGTGATACGGGATATAGTTGACCGGTACTGGGTGCTGGATCGTGATGACTCCATTGGAGAGGTAGTGCTCCGAGGGGGTAATTACGATGCCGTCCCAGTCGGGCGTATTGGACTCACTTTTGACCAACGTCTTAGTGCCGTTGATCTTGTAAAGCTTAGACTCCGTCTTGCTAAATTCACGACGGTAGTGTACGCCTCGCTTGTCATAATATTCGTACCAAGCACTATCTATCTGTATCTCTACGGGGAGACTAGAGGCATAGGGGATGGAGACCTCACTGACATCTGCCATGATGGGGTACTTGTCATACACCTCGAGGTACTGCGCCTTGAGGAGTTCACCGTCGACAGCCTCAATCAGGTTCCACGGAGTGATGGCTATGTTCGAGGTGATGTCCACTGGAGTGTCTTCGTTGCGACTACCTAGGACCTCTATGGAGGTGAGGACGTCATAGAGATGGTTACGCTCGAGCTTGTGGAGCATAGCGTCGGTGACCTTGCCGAGAGCCTTGCGATAGTTCACTGGTATGCGGTAGTAGTAATTGTACCAAGGGTCATCAGCCTTTGCTTCCTTAGGACGCATAGTCAGCTTGAGACGTAGGAAAGTCTCATTCGTCGAGACATTACTCCAGTTATGCTCGTAAGCGTAAAAAGGTACTGTGCCGTAAAACTTGCCATCTCCATTGCTATTCTTATATCCTAGAGTAGCATAGTCGGTTATGGTCATAGGACGGTAGGCGGAGTTGTGCCAGTCGCTACCATTGGGCTGATAGGGAGAGTCACTCCGTACGACCTTCGTCTTCTCTGGATAGCGTACGAGACAGACTTCAGGTACGCTGCCTGGCTTGACGACATATTGAGTCTCGATACCATTCTGATAGTCCTTGACATTGATATGATCGATCCTCAGTCGGATCTTGGCAGCCGCACGATAGAGTTCGATCGTCCCTAGCTCTGCTCTTGGGTTTTGATAGCCCCAAGTAACGGTTGTCTGGAGTGCACCATCCATAAGGAACTTATCCTGTGGGGCTATTCGCCCGCTTTCGGGAGCTGGGTTGAGCTTGCTCTGATCGTCCTGTATGAGCTCGTAGAGAGCAGCCTTCGTTGTGATGCTCGTGGCTATAGGCTTGCGGGCATTGACCACCGCGATATAGTCTAGTGGCGTACCCCCGAGCTTAGGAAGGTCATCCTTCGGGATAATAAAGGTGGCACGACTGCCAATCTCTCCGCCCGTGAGCGCCTCCTGCTTGAGCGGAGTGTAACGCCCGACGAGATTGCCTGTTGCTGGGTCAAAGACAAAGAGCTCTATGCTCTCGATCTTGTTTTCATTCAGTATGCTGATGCCGTGGATCCCGTTCTCCTTGTCACCCTCCTCCTCGCCTACGTGGCTACGGAGCGTGGCTGTGGTCGTCTGCTCGGTGCGTGGTATGAGCGTGAGCTCGAGGAGCTTGCCATCCTCCTCGGAGATGTGCAGAGCATCGTCTGTCCGCTCACTAACGCAACTGGTGAATGCCATACAGACGCTCACGAAGGTGAGCAAGGCGCAGAGGACTACGCGTGCGCTGGTCTGGATATTATATCGAAACATTGTCATTGCGAGTCTTAGTACATTACTTGTTTGATACGCCACCGCTGAGAGCCTCCGCCATCCATATAGCTGTCACGGACTCTCTTGGGGTTTAGGTCTAGCTCCTTGCCATCGACCGTGATGTAAAACTGAGTGTAGTATGGCTCAGTGGTAAACTCCTGTCGGGGCTTGATCTGGAATGTGTAGGTCTTGGGAGGATTGCCACCGATGATGTCTGGCTCTACTACCTGATCGTAGGCGAGTACCCTGGAGCGACCAACAACCCCGAGGTGATCGCTCCTCTAAACAAGCTCCGATCGCTCATCCAGGAGCCATCGAGAGATAACAACATGGGTGGCGAGGTGACCTTTCGCATCGAGGGTAGGCACCTCGTAGGCATTCTCAACAAGGAGTCTCGCCTGCACCGACTATCCTAATTTATAACCCCCTAAACACCCTCTAAATGGCTACTAAAAGAACGCTCAAAAGACCCTCCAAGGAGCTACTCCAGCGCTGGAATGATCGTGTGGCACTCATACAGAGTACTACCTTTGACATTGCAGAGACGGAGGCTGATAGAGAGCAGCGCATACAGACTGCTCTCAAGGACTACAACTACTTCTGTCGTACTTACTTCCCCCATATCTGCACCACCGATTGCGGAGCCTTTCAGATAGACGCTGCGCACAAGATAGCCGACGATGACCGTCTGCGTGGACTCTTCGAGTGGGCACGTGGTCACGCTAAGTCGACGCATATAGGCTGTCTCATACCGCTCTGGATCAAGGCGAGAGCTAAGCGGGGACTGTCGCGAGGCTTTGACTTTATGGTCGTAGTCTCTAAGAGCGAGGACAGCGCCACTGCTCTCCTAGGTGACCTGCAGGCTGAGCTAAGTCACAATGATGCTTACCGCACAGACTTTGACATCAAGACCGAGAGAGGCGATGAGTGGCAGGCGGGACGATTCTCTACGGCCGATGGCACTACCTTCGTCGCACTAGGACGAGGGCAGTCGCCTAGAGGTCTCAAAAAGCGTGGTCTACGACCCAACCTCATCGTCATCGACGATATCGATGATGATGAGCTATGCGAAAACGATGCGCGCACCGCTAAGGCGTACAACTGGATGATGTCGGCACTCTTTGGCACGATGGCAGCTGGGCGAGGACGCTTTGTCCTCGTGGGCAACCGCATCCACAAGCGCTCCATACTAGCACGCTACGCTGAGCGTCCAGGTATCTACCACACGGTCGTCAATATACTCGACAACCGTGGAGAGGTCACCTGGCATCAGAACTACACCCTCTCGGAGGTCGACGAGATGCGACAGACGATGGGTGAGCGCAACTTTGCCAAGGAGTATCTCAATGCCCCAATCACCGAGGGGAGCGTCTTCCGCCCCGAGTGGATCAAGTATGGCAAGATGCT
>QWCY01003516.1_pt1 | contig 17859 bp, 24 predicted proteins | sample 1972631 | NCBI WGS metagenome assembly QWCY01 (sample SAMN09866696, study PRJNA288562) | Human gut metagenome isolate pre1_stool, whole genome shotgun sequencing... | isolation source: gut | host: Homo sapiens | place: USA: California
CATCTTTATAAAGCTTATAGGAATCTATAATAATTCACCTCCACAGGATATTGTACCCTGTGGAAGTCGAATTATAGCGCTTTATCAGATGTCATTGTCTGGATTCTTCGTTTCGTCCGTAGCTTCGTCCAGCCGCTTTTTCTGCTCCGGCGTCAGCATCATGACTCCGGGCGGCCGGTCATCGGAGCTCCGGGCGATCATCGGCGTCGGAATGCCTGACTGAACCTTTCGGACTGCCCTTTCAAGGAAGTCCATCAGGTTGTCGCGCATGTTCTCCGGAAGATCGAGATAGCCTTTGATAATCTCCTGCTCCAGCGCGCTCATGTCGAACTGAGCGGCGAGAAGGTCAATTGCTGGTTTTTCGCTGGTATCACGACCGAGAAGGTAGTCTGTTGTGGTCTGGAACATATCGGCTATTTTTATAAGAGTTTCAAACTTCGGTTCTCTTATGCCTTGTTCATAAGTCTGCCAGGCTCGCAACGTTAAACCAAGTGCGTCTGCACATTCCTGCTGTTTTTTGCCGCGCATTTCTCGGATTGCTTTTATATTGTTCATACTCTGCACCTCCTTTCATCACTTATTATATCACAATTTGTGTTTGTTGTAAATGGATAACATGCACAATTTCAGTTAACACAAATTGTGCATTTTTATTTTAGAAAATTCTTGACAAATAACATGTTATGTGATATAATACAATTACAAAAGCGAACAGAATGTGATACCAAGCCAACAAAACAATTTTGAGAGGTAAAAAAATGAAATACGAAATCGAATTCACTGAGCAGACAGCAGACCAGACATACACGGGACTTTGGGAGCTGTTCCGTCTTTCCGAGGCACACTTTAAGGACGGAGATCTCAGCAGAAACCTTCGTGTAACGACGGAATTCAATTGTGTGGTAAGGAGCCTTAAAGCGCTTGGCGCTGACACGGACGTCGGAACGTACAACGACAACGGCTTTGACAGAATAGGTTTTGCAAAAATTAACAGTCACGAGTTTGTGAAGAACGGCGAATTCAAGCATGACGTACTCAAAAAAGCTCTCGACGAATTAGTGTAACGCAGAGTGACGGTGCGGGGCAACCCGCCCGGTAATGCGGGAGCCCGGTCACAACCCCGGGCGAACAAGGAGGTGAAACAATATGTCAGAGAAGAAGCTTACAAAGGAGCAGCTCCTCGAAATCTGCGAATCCATGACGGACAAGCCGGAAGATCTGCTCAAGACCTGCGGAATGCTCATGCGGCTCCCGCCCGAGATCAGGCAGGAAATCTACTACATGATCAAGGGAGCGGCGCTGGTCGCTCACAGCAGATAAGGAGGTACACATGACAACGAAAATCAAGCGCCGCCCGCCGACCACATGGGCGCAGGTGCCGCCCGTGCTCGACAGCGAGTATGTCGCGCTGCTGTTCGGGCTGACGGTACAGAGCGTCCGGGCACTCACTCGGCAGGGGAAAATCCCGGCGACAAAAGTAGGCGCGACCTACCGCTACGAAAAGGGCGCGCTCATGAAACTCATGAATGCGGAGGAGGTGAACCAGACATGACCGACAAGGAAAGAATCGACCTGATAACCTCCATAGCGGAGGACATCGCGGAAATCAACGGAGAGGAAGCAAAGACATGACCTACGCGGAACGCTACGCGAAGCTAAAGGCGGAGCACAGGTGCGTTGACTGCAAAATCCAGCTTTCAGCCAGCAACAAGTTCACCAAGTGCGACCACTGCCGCGAGTACGACCGGCTCTATAAGAAGCGCCCGAAGCGCAGACAGCCGAGCGCAAAGCCGGAGGGCGTGCTCACTATTTCGCAGGTCATAGCGCTCGCAGCAGAGCAGCACGTCAGCTACGGCGAGATGCTGATTCTTGAGAAGGAGGAAAACAAGGCATGAAAATATCCGTAAACGAAGCGAGAGATAAGGTCAACAAGCGCATTGAATCCATCAATGGACTTATTGCTGACAAGCAGGAAGCGCCGGAATACCGTCCAGGCACCGAGGTAGTTTACTACTACATGGCTGACGGCATGCGGGATATCCTTGATGATCTCGGTGTACTGACAGATGAGGACATAACCTCATTGGGGAGAAACATCTGGGACGCTCAGAACCTTCGTGGCAAGATCAAACTGATTGGGCAGAGGTGAGCAGCATGAAGAAGTACATACCCTACGCAATAGCCGCCCTGATAGGCTTCCACCTGCGCTGGACAGCCGCGCACCTTGCAGGAGCAGATTACAGCATGAACGGCGCGGACATCATCGTAGCTCTGCTGTGCGTAGCGATGGTGTGGTCGTTCAGAGGACTGCTCCCACAGAAGAAAAAGAAAAACCGCTCCTGAGCTGGCACTCGGGAAGCGGCAAAACAAAAATATTCACGGTGGTATTATACCACAGAAAGAGAGAAAAGTCAAGATGGCAGACATAAAAGAACAGGCTATCGCGAAGCTTAAAGACGAGTTTAATAGTATAAAGAAGCTTTCGCGCAAGGGCGAGGTAGTATCCGAACCAGTCCTGAACGCTCTGACAGCGTTCTGCGGACAAAGCGGCGAGTTCGCGCAGGCAATAGCACAGAAGGAAGGCAAGAACCTGAAGGACTGCATTGAATACACAGTCGCCGAGGCGGAAGGCGCCATCTCGGATATCGATGTGTACAGCCGTGCCGCCTACTACTTCGACGGCGCGAAGGTAAGCTTCACGATGAGCATAGACATCGGCTCGGAAATGCCGAGCGATCCCGCCGAAGCGGCCGAGAAGAAGGGCTTGAACATAAGCCTCGACGATCTTCTGTGAGGCGCGGTATGAAAGACGAAAAGTACATATCTGAAAAATTCGTTTCCTTCTGCGAATCGATCGACCCGGAACTCGACGACGAGATAAAAGGCGATTTCCCACAGTTCGTGATTTACAGAAACGACGGCGAAGGCTACTATTACTGCAAGTGCTCTGCTTGCAGGGAACACTACATCGTCCCGAAGAAGGCATTCCGCAGTGAGGGTATAAGGCATAATTCCGCAGGAGTATGCAGGGAGTGCGGCGAAGAGATCAGATACATCGCAGCGGGAAAAGTACCCGCGCTAAGCTATTACCGTTCGAGCAACTATGTTGTTATCAACTCGGCGGACGGCGACGTATACCTTTCCTGCGTGAACATCAGTCAGCAGTTCTCGGACGAGCTGGGACACGACTGGGACGATATCTCAGATTATGATGCGTGCTACCGCGTTGTGGAAAAGCAACGCTACTACCTTACGCCCGGCGCGGAACTGAAGTGGAATCGCTCGTCCACGAATGTCTGGATCCCGGTGAAACGCTTCAGCGAGCCTCATTTCATGTCCTCCTTCGGGTACAGCAGTTGGATCGGATACAAGTATCTTGGCATCGAGCGTCTCCGAAACAGTTTTCTGAAATATTGCTGCGCCGAGGAGTTCGCCGAATATCTGCACGATAATCGGTACGAATTTCCCCTCATAACGTATCTGCAGAAAGCAAGCAGGTACCCCATTCTCGAAAAGCTGATAAAGAGCGGCTTTGAAGAGATAGTTGCAAGATGGCTTACGAAAGACGGACCGCGCGTTACGTTCCGGCTGAGGTCAGAGAATATTCAGAAAGCGCTTGGTCTCAATTCGGACGAGATGGATTATATAAGGAACAGCAGCAATGTTGCAGACACATACCGCAGCTATCTGAAGTTCCGCAGTAAGCTTGAAGTATCCGGAAATTTTGCTCAGCGTATCGAGAAGCACGAGCGTTTCGGCAGAGCGGTCGACAATATAGTCGATATATCAAAGCTGACAGGGCTTTCGCACGAAAAGACGATGGGATATATAGGCAGGCAGACAAACGGTCAGGACACGCACGCCTGCTCGACAGCATGGCTGGATTATCTCAAGCAGTGCGTCAAGCTCGATTACAACGTCCGCGATACCGCCATATGCAAGCCCCGAAACCTTTGGGAAGCCCACAACAGGCTAACAAAACTAATCAGCAACAAAGAAAATATCGAAATGAACGACGCACTTGTCTCACGGATCAACAGCAGAAAATGGCTGGAATTTGAAAGCGGCCGGTTCGTCGTGATACAGCCTCAGTCAGTCGGGGAGATAATCGTAGAGGGCAAACGGCTCGACCATTGTGTTGGCGGATACATCGGCGAGCATGCGGCGGGTAATACAAACATTATGTTCCTGAGGACGAAGGCCCGTCCGTGGAAACCGTTCTACACTATGGAAATCGACAATATGGGCGTGATACGCCAATGCCACGGATACGGCAATAATGTCCCATCGAAGCACGGCGTACCGAAACCACAGGAAATCAAGGACTTCGAAGCTGAATATCAGAAGTATCTCTTCCGCCAGTTCAGCAAAAGACTTAAGAAATCAGGCAAAGTATTAGAGAAAGCGAGGAAAACCGCATGATAGTCCCAAACAACAGAATATCCCCGGCAGACCCGGACAAGCCCGTGACGGCGGAATACCTCCGGGCGCTGAACCTCAACAAGAAGATCATCGTATCGGCGCAGCTCGCGCAGCAGAACCTCTACGAGATGTGCGCAGGCTTCAAGGAGATGCGCGACAGCAAGCTCTATAAGGAACTCGGCTACACCGATTTCGGCGATTACTGCGAGCAGGAGACCGGATTTAAGCGTTCGCAGGTGTACAGCTACATAGCAGTTGCAGAAAAACTGCCTCCGGATTTTGTCCAGTCGACTGGACAAATCGGCGTTCAGAAGCTCTATCTTCTGGCTAAGATTTCCGAGGAGGAACGCGAGCAGATAACCTCCGGGACCGACCTCGAAAGCGCGACTGTAAAGCAGCTCGAACAGCAGATAAAGCAGCTCCGCGCCGACAAGGACAAGGCAGTCGCAGAGAAATCCGCCGCCGAAGCCGACCTCGCGCTGAAGTCGGACACCATCGCGGCGCTTGAGAAAACCCGCGACACCCTCGACCAGCGCGCCACCGCCCTGGAAAAGCAGATAAAGGAGCTTGAGAACCGCCCGATCGAGGTCGTCACCGAAACGGTTGAGAAGATACCGGACAACTACATCAACGTATCAGCTTACGAGAAGCTGGTCGCGCAGAACAACGCCGAGCGCGAGCAGGCAGAATCCGAATACCTCGCGCTGAAGCGCCAGCTCGGCGAGGTCGAGCGACAGCTTGAGGAGGAGCGCAGCAAGCCTGCTCCGACTGCTCCCGCAGACGACACAGCGGCGTTCAACGCATATCTCAAGAGCGCCTACGACGCGCTGAACAGGCTCGTTGAGTACATCAACGGGCAGAACAACGAAACTTACTCGCAGAAGGCTGTCAAACTCATTGACAGCGTGAAATCATCTATCGGAGGTACAGTATAATGTCACTTTTCAAACTCGGAAACAAGTACGCAGACATCATGGAGCAGCTTGAGCTTGCCTACGCATGGGAGCCGGAGTACGTTGCGGGCAAGCCTGTGGACGACGGCAATATCATCAGCGATGTGGAGGGTTTCCGCGCCTGCATGATAGCCGAAGTCCTCGGGCGGCTGGACGGAGCCGCCGCCGACTTCGAAGCCAGCGCCGGGAATATCGCAGCGATAATCAAGAATCTCGCGGCAGAAGCCGAAGACCTCCGGGAGCAGGAGAAGATTTTCGCAGCCCGCCGCCGCGCTAAGGAGAAGTCGGCGGAGCGGCTGAAATCCTACCTCCTGCAGGAAATGCAGAACCTCGGAACGCCGAAAATCGAAACGGTACAGGCGAAAATATCGCTCCGGAACAACCCCGAATCCGCCCAGATAGCGAACGAGAACGCGCTCATAGAATGGGCGCTCGAAAACGGCCGCGACTGTCTGCTGATATACAAGAAGCCCGAAATCAGCAAGACCGCCGTAAGGCTTGCGCTGAAAGCCGGCGAGAAGCTCCCCGGCGCGGCGCTCGGGCGCACCGTTTCGGTGATCATAAAGTAATGCAGTAATTTGCAGTTTCAGCCGGAGTATTATTCCGGTGAAAGGAGAGATTTCAATGGGTTTACCAGTTTTAATTCTCGGATTTTCCGGAAGCGGAAAGTCCAGCTCCATGCGGAACTTCAAACCGGACGAGCTCGCGCTTGTCAACGTCAACGGAAAGTTCCTGCCGTTCCGCGGGGGATTCGCGGAAACGCTCAACAGCGACGACTTCGAGAAAATAAAGTCGTTCATGTCGTCCGCAAAGGCTAAGGCGGTCGTGGTCGACGACAGCCAGTACCTCATGCTCAATGAGTTCATGCGCCGCAGCAAGGAAAAGGGCTACGACAAGTTCACCGAGATAGCGGAGCATTTCTGGGCGCTTATCCGCTACATAGAGCAGCTCCCCCAGGACACCATCGTGTACTTCCTGCACCATATCGAGAGCGGCGAGGACGGCAGGCTCAAGGCTAAGACGGTCGGCAAGCTTCTCGATGAAAAGGTCAACATCGAGGGTATGTTCTCGATAGTCCTGCGCACCTCCGTTTCTGAGAACGGATACCAGTTCCTGACCCAGACCGACGGCAACGACTGCTGCAAGTCCCCGGCGGGAATGTTCGCGGGGTACGCGATCCCGAACGACCTGCGCCTTGTCGATGAGAGCATACGGACGTTCTACGGGCTTGTCCCGGAGCAGCGCTGCGCGGACTGCGGCGCGGTGATAATGCCCACAGCAAAGCGCGGAGTTGCGGAGCTGACCGCCGCGTCAACGGCGAAGTTCGGGCGCGTCCTCTGTGCCGCCTGCGCGACTAAGGTGCTGAAACAGGAGGCAGAAAATGCCGCTGCGCCCGTATCAGAATGACCTCGTGGAGCAGTTGCGCGCAGCATGGCGGGAGGGGTTCAAGGCTCCGTGCATAGTGCTCCCCTGCGGCGGCGGGAAATCCTGCATTCTCGCGGAGATAGCCCGGCGGACTACGTTCAACGGCAGGCGCGTGCTGTTCCTCGTCCATCGCCGGGAATTAGTCGAGCAGATAGTCCGGACGTTCGTGCGGTGGGGCGTTGATATGCGCTTCTGCGACGTGATGATGGTGCAGACCGCATGCAGGCGTAAGCTCCCGAAGCCCGGGCTTATCATGACCGACGAGAACCACCACAGCCTTGCCAGTTCCTACCGGAAGATATACGACCAGTTTCCCGACGTTCTGCGTGTCGGCGTTACGGCGACCCCTATAAGGCTGAACGGCGACGGTCTGGGCGATGTCAACGACAAGCTCATCATCGGAGTAACCGCGAAATGGCTCATCGAAAACCACTGCCTTGCGCCGTACGACTACTACTCGCCGAACGTTGCAGACCTCACCGGGCTGCACACAAAGCGCGGCGAATTCGTCACCGGGGACATCGAAAAGGCGATGATAAAGAAAGCCGTGTTCGGGGACGTGATAGGCTACTACAAGCAGCTTGCGGCGGGAAAAAAAGCGGTCTGCTACTGCGCTTCCATCAAGCACTCAAAGAGCATGGCGGAGGAATTCACGGCCGCCGGTATCCCCGCGGCGCACATCGACGGCGAAACTCCGAAAGAGGAGCGCGCCCGGACTATTGCGGATTTCCGCGCGGGGAAAATACGGATACTCTGCAACGTCGACCTGATTTCCGAGGGCTTCGACGTTCCGGACTGCGAATGCGCGATACTGCTCCGCCCTACGCAGAGCCTCACGCTGTATATTCAGCAGGCTATGAGGTGCATGCGCTACCGCGACGGCAAACGAGCCGTCATAATCGACCATGTGGGGAATTACGCGCGGTTCGGCATGCCCGACGACGACCGCGAATGGAGCCTTAAGAAGAAAGACCGCAAGCCGCATGAAAAGAGCGAGGTCAGGATGAAGATGTGTCCGCAGTGCTTCCGAACGTTTAACCCTGAAGCGTACGAAGAAAAACGCGTCTGCCCGTTCTGCGGCTATGAGTTCCCGGTGCAGTCCCGGGAACTGGAGGAGCAGCACGCCGCGAAGCTCGAAAAAATCGAGGGCTTCCGGCTGAACTTCGATACCGCCGAGAACTGCCGCAGCTACGCGGAATTACGCGAATTCGCAAAGCGGAAAGGCTACAAGCCTGGGTGGGCTTATTATCAGGCAAAACAAAGGGGGTATTTAGACGAACGAGCATGACATTCAGAACAGCATACGCGCCGGGGTCGGCGACATCGCGCTGATATTCCGGGCGAACGTCGGCAGCGGCGTGACCTACGACGGGCGGCACTTCGACACCGGACTTCCGAAGGGGTTCAGCGACCTTTTCGGCTTCCGGATTTCAGACGGTCGGGCGTTCTTCATCGAGGTGAAATCCCCGACCGGGAGGGTACGCCCGGAACAGCAGAATTTCATTGAACGAATGCGCTCAAACGGCGCTCTCGCAGGAATAGCGAGGAGCGTTGAGGAAGCACGTAAAATAATATTGGAGGATTAATACTATGGCATTCAGAACCAACACCAGCAAGGCGCAGGAGGGCGGCAATTCGCTCAAGCCCGAGGGCGATTACGAAGTAATCATCGACACCGCAGAGGTCGCCAGAACGCAGTCCGGCAAGGACAAAATCAACATCGTGTACGTTATCCGCAACGACGTTCAGCAGGCGTACCAGAACGGGCTTATCTTCGATTCCATCTGGAAGAAGAAGGAGCCGAACGAGGACGACCAGAGCATAGGCGGCTACAATTTCGGGCAGCTCATGGCGATAGCGAACGCCGCGAAGCTCCCGGACGGCAAGGAGTACGCCGGGCTTGACGACTTCCTCGCGGAACTCAAGGGCAAGCCGCTGCGCGTACATCTCTATCACGATGATTACAACGACAAGTGGTACGAAAAAATCGACAGGCATGAGCCGACAACGCTGACGGCAGTAAAGCACAAGGCTAAGGGCAAGTCGGCGCCGGCGCAGACTGCGGCTCCCATGCCCGCTCCGGTTCAGAATACCGCGCCCGCTTCCGACCCCTATCCGTTTTAATGCAGAAAAATGCAGTTGAAGATACGGTATATTCGTTCCGGGGAGATTTTCCCCGGAATAATTATCAGGAGGTACAAATATGTACGAAAGTATACCGCAGGAACTGAAAAATCTGCCAAACTGGATTTGCTGGAAAGCAGTCCCGCAGCCGCGTCCGGACGACCCGGAGCACATCGGCAAGATTCCGATAAACCCCCGCACCGGCGGCAAAGCCCAGAGCAACAACCCCGACACCTGGACGGATTTCGACACCGCTTTAAAGGCTTCGGAGCAGCACTCCGGAATAGGATTCATGTTCGGGAATTCCCCGTTCTTCGGCGTTGACATCGACGGCATCGAGCCGGATATCCGCGAGTTCCTCGACGGCGGGAACGGCATTGTTTCCGAGTTCATTCATGCGCTGCGCAGCTACGCGGAGCTTTCGCCGTCCGGCAAGGGGATACACATTCTCTGCCGGGGCGAGCTCCCGAAAGGCGCGCGCCACCGCGGGAACGTCGAGATGTACGATTTCGGAAGATTCTTCACGGTGACGGGAAACAACATCGGAGAATACACGGCGGTCGAGGACTGCACCGAGGCGATAAAGCCGCTCCACGAGAAGTATCTCGGCGGCGCAAGGTCAGAGCCTGCGCAGAGAATAGTCCAGACTGCTCCGCTGCCCTGCTCCGTTTCGGAAGTGCTCGAAGCCGCAAGCCGCGCGAAGAACGGCAGCCGCTTTCAGGCGCTCTACGCCGGGAACTTCGCGGAGTACTCCAGCCAGAGCGAGGCGGATATGGCGTTCTGCAACATGCTGGCGTTCTGGACGGGGCGCAACGCCGCGCTGATGGACGAGATCTTCCGGAATTCCGGGCTTATGCGCGACAAGTGGGACAGGCGGCAGTCCGGCTCGACCTACGGCGCGCTGACTATCCGGAAAGCCTGCGAGCAGTGTACGAACATCTATCAGCCGCCCGTAAAGTTCCGGGTTAAGATAGGCTCGAGAGCTGGCGAGAGCGGTGCCGCGGAGCCCAAGCTCTACACGTTCGACGATATGGGCAACGCAGAGCGGTTTCTCGACTTGTTCGGCGAGGATTTCCGATACAACTACACCGACAAGGTGTTCCTTTACTGGGACGGCTGCCGATGGGCGACCGACCTTGACGGGGTCGCTAAGCGAGCCGCAGATAAAGCTATTGACGAAATGCGTCAGGAATCTGAATGGTATGAGAGCAGTGGCGACAGCGATACCGCGAAAGCGTTTGCAAAGCACATCAAGGCAAGCCGTTCCGCCAAATCCAAGGAGAATATGCTAAAAGAAATACAGCACCATATCCCGATAATGCCGTTTCAGCTTGATAAACACAAGATGGCGTTCAACGTCCCGAACGGCACGCTGTCGCTCAAGACCGGGCAGCTTGTCCCGGCAAAGCGCGATTACTTCATCACAAAATTCAGCCCGGTAGAGTTTACGGATAACGCCGATTGTCCTATGTGGCGCAGGTTCCTTGACGACATCTTCGGCGGCGACAAGGAGCTTATCAGGTACATACAGAAAGCCGTCGGGTACAGCATGACCGGCGATACGTCCGAGCAGTGCGTGTTCTTCCTGTACGGCACCGGGCGCAACGGCAAGTCGACGTTCCTGGACGTCCTGCGCGAGATATTCGGGGACTACGTGAGCAATATCCAGCCGGAAACCATCATGGTGAAGAACAGCATGGGAAACGGCATAAACTCCGATATCGCGAGATTAAAGGGCGCGCGCATGGTGACTACCGTCGAGCCGAACGAGGGCGTAAGGCTCAACGAGGGATTGATAAAACAGCTCACCGGCGACGACGCGGTCACGGCGCGTAAGCTCTACGGCAACGAGTTCGAGTTCAAGCCGGAATTCAAGCTGTGGATGGCAACGAACCACAAGCCCGTAATCCGCGGCACTGACGACGGTATCTGGCGCAGAATACATATGATACCGTTCACGGTGCAGATACCCGTCGATAAGGTGGACAGGCAGCTCAAGTCCAAGCTGGAGCGCGAGTACCCGGCTATCCTGCGGTGGGCGGTCGAGGGCTGCCTCCTCTGGCAGAGGGAGGGCTTGAAACAGCCGAGAGCCGTCCTCGACATGACCCGCGAATACCGCCGCGAGATGGACGTGATATCCGGCTTCCTCGACGACCGCTGCGAGGTGGGCGAGGGCTTCAGCGCGAAATCCTCGGAGCTGTACGCCGCCTATTCCGCATGGTGCGAGGCAAATACGGAGTTCAAGATGAGCAATACGAAGTTCTCTGTGGAGATGGAAAAGCGGTTCAGCAAGGTCGCCAAGAAAACCGGAAAGTACTTTTTAGGGCTGAAATTATATCATTAATGAAAGGTGGTAAATTTTAGGGGTGACGGGTGTGACGGGTTTATATAACCCTTTTATAGAAAATTTGAAAATTATAAAATATATAAAAGAAGTTATAGTAAGCCGTCATACCCGTCACCTTTCCGAAAATATGGTAAAACACAACTTCAAAAATCCGGAGGAGTTCGCGGCTCTGGAGCGGCAGGCTTACGACGGTCAGCTCGATTTTAACGAGTTCCCGGCTGCGGAGTATCGCTATTTCGACCGGATACAGGACATAGGGTACCGTTCGCGGCACGAGGGGCTGACCCGGGAGCAGGCTCGAAGCGAGCGCGACAAGGCGCTCAAGGACTATCGTGACGACATAGACGCGCTGACCGGGAACTTCAACGCGGCGCGGCAGTACACGGAAAGCCGGGTGCGCATGGGCGCTCTGGTGAACGAAATTTACAAGGAGCATTCGCCGCTCGGAAAGCTCCGGCTCGCGCTGGAGTTCGTGGAGCTCACGCTGCACGAGGAGGGATTTGCGCGGCGGAATTTATCGGGAACATATCTGGAGGTGAGCGGGAATGACTAATCGTGAGCATCTCGCAGCTGCACTCGGATTTTCTGAGTACGAGGACAAAGATGTAGCGGATATCATTTCGGACAGTCTTATGGAGATTACGGACGAAGATGATTGTTCGGTGGCAGTGATCTGCGGCAGGGATAAGGTTCTGCTGACGGAATGGCTCGGAAAGGAGTGCAAGGAATGAGTGAATACATAGCGCGCGAACGCGCATTGGAAATTCTGAACGATATAGGCGGCTGTGGTGCCGAACCCGGAAGCTATACGGCAGGCTGGGACGAGGCGATAAACGCGGCGTACGAAGCAATTCAGGACGAGCCTGCCGCTGATGTCGCTCCGGTGGTGCATGCGTACTGGATATATCAGAAGCCGTACGACGAATACACATGGAGACCGTACATATGCAGCAGCTGCAAAACGCACGGCGGTAAGCACCGGACGAATTATTGCCAATCATGCGGCGCTAAGATGGATCTTTGCCCTCCCAAACGTGATAAAGACGGAGGCGACACAGATGCCTGAAATCAAATTAAAGCCCTGCCCGTTCTGCGGGGGCAAGGCGATCATTATGCGCTTGGAGTGTCTGGAAAACGGCTTCGTAAGCTATTATGTTTCACACAGTGATGTATTTAATTGCGCATTCGAAATCAGACAGCAGAGCGCAAGCGAAACTATGCAGGAAGCTGCTAACAAATGGAACAGGAGGGCTGATGATGAAGAAACTCAAATGTAAGTGTGGCGGATATCCTGAGCCTCTTTATCGCAAGAGCAAATTTGGACAGAGAACGAAACGTGGTTATTTGTACAAATGCAGAGTGTGTGGCAAAGAAACAGCTCTGTACAAAACAAAGACCGAAGCAAAGACAGATTGGAACAGGAGGGCGCCGAATGACCGCTAAAGAATACCTGTCCCGCTACCGTTGGCAGAACGACAGCATAAACGCGAAGCTGGAGCAGGTCGGGGAGCTTCGCCGAAAAGCTCAGACGGTAAGCTCCGGAAGCTCGGACGGCGCGCACAGCTCAACGCCCCGCGACCGTATCGGCGAGATAACCGCCCGGATAGTAGACCTGGAGCGCGAGATAAACGAGGACATAGACCGCAGCATAGACCTCCAGCGGGAGATACGCGCGGCGATATCGGCAGTCTCGGACGAGCGTTTGCGCCATCTGCTGGAGCTGAAATACATCAACTGCCTTACGCTGGAGGAGATAGCCGTCCGAATGGATTACAGCTATAAGCAGGTATGCAGGTTACACGGACAGGCGCTTATTCAGATAAGATGTCCTTGAATGTCCTATACCACCTGTGCTATAATGGTAGCATGAAATACTGAACAGCGCCCAAGCAATCGCCCGGGCGCTTTTTCTATGCAAGCAGGTGGTGATGTTGAATGATAAGAATTTAGTGCCGTTCTCAAATCGAAGCGAGAGCGAAGCAAGAGAAAACGGCAGAAAGGGCGGCAAAAAATCCGGCGAGACCCGCCGCCGCAAAAAGGCGCTGAAATCCCTGATGAACGACCTGCTCTCAAGCGGAATCGTGAACGACGACATATACAACATGACTGTAGACATGGGCTTCGGAGCAGACCCGACCTACGGCGCGGCGGTAGTCGCGGCGATGGTACGGCAGGCGGCGCTCGGGGACACCAAGGCGTTCAATGCGATAGTCGACCTTATCGGCGAGGGCAGCTCCGGGGAGCGCGTGAAGCTCCAGAAGAAGCAGGCAGCGCTCCAGGAGAAGAAGCTCTCCGGCGAGGAAGAACAGACCCCGGACGACGGCTTCCTGTCGGCTCTGGACGGCTCTGCGGCGGAGGACTGGAACGATGAAGATTAAAGCAGTGTTCAGGTTCAAGCCGTTCTCGAAGAAGCAGCGAAAAGTGCTGAACTGGTGGTGCCGCTCGTCCCCCGTCCGGGACTGCAACGGCATTATCGCAGACGGCGCTATCCGTTCGGGGAAGTCGGTCGCGATGTCCCTCGGGTTCGTTGTCTGGGCGATGTCGGAGTTCGAAGCCTGCAACTTCGCGATGTGCGGAAAGACTATCGGCTCGTTCCGGCGCAACGTGCTGTTCTGGCTGAAATTAATGCTCCGCTCCCGGGGGTACTCCGTGACCGAGCAGCGCACCGAGAACCTTGTGATAGTCCGGCGCGGCAGCATAGAAAACTACTTCTACGTTTTCGGCGGCAAGGACGAGCGCTCCCAGGATCTCATTCAGGGTATCACGCTCGCGGGGGTGTTCTTTGACGAGGTCGCGCTCATGCCGGAGAGCTTCGTCAACCAGGCTACCGGACGCTGCTCGGTGGACGGGTCGAAATTCTGGTTCAACTGCAATCCCGGCAGCCCCGCGCACTGGTTCAAGACCGGCTGGATAGACAAGCGCGCGGACAAACGTCTGCTGTATCTGCATTTCACGATGGACGACAACCTGTCGCTGTCGGAGGCAGTCAAGGAGCGTTACCGGAGCACATACACCGGCGTGTTCTTCAAGCGGTATATCCTCGGGGAGTGGAAGTCCGCTGACGGCGTAATCTACCGCCAGTTCGCCGACGACCCGGAGCGCTTCATTCTGGACGACGTCCCGGCGGATATCATCATCGGAACGATGGGGCTTGACTTCGGCGGAAACGGCTCGGCGCACGCGGGGTGTCTTGTGGGAATAACCCGCGGGTACCGCAGTATCGTGATTCTGGACGAGTACTACCGCAAGGAAGTAATCGACCCGGGAACGCTCACGGACGACGTCTGCGGTTTCGTTCAGCGCTCGCAGGCGCAGTGCAGGGCGACTTCCATCTGGTGCGACAGCGCGGAAACTACGCTCATAAAGGGCATACGCACCGAGGTGTTCGCGCGGCATATCCCGGTGGAAGTCCGCAACGCGCGCAAGGGCGAGATAATCGACCGCATACGGCTCTGTGACATGCTCATGAGCCAGGGCAGGTTCTTTATCATGCGGCGGTGCAGGCACACCATAGCGGCGCTCTCAGAAGCCGTCTGGGACGGCAAGTCGCCCACAAAGGACAAGCGCCTTGACGACGGCTCGACTAACATTGACAGTCTTGACGCGCTGGAATACGCCCTCGAACCGCACGCGAACCGGCTCATAGAATTTGGAGGAATACATGAACGCAAATGAAATAGCCGCCGCATTCGGGCAGGAGTTCAGCGGCTCGGAATACTACAGCGCCTGCATAGACAAGTGGCGGCGCATATACCGCGACGACCCGGAGTGGCGGCAGACCGCAAAGGGCGGGCTTTTCTCGCGGGGAAAGCGACAGCTCCTGCGGCTGAATATGGCTAAGGTGCTGTGCGATAACCTCGCGGCGCTGGCCTTTTCGGAGCAGTGCGAGATTACGCTCGACCGCCCGGAATACCAGCAATACATAGACGATACGCTGAACGCGAACGGCTTCTGGAAACAGCTTCCGGAGCTGCTCAGCAAGGCGTATGCGATGGGCGGCGGGGTGCTGAAATGCTACCTCTCCGGCGGGAAACCGAGGATCGACTACATCACCGCCGACCGCTTCGTCCCGGTGAGCTGGGACGGCTCCGGAGTGCAGTCCGGCATACTTTCGGGGACTTACACGCGGGGCGAGGACTACTTCCATCTGCTTGAATTCATGCAGCCGGGCAGGTCGGAATTCAAGCTGTTCAAGGCGGCTTCTGATTCGGAACTCGGGCGGGAATGCCCGCTTGCGGAGATGTTCCCGGACTTGCAGAATCCGGTCGTGTACGAGGGCGGCAAGCCGGTGTTTGCGTACTTCCGACCGTTCGTCAGCAATAATTCGGATTATGATACGCCGCTCGGAATGTCGGTATACGCGAACTGCACCGATACGCTCCGGGCGCTTGATACGGTGTTCGACAGCTTCCAGCGGGAGTTCATTCTCGGCAAGAAGCGCATAATCGTGCCTAGCTCCTGTGTGCAGACCATAATCGACCCGGACACTGCCGAAGCAGTCCGGTACTTCGACGCGGACGACGAGGCTTTCATAGCGCTCCGGCACGAGGACGGCGAGAATCTCAGGATAACCGACAACACCACGGAACTCCGCATAGAACAGCACGTCAGCGCCATCAACGCGTATCTGAATATCCTGTGCATGCAGACCGGGCTGTCGGCGGGAACGTTCTCGTTCGACGTCCAGCAGGGCATGAAAACGGCGACGGAGATAATCTCCCAGGAAAGCAAGACCGCGCGCACAGTAAAGAACAACAAGAATCTGCTCTCCGAGGCTATAGAAACGGTCGTTCACGCGTTGATACAGCTCGGGGTGATGTCCGGGGAGATTTCCGCACGGGAATACAGCGTAACAGTCGGCTGGAACGATAACATCATCATCGACGACAACACGCTGATAGACAACAATATCAAGCTGGTCTCGGCGGGGCTGAAATCCAAGGTCAAGGCGATAATGGAAGTCCAGAAGTGCGACGAAGCCACCGCGCACGAGGAGCTTGCGAGAATGTCCGAGGAATCCGGCGGCGGGGGTATCGCGGACTTCTTCGGTGACGAATCATGACCGCCCTTGAAGCGCTGAACCTCGCCGCCCCCATCGCGGACGCGTACATGAGCGTTGAGGAACGGCTGCTCGTCCGGATAGCGCGGCAGCTTTCGCTGAACGACGACCACCAGCTCAACGAGGTCAGCAAGTGGCAGTTAAAGCAGCTTGCAAAGCACGGGCTTCTCCGGCAGGACGCGCACAAGATAATCGCGGCAGGCACAAAGGGCATTCCCGGGAACGTCGCGGATACCGTCCGGCAGGCGATAGACGATACGCTCGCCGAGGACGGTATTCAGAGCATGTGGCATAACCAGCGGTTCGCCGAGAGCGCCGCGAACGCCGTCAGGCACTACCGCAATCAGGCTAAGGACGTGTACAATCAGGTCAACACCGTGATGAAATACAAAGCTGAAAGCACGTTCGTCGGCGCGGTAAATTCCGTCGCGGAGAAGTGGCAGGTTTTGCGCAACACGGAACTGGCAGGCACAAGCCAAGGCAGTATTTTGCGCAAAACCGCAGAACAGCGCAGAGAGCAGGCTGAGATAGCCGACAAGCAGGGTGTCCTTGATATTCTGAATAGCAACACGGCTTCGGTCGTTTCGGGCGCAGAGAGCCGCACAAAGGCAGTCCGCACGACGATACACGAGATGGCGCAGAAAGGCATTCCTGCGTTTGTGGATAAGTCCGGTCGGGAATGGTCGCCGGAGGCTTACGTCAACATGGATATCCGCGCGACGGTCAAGAATACTGCTCTGGAAGCGCAGTTCTCGACTATGGACAGCCTCGGGCAGGACGTGTTCGAGGTGAGCTCTCACCCCGGAAGTCGCCCGAAGTGCCGCCCCTGGCAGGGCAAGCTGATTTCACGCTCCGGCAGGACTACCGAGATAACCGACATCAACGGCAGGAAGCACAAGGTCATTCCGCTGTCGCAGACCAGCTTCGGCGAGCCGGACGGACTGTTCGGGATAAACTGCGGACATCGTCCGCGCGGCGTTTCCGACGGGCTGTTCCGGAAGTCCTCGGTTGAATATGATGATACCGAGGCGGCAGGACGCCGCAAAGTCAACGCCCAGAGCCCGGCATGGACGCCGGGCAATCAAAGCGTTGACGAGGATAAGGAACTTTACAACAAGGTCTGCCGTCAGCGCGAGCTTGAACGCAGGGTGCGGAAATCCAAAACGGAAGCCGATATGCTCGAAGCTGCGGGCGATACCGAGGGCGCAAAGGAAGTCCGCAGGAAGATGGCGGAGCAGAACAAGGCATTGAAATCCTACTGCGACAGCAACGGGCTGAAATATCGGTCGGACAGGGTGAGGACTTACGGAAGCGTGAAGCCGTCCCCGAAGCGCATGAGTAATGTTGGCAACACTTGGGCAGGGGCAGAACCCACAAAGCACACAGCAACAGAGCTTGCCGAACTGAACCAGTACGCTGCCGACAAGGGGATAAAGCTGTACACTCGCAAGCCGTTCGACGGCGACGCGGAACTGCTGAAATCCCAGATAGATACTGTCGCTGATCTGCGGGAAGAATTCAAAATCAAG
>QWCY01005265.1_pt1 | contig 17780 bp, 15 predicted proteins | sample 1972631 | NCBI WGS metagenome assembly QWCY01 (sample SAMN09866696, study PRJNA288562) | Human gut metagenome isolate pre1_stool, whole genome shotgun sequencing... | isolation source: gut | host: Homo sapiens | place: USA: California
ACCTTTGCAGCATCCAGTATTATCTGCGCTTTTGGCTTAGCATCTGCCGCACCTCGCTCGCCGTATCGGCACTTAGAATTATGCGGTATTGCCCTAAAGCATATAGAGGAAAAACACAAAATGAAGTACAAAAAAGCAATAACCGCCCTGGCACTGGCGGCCCTGCTGCTGGCCGGGTGTGCCGCACCGCAGGCCGTGCAGGCACCCGCCCCGCAGCAGACGGCGAAAGCAGCCGAAACCCAGTCCGGCGTTACCTTTACCGATGCCATGGGCTACCCCGTTACCGTGCAGAGCTGGAACCGTGTGGTCAGCCTGTACGGCAGCTTTGCCGAAACATGGACCCTGGCAGGCGGCACGCTGGCTGCCACAACGGAGGATGCCATCAAGGAGCGTGGGCTGGACCTGGGAACAGACATTGCCGTGATCGGCACCAATCAGGACCCCAACACCGAGGAAATTCTGGCCCAGAACCCAGACTTTGTGATTTTGAATGCCGAGGTCAGTGAGCAGACGGCTCTGCATGAATTTTTGCAGGAGGCAGGGGTGCCGCACGCCTATTTCAAAACCAATACATTTGATGAATACCTTGCCATGCTGCGCACTTTTTGTGATATGACAGGCCGCGAGGATTTGTATGAGCAGAACGGCCTTGCCGTGCAGCAGCAGATCACCGATGTGCTGGAACTGGTGCAGAACGCCAAGCTGCCCGCCCCCAATGTGCTGTTGCTGCGGGCGTATTCCTCCGGCTGCAAGGCAAAAGGCAGCGATAACATGACCGGTGCAATGCTGAAGGACTTGGGTGCGATAAACATTGCCGATGCGGACGACAGCCTGCTGGAAAACCTGAGCATGGAAAACATCATTGCGGATGACCCGGAAGACATTTTTGTGGTTACCATGGGGGCCAGCCAGCAGAAAGCGCTGGACTGGCTGGCCGAAAACCTGCAGGCCAATCCTGCGTGGTCCGGCCTGAGCGCCGTGCAGAGCGGCCATTATTATCTGCTGGATAAAGCGCTGTTCCACTATAAACCCAACGCCCGCTGGGGCGAAAGCTACCGCACCCTTGCGGCGTTGCTGTATCCCCAGCTGGCTGATCAGCTGGAGGCCCTGGCATGAAACAGCCCGCAACACTGCCCACCCTGCGCAGGCAGGGAGCCGCGCTGACCGTTTTAGCGCTGGCCGTGGTGCTGGCAGCTTTGGCCGGGCTTTGCTTTGGCAGCCAAGGCTATACCCCTTTGCAGCTGTGGCAGGCATGGCGCAGCGGCGATCCCCAAAACGCCGTCTACCGCGTTTTGCTGCATGTGCGCTGGCCCCGCACCCTGGCTGGACTGCTGGCAGGCAGCGCGCTGGCGGCAGCGGGCGTTTTGCTGCAGGCCGTGCTGAACAACGCCATGGCAAGCCCTAACGTGATCGGCGTGAACGCCGGCGCCGGGCTGGCGGCACTGTGTGCTGCGGCTTTGTGGCCTGCCCACCCCAACGCGGTACAGCCTGCGGCGTTTGCCGGGGCGCTGGCCGCCGCCCTGCTGGTGTATGGGCTGGCGCTGGGGGCCGGGGTAAGCCGCACCACGCTGGTGCTGGCGGGCCTTGCCGTCAGCGGAATGCTGACCGCGGGCATGAATACGATCAAGCTATTGTACCCGGATGCGATTGCCGGGGCATCAGACTTTTTGGTGGGCGGCTTGTCCGGCGTAACACTGTCCGGGCTGAAAGGCGCTGTGCCCTACCTGATCACCGGGACGCTGCTGGCTCTGCTGCTGGCGGCAGACCTGAACGTGCTATGCCTGGGGGAACAAAGTGCAGCTTCCTTGGGGCTGCACATCGGAGCAGTACGCTTTTTGGGCATTCTGGCGGCGGCGCTGCTGGCGGGGGCAGCTGTCAGCTTTGCAGGGCTGCTCAGCTTTGTGGGGCTGCTGGCCCCGCACATTGCCCGGCGGCTGGTGGGCAATAACCATCGCATTCTGCTGCCCGCGGCCATGCTGCTGGGGGCGGCTTTTGTTGTGCTGTGTGATGTGCTGGCACGCTGCCTGTTTGCTCCGTTTGAACTGCCGGTGGGCATTCTGCTGTCCCTCATCGGCGGGCCGTTCTTCCTTGGCTTGCTGCTGCACGGCAGGGGGAGGCGAATGTATGATTGAATTACAGCATGTCAGTGCAGGCTATGGCGCACAGGATGTGGTGCGGGATGTGAGCTTTGCCGCCCCAAACGGTCAGCTGACCGCGCTGATTGGCCCCAATGGCAGCGGCAAAACCACCCTGCTGCGCGCCATGACGCGCACGCTGCCCTGCCGCAGCGGCAATATTCTGCTGGATGACCGCTCCATCGCCAGCTATGGCCGCAAAGAGTTTGCCCGCACAGCAGCGTTTATGCCGCAGTCCCGCCCGGTGCCGGGAATCACGGTGCGGGCGCTGGTGGCACATGGACGGTTCCCGTATCTGGGCTTTTCCCGCCGGATGACAGCGCAGGATACCACTGCGGTGGAGCAGGCCATGCGCCGGACCGGCACGCTGGAGTGGGCAAATCGGGATGTGCGGGCGCTTTCCGGCGGCGAACGCCAGCGGGTGTACCTTGCCATGGCGCTGGCCCAGGGCGGAACCACCATCCTGTTGGATGAGCCCGGTGCCTTTCTGGATGTACGCGCCCAGTTTGAACTGCTGGACCTGCTGCGCAGCGTGGCAGCGGGCGGCAAAGCCGTGGTGCTGGTTATGCACGAGCTGCCCCAGGCCATGCAGTATGCGGATCGCATTGCCCTGTTGGGTGGCGGCCGCCTGCTTGGCTGCGATACCTCCGCTGTCCTTGCTGCCACCGGTGCGGTGGATCGGGTGTTTGGCGTCCGTTTGGGCCGTGCGCCGGATGGGGTGTGGTATGTGAAGGCGGAGGGGTAAGCAAATTCTGGTTCGGCAGAGTGCTGAAAAACGTGAATCACCCGTAGGGGGGCACATCGTGCGCCCGCCGCCGCATCGCTCCAATCATAACACCCACAACCCAATACAAACAAAATCGACCGCAAAGGCGATAACTCATTCGCCCCTGCGGTCGGTTTGTTTATGCGGCTTTAATGGTTATTGTTTGGTGAGGGCGAACGCGGCGATCATGTTAACCACGCCGCTGAATGCCAGCATGATACCGGCAATGCGCATCATCAGCGCGGTGGAAGCGCCCGGCGCAAACAGGGCGTATACACCCAGCAGCACACAGGCAATGCCGATGATCAGCGGCACCCACCACAGGGTGTCGCCCCAGCGCTTGCGGTTGACTGCGGCCTGGATACTGGTCATGCCCTGAATCATCAAAAATACGCAGATGATAAGCCCCACGATCTCCACCAGCGTGTAAGGCCGTGTAATGAAGAACAGCCCCACCATAATGCCCGCCACGCTGACCGGCAGCAAAGGCGAAGTCATAAAGGTGGCGCGCTGGAAGGTGACGGAATTGACCGCACCGGCAGCACCGGCCAGCAAAATCAGCCAGCCAATCAGCGAACAAAGCGCAACCGTGGCGGCACCCGGCTGCATGATCAGGTAAATGCCCAGCACAATGCTGACCAGCGGCATCAAAATCAGTTCCCAACGGATCTCTTTCATAAAAGCAGTCCCTCCTTGTGGATAGCCTGGGCCGATGTACGCTGCGCCATGCAGGGCGCACCTGCCTTCTATCTTTATTATATCACATGGGCATATTATATCACATGGGCATGCCTGCGTCATCCTTGCGGCGCAGGCGAGGAGCGTTATCCTGCCGGTCAATTTCACTGTTTTGTGTGGAAATTCTGCTTCCGCCCTCTGCTAGCCCCAAAAGATCGGCGGCTTCGGTGGGTTCCAGCTGCTGCACGCTTTCCAGCTTGCGGGTAATAGCGCGGCTGCGGGTGCCGATCAGCTCTTCCAGATCGTTGCCGGTCTGGTTCAGGTGGCGCTGCATGGATTGCAGTCCACTGCCGAACTTCTCGAACTCCGTCTTTACCGCGCCCAAAATCTGCCATACCTCGCCGGAGCGCTTCTGGATGGCCAGCGTGCGGAAGCCCATCTGCAGCGCATTCAGCAGGGCCGCCATAGTGGAAGGCCCCGCAATGTTGATCTTGTAATCCCGCTGCAAAATTTCCGGCAGACCACAGTTCACCACCTCGGCATACAGCCCTTCAAACGGCAGGAAGAGAATGCCGAATGCGGTGGTGTACGGGACTTCAATGTATTTATCGTGGATGTCCTTGGCTTCCTGCCGCACCACGGTTTCCAGTTGGCGACGGGCGGCGGCTACCGCGGCAGGGTCGCCGCTGGCCTGGGCGTCCTGCAGGTGTGCATAGGTATCGCCGGGGAACTTGGCGTCAATGGGCAACCACACGGTTCCGCTCTGGCCCGGTAGCTTGACGGCATATTCCACCCGGTTGCTGCTGCCGGGCACAGTAGCCACATTTTCGGCGTATTGGCCGGGGGCCAAAATTTCTTTCAGGATCGCCCCCAGCTGTACTTCGCCCAGAATACCGCGGGTCTTTACGCCGGAAAGTACCTGCTTCAGGCTGCCCACATCGGCGGCAAGGTTCTGCATCTCGCCCAGGCCCTTGTACACCTGTTCCAGCTGGGTGCTGACTGCCCGGAACGATTCGCTGACCCGGCGCTGCAGCGTGGTTTCCAGCTTTTCGTCCACCGTGCCGCGGATTTCATCCAGCTTTTTGTTATTGTCGGCCCGGATGTTTGCCATGCCCTGCAGCAGGGTTGCCCGCACGCCGTCCAGCCGGTTGGCGTTGGTGTCTTCCAGATTTTTCAGGCGGGTTTCCAGCACCTGCAGCTGAGCCAGCAGAGCATCGTTGGCAGCGCGCTGGCGGGCGGCACCGGCGCGGTCGATGGCGTCCAGCCGGGCGGTGGCGGCTTCCTGGCTCTGGCGCTGGCTTTCGGCCAGCAGGGTTCCCATGTCCCGCGCACTGGCGGAGGTTGTGCGGGTCACTTCGCCCTGCATCACGCGCAGCTGGTCGGCCAGCACTTCGGTTTCGGCCTCTACTTCATCCCGCACAATACGGGCAATTTCATCAGTCTGGTCCTCGGCGGTGTTCTGCTGGCCGCTGCGCAGCAAAAGCAGAATCAATAATACGTTGGTCAGTATCGACAGCAACAGAAGAATAATCAATAAAGGCTGCATCCCACAAGGTTCCTTTCTTACTTGGCTGTTTTGCTTCAGCTTTAGTATAGCATAGGAAACTGCAAGATACAACCTTTTGTTGTGCAATGCTTGCGATTTAAAGAAGGAAAATGGGGCGGTTAAAAGCAGGAGTTTATGGAGTAGGGCGCCCCCGTAGGGGTGCATATTGTGCGCCCGTCGCCTTGCGGAGAACGACGTGACGGAATATATGGCAAGGTGCGCTATGCGGGATGATGCCCCCCTACTGCGTGCTTTCAAGGCTTCCGGTACTGTTTATCAATTCTTATATCACAATCGTAAGCAATAGCATTTGATATAAGGCAATACCGCATAATTCTAAGTGCCGATACGGCGAGCGAGGTGCGGCAGCTGCTAAGCCAAAAGCGCAGATAATACTGGATGTCTTATCGAGCATTTATTTCTTAACTTATCCCTTTATGCGTTTCACAGCGGTGCCAAGTCAAACCGGTACAGAGTGGTTGCGCTGTAGGGGCGGTCGGGCAGGACGGTGGTATCCGGGAAATCGGGATGGTTGGGGGCATCAGGGAAATCCTGGGTTTCCAGGCAGACGGCGGAATACTGGCCGTAAGATGCGCCATCCTTGCAGGCGGTGGCGGACTTGAGGAAGTTGGAAGTATACAGCTGCACGCCGGGCTGGGTGGTCAGGGTCTCCATGCGGATGCCCGTTTCGGGGCCGGTCAGCCATGCGGTGTGGCGCAGACCGCTGTCCGCAATAACATAGCAGTGGTCATAGCCGCTGCACTGCTTCAGGGCCGGGTAATCGGCGTTGATATCGCGGCCAATGGTCTTTTCCTCGGTAAAGTCCATCGGGGTGCCTGCCACAGCGATCTTGCGCCCGGTGGGGATGGAACCGGCATCCGTTTCCAGATAGGCCGGTGCATCCAGAGACAGACGGTGCCCCAGCACGCTGCCGGAAGCATGGCCGTTCAGGTTAAAGTAGCTGTGGTTGGTAATGTTTGCCACAGTGGGGGCATCGGTGGTCAGGGTGTACTGAATCATCAGGCCGGTGCCTGCCAGGCTGTAGCGCACTTCCAGCTCGGCGTTGCCGGGGAAGCCGTCGGTGCCGTCGGGGCTGGCTGCGGTCAGAACCAGGGTATCGTCCCCCTCAAAGCCCATGTCAAACACGGTCTTATCAAAGCCGTGCAGGCCGCTGTGCAGGCAGTTTTTGCCCTCGTTCGGGGTAACATGGTATTCTTCCTCATACAGGGTGAATTTGGAGCCGCCAATGCGGTTGGCGTAGCGGCCCACCACAGCGCCCAGAAAACAGGTGTTCAGCTCATAATCCTGCACGGTGGGGTAGCCCAGCACAACATCCACCTTGCTGCCCTTGCGGTCTGGCACAAGCAGCTGCTGGATGGTAGCGCCATAGCTTAAAATATGAACTTCGATGGTATCGTTCGCCAGAATACCGACCTTGACCGACTGGCCTGCGGTGGTTTTGCCGAAATCTTTGATTTGAATGCTCATTCTGTGGTTCCTCCTTCAGAATTTTCGCCGTCCTGCTGTGCAGCAAGGTCTTGGCGGACGCTTTTGCCCACGGCGCCGGTGCCATAGTTCAGCATCCGGTTCACCCGGCTGACCGTTGCGCTGGAAGCGCCCGTCAGCTGGCGGATTTCGCTGTACACCTTGCCTTGCAGCAGGCACCCTGCTACATCATAGCGCTGTTCCATGGTGCGGAGCTCCGTTACAGCGCAGAGATCCTCAAAAAATCGAATACAATCGTCCAGATTATCCAGCCGCAGGATGGCTTCATACAAAGCAGTGCTGCGGGGCTGCCCGTTGGGGGTGGTTCCAGCGCGCATAGGCGCCTCCTTATATATTGCATCATCGTGCATATTTGCCCTGCCAAAACAACCAAAATGTGGCAAGCTATCACTTATCAATTTTAGCAACTGCACCAACACAAGTCAAGACTTTAATGCGCTGAATTCCATATTTAATTTTTATGAGGTCTGCCAGTTCCGCCCCGCCGGGCCAAAAGTTTTTCTTGCGCTCCGGCAGGCCCCGCGGTATGATAAAGACATTGAGCACCGGCGCGTGTCCGCCGCCCAATGGTTTTAGGGCAATACCGCATAATTCTAAGTGCCGATACGGCGAGCGAGGTGCGGCAGCTGCCGGAGCGGTGCTTAAGCCGCAAGGCGGGAATTGTGCGGTGTTGCCTTAGGAATCTTTTTTAATCACCACGGCCCGCCGCCCCAGCTGGCGGTAAATTTTCATGAACTGGACACGCGGTACCACACGGTTAAAATCCAGCGGGTCTGCCACCACAAAGTTCTGGTCATCCATGCCGCACAGCACCATGCAGTGCAGGGTGTGCAGCACCTCGTGCCGCCGCCCACCGGGCAGGTCGTATTCACCGCAGGGGTCGTGCTGGATATCGCCAAAGTGCAGCGTTGCCCAAAAGATGACCGGGTTCCCGGCCTGCAGCTGGGATGCCAGTTCGGCTTCCTCGGCACCGGTCAGATCATAAGCGCGGCAGCTGCTGCCCTGCACAGCCAGGTAGGCGTTCGCCGCCTGCACAATCGGCCCCGCAAAGCAGTAATAGCCGGTTTCGGGGCTGCCATCGTCCAGGTGAGGATTGCCCATATAAACCTCGTCGGGGTCTGCGCCATACCACTGGGCGCTGCGCGGCAGATAGTAGTCGGCCAGTTCGCACTTATCCGGGGCAAAGCCCAGGTAGTGCAGCACTTCGCAGCAGCTGGTAATTTCGCAGCCGTTGGGCAGCTCCGGGTTTTGCAGGATCTGGGGAACTGGCAGCAGGATGGATGTCATAAAAACGCCTCGCAATCATACGATTATTTCCGTTTTGATTGTACCAGATTTCACCGGGAAAGGAAAGCTGCAGTATCTGCTCAGTTTATTATAATTTATAGATAAATACAAAATGTATACCATGGAGGGAATTTTATGAAAGTATGGGATATGCACTGTGATACCCTGGCCGAGCTGCGCTATGCCCAGCAGGCAGGCAAGCCCAAGAGCTTTTTGCACAATGATTTAATGATGGATCTGGAACGCATGAAACAGGGCGACTATCTGCTGCAGTGTATGGCTTGCTTTGTTCACCTGGAACCGGAACGGGAAAAAAGCCCCCTGCTGGCCTGCCTGGAAGAAATCGACATTTTCTACCGCCTGCTGGAACAGTATCCCGATGACCTGATGCAGGTGCGTACTGCGGCGGACATCCAGACGCTACTCACCTCCGGCAAGCGCGGCATGATGCTGACTGTTGAAGAAGGTGGTGCCTGCCTGGACAGCCTGGGTGCGTTGCGGGATCTGTACCGCCTTGGCGTGCGGATGATGACCCTGACCTGGAACTTCAAGAACGGCTTGGCCGAGCCCAACATTGTACCCGGCACCGATGACATGTGGCCCCGCCCGGCCAACACCACCGGAGGCCTGACCGAAAAGGGCTTAGAATTTGTGGAGGAGATGCAGCGCCTGCATATGCTGGTGGATGTTTCTCACCTATCGGACGCCGGTATCTGGGATATTCTGCGGGTGGCAAAGCGGCCTTTTGTTGCCAGCCATTCCAACGCGCGCGCCTGCTGCCCCCATGTGCGCAACCTGACGGACGAGATGCTGACCGCCATGGGCGAAAAGGGCTGCCTGATTGGCCTGAACTACTGCGCTTCCTTCCTGGATACCAATCCCGACCGCAGTCAGGTCAGAAGCCGCATCACCGATATGGCCCGCCACGCCCGCTATATTATGGATAAGGCCGGTGAGGACTGCCTGGCCTTGGGCAGCGATTTTGACGGCATTGACGGCGACCTGGAAATTGCCGGTGCGCAGGACATGCCCAAGCTGGCCGAGGGGCTGAAAAAAGAGGGGATCCCCGAGCGTGTGGTGGAAAAGATTTTTTACGGCAACGCTGTGCGCTTTTTCAGCGAGAACCTGTAACGCTACCAAAATAAAAGGAGAACCATTATGCCGCATCCTGAATTGACTTTGGAACGCCGCATTGATGCAGAGCTGTGCGGGCTGGACGCCAAAATGTGCGTATACGCAGATGACCTGCATGGCCATGTGGTGGAGCGTGGGGCTGATGATGAATTTGAATCGGCATCCACGATCAAGATTTATATTCTGGGCTGTCTGTACGCCCAGGCGGAAGCCGGCAAAGCCAGCCTGGATGCCGAACTGACCTATGAAGCCCGGCATTTTGTGGACGGCTCCGGCCTGATCCGGTCCTTAGGCGAAGGTGCCAGGCTGCGTGCCCGCGATGTTGCCACCCTGATGATCGTTGTCAGCGACAACATTGCCACCAACATGCTGATCGACTATCTGGGGTTGGATACCATCAATGCGTTTATTCGCAGCATTGGCTGCACCCACACCAAGCTGCACCGCAGCCTGCGCAGCGATAACTGGAGCGAAAAGCTGGGTACCATTACCCCGCGGGATATGGGCCGCTTTTTTGCCCTGTTGGCAAAGGGCGAGCTGGTCAGCCCCCAGGCCAGCGATGCCATGCGCAATGTGTTCCGCCAGCAGCACTACAACACCATGCTGGCGGGCAGCATCCCCCCGTATTACACCGACCCCGAAGAATCCCACGCGGATCCGGATCTGATCTATGTAGCCAGCAAAAGCGGCTCCATGGATGCCTGCCGCAATGACGGCGGCCTGATCCACACGCCTTACGGGGATTATGTTCTGGTAATGATGTGCACCGACTTTGCCAACAAGCTGGAAGTAAACGACCACCCCAGCGTGATTTACGGCAACCGTGTCAGCCGCATGCTGTTTGACCAGTACCTGGCGCTGGAGGGTAGTTTTGTAAAGTAAGTGGAGGGCGTATTCGAAAACGATTTTGACGTTCTTGGATACGGCTTGTACCAAGCAATATTATGGCCTATGCGGCAAAGTTGCGGAACGGTCGAGACCGTTCCCTACAGAGCATTTTGTTGTGCACGACCAACCAATAAGCGCTCTGTAGGGCGCGATGCATCGTCCCGCACGCCGGGCCTTGCCCAATATTTCATTCAATCACCCGCCGCACACCCTGCGGGTGCATTTCACCCCAAAACCAAACCGACCGCAAAGGCGATGCTGCTCGCCCCTGCGGTCGGTTTTACTATTTATATTTGTGGCAACACCGCACAATTCCCGCCTTGCGGCTTAAGCACCGCTCCGGCAGCTGCGGCACCTCGCTCGCCGTATCGGCACTTAGAATTATGCGGTATTGCCTTGTATCTGATTTACCCCTTCACGCCGGTGGTTTCATCAAAATGGTAGGTGGAACCCTCAATGGTGTGCCAGCCTTTGTACATGGCGCCGGTGGTCAGGTCGTAATACCAGGTTTTACCGTCCTGGGTGTACCAGCCCTTGATCATGTGGCCGTTGGCATCGTACCGCACCCATTTGCCGCCGTTGGAATCCTGGTATACTTCCTTGCTGGTGGCCTTGGCACCCTGCTGTACGTTGTCCAGCCAGTACCAGGCACCGCTGGCGGGGTCGTAAATCTCCTTGCCGCGGTAATTGCTGCTGCCCGGCTGCCAGCCCTGGCGCACCCAGCTTTCATACCAGAAGCTCTTGCCGTTGCCGTCTGTGACCCAGAAGTTGGTCAAAGCACCGCTTTTCATTGTGCCGTAAACCGGGTCAAAGTAATACAGCGAGCCATTGATGGACACATTGCCGTACTGCATAATGCCGGTGGTCAGGTCATAGTAGACCTTGCGGCCATCCGGCAGGGTCCACGGGCCGTGGATCATGGCACCGGTGACAGGCTCAAAGTAATACCAGTTGCCGTTCTGGCAGTTTTCGCCTTTGATCATGTGGCCGTTTTCATCATAGCGCACCCACTTGCCGCCGTCCGATTCCTGGTAGACATCTTTGTTCACGGCTTTTGCGCCGCCGTCCACGGCATCCAGCCAGTACCAAGCATCGCTGGAGGCATCATAGATTTCTTTGCCGCGGCCGGTGGTGCCCTGCTTTACGCCGTTCTCGTACCAGTAATCGCGGCCGTTCTCGCTGCGCCAGCCGGTATAGCCGCCGGTGCTGCCGTTCTGGTACTTGGGCCAGAAGGTATCGCGCGCCAGCGTTCCGCGGGAATCGCAGCGGGTGGTATCAGAGGTGTTGCCGCCCAGTTCATACACGCGGCACCATTCGTACCCAGCATGATAAGCACCGTTGGCATCATTGCTGATACCATACATGTAAGAGCGCAGGCTGGAAAGGCTGTTCAGCTCATATTCCAAAAAGCGCATCTGGCCGTACAGGGTATGCCAGTCCAGACCGTTGTTGTTGCAGTAGTTCTGCAAATTGGTCCAACGGTCGCCGTACCACTGGCACAGGCCGTATGCGGTGCCGTAGTCATTGGTAATGTCCACATAAAAACGGGATTCGCGGTACATGTTGGCCATCACGCCGCTGGCGGCGGCGCTGTTCATGCCCATGGTGCCGGTCAGGTAGTTGTAAACATCCCGCTCGTTGGCGGCAACATCTTCATTGGTGTTATAAGAAGCGTCATACGTTGCGGCGTCTTCCTGGATGATATCGCCGGAGTATTCGGCAATGCCGGTGTCAGCGGTATCAAACATGGGCATCAGCGGGGTCAGGCTGCCGGCAGTTTCCGGCGTGGCGGCTTCGGCACCCGCCGAAAGCGCCAGCGCCATGGCGGCAGCCACGGCGGCGATCAGGGTCAAAAACTTACGTTTCAATGCTGCACCTCCTTAGAATGGTAAACAACCTTGATGATGAACGATCTGCGGGCCCGATACCAAAACAGCTCCCGACTGGAAGCAATCGGGAGCTGTAAAGCTCGGTGGAACCGCGGAACGCTTAGTTGTAGCGGCGCTCCTTGATCTCGGTCACGATATTGTTGATGAAGGCATCCAGCTCCTGCGTGGTGGTTTCGCCCTTGCGATCACGCACACTGATGTTGCCAGCCTCGGCCTCCTTAGCGCCCAGCACCAGCATGTAGGGCACGCGGTCAACTTGCTGGGCTTCACGGATCTTGTAACCGATTTTCTCATTGGATTCATCCAGCACAACGCGCACACCGGCAGCGGTCAGCTTGTCGGCAACGGTGCGGGCGTAATCCAGCGTCTTTTCGCTGACGGGCAGAACCTTGACCTGGGTGGGAGCCAGCCAGGTGGGGAAGCGGCCCTTAGTCTCTTCGATCAGATAAGCCATGAAGCGGTCCAGAGAACCCAGGATGGCACGGTGCAGCACAACGGGGGTCTTCTCGCTGCCGTCCTTGTCGATGTAGGTCAGGTGGAACTTGGCAGGCAGGCAGAAGTCCAGCTGGCAGGTGGACAGGGTGTACTCTGCACCGACAGCGGGCTTAACGTTGACGTCCAGCTTCGGGCCATAGAAAGCAGCTTCGCCGATCTCCTCGGTAAAGTTGATGCCCAGCTCGGTCAGAACTTCGCGCAGAGCGTTCTCGGCATGGTTCCACATGGCGTCGTCGTCATGGTACTTCTTCTTGTCGGCGGGGTCACGCAGGGACAGCACACAGCGGTAATCGGTGATGTTGAAGTCCTTGTAGACGTCAAAGATCAGGCTGCAGACATTGGCAACTTCGCTCTTGATCTGCTCCGGGGTGCAGAACAGGTGGGCGTCGTTCTGGCAGAAATGACGGCCGCGCTCAATGCCTTTCAGGGTGCCGCTGGACTCATAACGGAAGTCGTGGGCAATTTCGCCAATGCGGATGGGCAGCTGGCGGTAGCTGTGCGGGCGGTTGGCGTAGATCATCATGTGGTGGGGGCAGTTCATCGGGCGCAGAACATAGCTTTCACCCTCCATCTCCATAGCGGGGAACATGTTCTCACGGTAATGATCCCAGTGGCCGGAAGTCTTGTACAGGTTCACGGTGCCGATGCAGGGGGTCATAACGTGCAGGTAGCCGCGCTCGCGCTCCTTGCCCTTGATGTAATCTTCCAGCTGCTGCCAGATGATGTAGCCGTTGGGCAGGAACATGGGCAGGCCGCGGCCAACCAGGTCGTCGGTCATGAACAGGCGCATTTCCTTGCCGATCTTGCGGTGGTCGCGCTCGCGGGCTTCCTGCTGCTGCTTTTCCCAAGCTTCCAGCTCTTCCTGGTTGCGGAAAGCAACGCCGTTGATGCGGGTCAGCATCTTGTTCTCTTTGTCATTCTTCCAGTAAGCGCCGCTCTGCTGGGTGATCTTGAACGCCTTCAGCGCCTTGGTGTAGGTCAGGTGGGGTCCGATGCACATATCAACGTACTCGCCCTGCTGGTAGAAGCTGAACTCGTTCTCATCGGCCAGGTCGTCCATATGCTCCAGCTTATAGTGCTCCTGGCGCTCAGTCATCAGCTTCACAGCTTCATCACGCGGCAGGATGAACGGCTTGATGGCAAGGTTTTCCTTGCAGATCTTCTTCATTTCCTTTTCAATGTTGGCAAGGTCTTCATCGCTCAGTTTGGTATCGCCCAGGTCAACATCATAGAAAAAGCCGTTTTCGGTAGCGGGGCCAAAGGCAAAGTCGGCCTGCGGATACAGGCGCTTGATGGCCTGTGCCATAATGTGGGCAGCCGTATGGCGCAGAACGTGCAGTTCTTCTTCTTTCGGGCATTCGGCAACAGTGCCGTCTTTGTAAATGATTTTCATTGGTAAACGCTCCTTTGAGTAAACAAAAATGCTCCATCCCATTCTTGACCATAAACGGGATGAAGCATACAAATTTATACTCCACGGTTCCACCCGAATTGGACGCGGCAAAGCATCCCACTCGTAAAACAAAGGCCCAAAGCCCTGTTTTGTAAGCGCCGGTAACGGGGCGCTGCCCCGGCGAAGGTTCGCCTTCGCACTCGGCAGTGGTAACTGTGCTGCCCGCCTGCAAAACCGCTTGCACCACGCCAAATTCGGCGGCGGTTCTCTCTTTTGCGCGTTCCAGCATGTATTGTCTGCCTCAACGTTTTATTCAGGATGAAGTTGCCTTTACTATATACCACCCCGGCGGGGAAGTCAAGGGGGCGGCGCAAAATTTTACACCGTAACAAAAGATGACCTTTGCCCAAAACTGTGATATGATGGAAAAAACGAACCGTAAGGCACGGGGAGGTGCAGCATGAAAACAATCCGTACAATCGAGCTGAGCGGCAGCACCCGGCAGGAGCGCCTGCCGGGCTTTGCGGAGGATTTTCCGTATATTGCTTCCTGGGCGGAGACCGGGCAGTATAACGGCGGCATGGTGCCGTGGCACTGGCACCCGGCAGTGGAGCTGTTTTATATGTATAGTGGCAGCCTGGCGTATGAGACCCCGCAGGGCACCCGGACGTTCGGTACCGGCAGCGGCGGGCTGGTCAATGCCAATGTGCTGCACAGCACCCGCAACCTGCCGGGGGACCGTGTGGTGAGCTGGATCCACCTGTTTGAACCGTCCCTGCTGGGCGGCAGTGTGGGCAGCCGCATTGAACAGAAATACCTTGCCCCCATTACAGCAAACCCGGCCTTGGAACTGCTGGCGCTGGACCCGGCGGACCCGGACCAGGCCGCTCTGCTGGAAAAGCTGCGGGATTCCTTTGCCCTGGATGAAAACGAGTTTGGTTACGAGCTGCGCCTGCGGGCAGCTCTGGGGGAGATCTGGCTGGGGCTGCTGGCGCTGCCCCGGCCCGAAGCCCGCCCCGGCGCGGCGGCGTTCGATGAAAAGTGCAAAGCGATGCTGGCCTTTGTGCATGAACATTACGCCGAGCCGCTGCGTATTGAGCAGATCGCCGCGGCAGGCTTTTGCAGCCAGCGGGAAGCGTTCCGTACCTTCCAGCAGTGCCTGCATGTGACCCCGCTGAACTACCTGCAGAGCTACCGCCTGCAGATGGCGGCGGACCGCCTGGTGCGCAGCGGGCAGCAGATCACCGCCATTGCCGTGGACTGCGGGTTTGCCAGCCTGAGCTACTTTGGCAAGGTGTTCCGCCAGAAATTCGGCTGCACCCCGGCGCAGTTCCGCAGCAAATGGCAGGATATTACCAATACGGGACGGTAAAACGCTAGGAAATAAAGAAAAAATGCAGTATCATCATACCTGTAAGAACAAACCGGCAGCGCCGGAAATGAAAAACAGGAGGTACGGATGATGCTTAAACTGACAACGATGAATCTGAAAGGCTTTTTGACAGAGCTGGCCGCCTGCTGCGGAGGTGTGACGGCAGAAATTGCCGGTGCTCCCGTGAACCTGAACAATACCGCTCAGCTGCGCCGCATGTATGAGCAGGATGGCAGCCTGACGCTGGAGCTGAATGTGAGCAGCCCGAAGGACTATATGCGCCTGGCCTGCTTTGCCATCGGCGACTGTTAAAACGCCATTCCCCATTCATCATAAGAACACAGACAGGGTCCCTGCTTTGAAGCTGGCAGGCAGGCCCTGCCTGTGTTTTTTCGGTGTTTGTGCGTCAGGTGGGAACGTTCACGGTGTTGTAACAATTCCTTGACAATTTCCTGCAATGTAGCTACAATATTAGATAGGACTTAAGGGTGTCGCCCATCGGGAACGCCGCTTTTCAGATATTTGTTTTACCGCCGCAAATTTGGCGTTTTTTCGTTTTATTTGTGTATATGGGGCTTGAGGTGTATCCGCTTTTGGGTATGCTTTGGATTATCGCCCCATTTTGTATAGAATATCGCAGGCAGTATTTGAACCGCAAAGGTCAGCCCCTTGCGCTGTAAGATGCTGGCAGTGTACCCATGATAGCTGCCAGATAAAACAGGCGCGGGCTGCCCGGGCTTTTCAGGTATGCCAGAAATAAAAGCGTTCCGCTTGTGCTGCGCCCTCCTGCATTTGATCTGAGTTTTGTAAGGAGTGAAACTGCCATGCCCCCAATTTTGATGTGGGTGCTGGTTGTCGTTGCCGCTGCCGTGTGCGGGGCGCTTGGTTATTATTTTGGCGGGGAAAACCGGAAGCGCACCGCCGAAGCCAAGATCGGCTCTGCCGAAGAGGAAGCCAAACGCATCGTGAACGATGCCATCAAGGCTGCCGAGCAGAAGCGCAAGGAAACCATCATCGAGGCCAAAGACGAGGCGTTCAAGCTGAAAGCTGACGCCGACAAGGAAATCAAGGACCGCCGCGCGGAGATCAGCCGCCAGGAACGCCGCATGGACCAAAAGGAGGAAGCGCTGGATAAGCGCACCGCCGCCATGGAGCGCAAGGAAGAGGACCTGAAAAAGCGCGGCGAACTGGTGGAAGCCCGCCTGGACGAGCTGGAACAGCTCAAGCTGCGCCAGACCGAAAAGCTGGAAACCATCGCCGCCATGACCCAGGAAGATGCCCGCGCCGTGTTGTTGAAGAACATTGACGATGAGCTGACCCACGAAAAGGCCATGAAGATCAGCGCCTATCAGGCTAACATGAAGGACGAATGTGATGCCATCGCCCGTGAGCTGGTCGGCCAGGCCATTGCCCGCTGCGCAGCCGATGCCACCAGTGAAGCCACCGTCAGCGTGGTGCCGCTGCCCTCTGACGAGATGAAGGGCCGCATCATTGGCCGCGAGGGCCGCAACATCCGCGCTCTGGAAACTGCCACTGGCTGTGACCTCATTATTGACGATACGCCGGAAGCCATCACCCTTTCCAGCTTTGACCAGACCCGCCGTGAAGTGGCCCGCATGGCCCTGGAGCGCCTGATCGCCGATGGCCGTATCCACCCGGCCCGCATTGAGGAGACCGTGGATAAGTGCCGCCGCGAACTGGAAATTCAGATGAAGCGCGAGGGCGAAAAGGCTGTGATGGACCTTGGTATCCACAGCCTGCATCCCGATTTGGTCAAGCTGATCGGCCGCCTGAAGTATCGCACCAGCTATGGCCAGAATGTGCTGAGCCATTCTCTGGAAGTGGCATGGCTGGCCGGCCTGATGGCTGGCGAGCTTGGCGTGAACGTTCAGCTGGCACGCCGCGCAGGCTTGCTGCATGATATCGGCAAGGCCCTTGACCATGAGATCGAGGGCAGCCATGTGCAGATCGGTGTGGATATCTGCAAAAAGTACCGCGAGAACCCGCAGATTATTCATGCAATCGAAGCCCACCACGGCGATGTGGAGCCCAAGACGGTGCTTGCCTTCATTATTATGGCAGCGGATGCCATCAGCGCAGCCCGCCCCGGTGCCCGCCGTGAAAACATGGAAAGCTATATCAAGCGTTTGGAAACGCTGGAAGCCCTGTGCAACGGCTTTGATGGCGTTGAAAGCTCTTACGCCGTGCAGGCAGGCCGCGAGGTCCGCATCCTGGTCCAGCCGGATAAGGTTGGTGATGATCAGGTCATCCTGCTGGCCCGCCAGGTTGCCAAAAAGATCGAGGACGAGCTGGATTACCCCGGCCAGATCAAGGTCAGCGTGATCCGCGAAAGCCGCGCCACCGAGTACGCGAAATAACCAAAGCGAATAAAACAGATGCCGCACCTGGTATGGGTGCGGCATTTTGTATAAGCATTGATTTATCCCGTGGATGCTGCCATATGTTTAAGGCAACACCGCACAATTCCCGCCTTGCGGCTTAAGCACCGCTCCGGCGGCTGCGGCACGACATCTGCGTTGCCAAAATGCTCGATAATGTCGGGTTGCGGTACCCGCATCGTGCTTCGGGGGCAAAGCCCCTCGCACTCTGCGACCGCTGCCCCTGCTTCGGTTCGCTGTTTCCGCCACTGGCGGCGCTCACCTTTGCAGCATCCAGTATTATCTGCGCTTT
>QWCY01003534.1_pt1 | contig 17763 bp, 15 predicted proteins | sample 1972631 | NCBI WGS metagenome assembly QWCY01 (sample SAMN09866696, study PRJNA288562) | Human gut metagenome isolate pre1_stool, whole genome shotgun sequencing... | isolation source: gut | host: Homo sapiens | place: USA: California
AAGGACATCAACCGCTATCGTGCAATCGTTGCAAAGCTGGGTCTGCGTAAGTAAATCCGCAAATAAAAAGGGCGGTCGCAGACCGCCCTTTTTAAGCACGTCAACCAATCCAACCAGCGCATGGGAGCTCGCTTTAGCAGTTGAAAGTAGCGCCTGCGGTCAGACGCCAGTTTCAAGTGCTAAACCTCCCACGCGCGCACAAAAAAACACACAGGAGGTTCTTTCATGATTACGCACAAGCAGTACCCGAATCACCACATTTTTGAAACCGAAATCGGCGGACGCACCTTTACGGTCGAGACCGGCAAGGTCGCTGAGCTCTGCAACGCCGAAGCAATCTGCCGCTACGGAGACACTGTCGTCCTCGTTACCGCGGTTGCATCGCCCCTGCCCAAGTCCGGCATTGACTATTTCCCGCTGACCATCGAGGTCGAAGAGCGGATGTACGCCGTTGGCAGAATCCCGGGCTCTTTTAACCGCCGCGAGGGCAAGCCCTCCGACCGCGGCGTTCTCATCTCGCGTCTGATCGACCGCCCGATGCGCCCGCTGTTCGATGAAGAGCTTCGCAACGACGTTGTTCTGACGAACACCATTCTTGCCCAGGACTACGATAACCCCGTGGAAATCGTCGCGTCCATCGGCTCGTCTCTCGTCATTGCCTACTCTGACATTCCCTGGAACGGACCGACCGCGACCACCAATGTCTGCTATCTCGACGGCAAGTATATCGTCAACCCCTCGCAGGACGAGCGCAACGCCTGCCAGTGCTTCGTGACCATCGCGTCGACCCATGAGAAGGTCGTCATGATCGAAACCGAGGCAAACGAAGTCAAAGAAGACATCCTCATGGAGTGCATCAAGCTTGCCCATGAGACCAACGTCAAGGTTGTCGAGTTCATCAACACCATCGTCGACACCATCGGCAAGCCCAAGTTCACCTTCGAAAAGGCTGCCGTTAACCACGAGATGCTCGACGATCTGTGTGAGTATGGTCTGGACAAGATCGCCTACGCCCTCGACACCGACGACAAGAACGTCCGCGAAGAGCGCCTGACCGCTGCCGTCGTCGATTTCAAGGAGAAGTTCGGTGAAAAGTACGCAGACGACTGGGACGTCCAGATCGATGTGTGCCTGTACAAGATGCAGAAGAAGATCGTCAAAAAGTGGCTGCTCGAGGGCAAGCGCGTCGACGGTCGTACGCCCGATGAAATCCGCCCGCTGGATGCCGAGGTCGGCGTTCTGCCGCGCGTCCACGGCTCGGGCCTGTTCACCCGCGGTCAGACGCAGGTCCTCTCCGTCTGCACGCTCAACACGCTCTCTGCCGCGCAGAAGCTCGATACCATCTACGACGAGACCGAGCGCCGCTATATCCACCACTACAACATGCCGCAGTGGTCCACCGGTGAGGCGCGTGCGAGCCGCTCCACCTCCCGCCGCGAAATCGGTCACGGCGCGCTTGCCGAGAAGGCGCTGCTGCCGGTCATTCCGTCGGTCGACGAGTTCCCGTATGCCATCCGCGTTGTCTCCGAGGTTGTCTCTTCCAACGGCTCGACCTCGCAGGCTTCGATCTGCGGCTCGACGCTTGCTCTGATGGACGCAGGCGTTCCCATCAAGCGCCCCGTCGCGGGCATCTCCTGCGGCTTGATTTCCGATAAGGAAACCGGCACGTGGAGAACCTTTACCGATATCCAGGGCGTCGAGGACTTCCACGGCGAGATGGACTTCAAGGTTGCCGGTACGACCGAAGGCGTCACCGCCATCCAGATGGACCTCAAGAACGACGGTCTGACGATGGAAATCATTGCCGACGCGCTCGAGCGCTGCCGCAAGGCGCGCCTTGAGATCCTCAACGAGATTATGATTCCCTGCATCGCAAAGCCGCGCGACCATGTCTCCGAGTTTGCACCCAAGATGCTCACGATGAAGATTGATGTCGACAAGATCCGCGAGGTCATCGGCAAGGGCGGCTCCATGATTCAGAAGATCGTTGCCGAGTCCGGCGCGCAGGTCGATATTGACGACGACGGCACGATTCACATCGCTTCTCCCGATGCCGCTTCCTGCGACACCGCCAAGAAGATGATCGATGACATCTGCTTCGTGCCCGAGGTCGGCAAGCTGTACTACGGCAAGGTCGTCCGCATCCTGCCCATCGGCGCGTTTGTCGAGCTTGCCCCCGGCAAGGACGGCATGATTCACATCTCCAAGCTCGAAAACCACAGAGTCGAGAAGGTCGAAGACGTTCTGAACGTCGGCGACATGACCTGGGTCAAGGTCACGGAGATCGACGAGAAGGGCCGCGTCAACCTCTCCCGCAAGGACGCGCTCAAGGAGCTCGCCGCACAGGATAAGTAAAAAACCGCTCCCTCCCGCACCTGCGGGAGGGAGTTTCTTTATGCAAGCGTGCAGGGAACGAACTATAATTCGTTCCCTGCACGCTGTTTTATACGTTATGTGATTGTATGGGTGCAAGCTCAGACAATCAGCTCCGCATGGCTGCTGCCATCAGGACCTTTGGAGACGACGATTTGGCGGTCAATACGTTCTTTGAGCTCGGATACGTGCGAGATGATGCCGACCAGACGGTTTCGCTCCGTCAGACCCGCGAGCGTCTGATACGCCTTGCTGAGCGCCGAAGAGTCGAGCGAGCCGAAGCCCTCGTCCACAAAGAGCGTGTCGAGATGAATACCTGTGGACATCTGCACCTCGTCGGAAAGACCCAGCGCCAGCGAAAGCGACGCCAGAAACGCCTTGCCGCCGGAGAGCGTATTGACGCTGCGCTCCGTCGCGTTGATGTGATCGACGATGTCCAGATCCAGACCGCTTCTGCTCTGCTTGTTGTCCGCATTGCGGCGGCGCTTGAGATCATACTGCCCGCCGGACATCTTCTGGAGCCGGAGGTTCGCACGGCTCAGGATGTGGTCAAAGTACGTTGTCTGAACATAGGTTTCCAGATCGATCTTTGCCTTGCCCGAAAGTGTTCCGGCGGCGGTTCTGGCAAGCACGTCCATCCAAGTGAACTTCTGCTCCAACGCATCAAGCGCATCACGCTGTTTGATGATCTTATCATGCGCGCGCCCATTGACCGCAAGCCGGGTGTGAACGCTCTGGCGCTGTTCATCAAGTGCGTCTTTCTGACCCCTTTGTATATGCAGCTTCGCAGAGAGCTTGTCCAGATCGGCGTCCGCGCCGGTTTTCAGCTGCTCGCGCAGCTGCCGGATTGCGGCGCAGGTTGCGGTAAGTGTGTTCAGGGAAGACTTTTCCTTCGTCTGCGCGTCGGTCAGCGCCTGCTCCAGCGCATCTGCGCGTGTTTCCAGCACGCCGATTTCCTGCTCGGCGGAAGCCTAGTCCTTGCAGGTAAGCACCTGACGAAGCTCGGCGATCCGCGCGGCAAGGGCATGCTGCTGCGTTTGCAGCATGCCGATCTGCTTGTCCGCCTTGTTCCGTGTGTCCTGCGCAGCGCGCAGCGCATCCTCTGTTTTTGGAATTTGCTTGTCCAGATTTTCTTTGCGGCGGTTGTTCTGTTTCGCTGTTTCGATCTGCGCGTTCAGTTCGCCGATTTGTGTTTCAGCGATCTGCAGCTGCTCCTGCACGGCGGATTCTGCCTGCTCTTCGGAAAGACCTGGCAGCAGCGTTTCCAAAGCCCTGCGCAGAGCGTCTGCCTTTTCTTCCACTTTTGCTTTTTGCGCTGCGGCGGTTTCGCTTGCGGCGGAAGCGGCGGCTTGCGCATCGTCATATGCGGTTTTTGCGCATTTTACCTGTTCCTCTGTGGGCGCGTGCTCAGACAGCACCGCCGGGCGTGGGTGCTCCACGGAGCCGCAGACCGGGCAGGGGATTCCGGCTTGCAGGCTGCCTGCAAGAATGCCCGCTGCATCCGGGTGTATGCCTGAAGCTGCTCGTCTGCCGCCTGTGCCAGCGCGAGATACGCCGTTTGTTTTTTCTGCAGTGTTTTCTGCTCTGTATGCAGGTTTTTATAATCAGAGATCAGATTTTTCAAAGAGTTCCTGCGATTGGAGCATTTGCAGGAGTTCCGCTTCATGGAACACTTCAAACTGGACCTCATTGAATATCTGGATTACTACAGCAACCACAGGATCAAGGCAAAACGGAAGGGCTTGCCGCCCGCGATTCACAGACAACAAGCCCTCTCGGCAGCTTGAACAATTTCTATTAAGATTATTTGTCTAACTTTTTGGGGTCACTTCATTTCTGGTGAACTTTTTTGAATCAGCGCTGATCAACGCATTTTTGAAAACTCTGCCTGCCTTTCCAGTTTTCAGAGTTCTTCGATGTAGGAAACGCTTCCCAGTGTCCGGAGCAGGCACATGCTCTCCTCGTGTGACCGTGCGACGCGGCTTTTGAGCGTGATGGTGAAGGTCACCGAGTCGACGCTTTCGGCAGAGTCCGGCTGCAAAAGGAGATTGCTAGGATCAAAATTCTGTTCGCGCACGCTTGCCAGAAAATTGCGGATGGACGTATTCTTCCGCAGCTCGACAAAGGCATCGATCTGCCGGGACTTCCGGCGCATCCGGAAATCCAGCTCGTGCAGCACCGTGAAGATCACGAAGATGCTCAAGCAGGCCGGGGCCGCGACCTCATAGAGACCGATGCCGAGGGCAAGTCCCGCGCAGGCGCTGGTCCAGAGACCGGCCGCCGTGGTCAGACCCTTGATCTGGTTGCGCTTGGTCACAATGATCGTACCAGCGCCCAGAAAGCCGATGCCGTTGATGACCTGGGCCCCTAAACGCGCCGGGTCTCCAGACTGGTAAGACTGGTAAAGAAACTGGTTCGTCATCATGACGACGCAGGAACCGAGACAGACGAGCATATACGTCCGCAAGCCGGCCCCGCGGTTTTTCATGCCGCGCTCCATGCCGAGAATGCCGCCGAAGAGGACCGACAGAATGATCCGGGTAGCGATTTCGGTGTACGTTAAATCCCGTAAACTCAGCATGGACCGTATCAAACCCCGTGGTTGAAGCAGGCAACGAAATGGTTGGGCGAGACCTCGACCAGCGGCGGAATACCCGCGCGGCACTTCTGCTCACATTCGAAGCAGCGGTTGGCGAAGCGGCACTCATCGGGAAGGTTGATGGGGCTCGTGATTTCGCCCTTTAAGGAAATGCGCTGGCGCTTGTTGTGAAGGTCCGGGATCGGGATAGCGGACAGAAGCGCCTTGGTGTACGGATGGATGGGGTTTGCGAAGAGCTCCTCTGACGGCGCTTTTTCCACGATCGAGCCCAGATACATGACCGCGATCTCGTCGGAGAAATGGTTGACAACGCTGAGGTCATGCGTGATGAAGATGTACGTCAGACCCATCTTCTGCTGAAGCTCTTTGAGAAGGTTCAGGATCTGCGCCTGAATGGACACGTCCAGCGCGGAAACGGGCTCGTCGCAGACGATCAGCTTCGGCTCCATCGCAAGAGCGCGGGCAATGCCGATTCTCTGGCGGCGGCCACCGTCGAGTTCGTGGGGATAGCTGTTGATGAGGCGCTCAGCAAGACCAACCGTGTCCATGAGCTCTAACACGCGGTCTTCGATCTGGTGCTTGTTCGTCAGGATTTTATTGAGCCGGATGGGCTCGGAAATGATCTGGTTGATCGTCTTCTTGGGGTCGAGCGAGGAATACGGATCCTGGAAGATGATCTGCATATCCTTGCGCATGTGCCGCATCTCGGTTTTCGAGAGCTTGGCAACATCCTTTCCTTCAAAGAACACCTCGCCGGAGGTCGGCTCAATGAGACGAAGAATGGACCTGCCCGTCGTGGACTTGCCGCAGCCGGACTCGCCGACCAGCCCCAGCGTCTTGCCGCGCTCCAAGTCGAAGCTGATGTCGTCGACCGCGTGCAGCATACCGTGACCGGTCTTGAAGTATTTTTTCAGGTGACGGACCTGTAACAACGTATCTGCCATTATTCGTTCCCCCTTTTGATGTGGAAGCCTTCGTGCTCATAGGCCAGACACGCGAAGCTGTGGGTGTCGCTGATCTTCGTCAGCTTGGGGCAGCGCTTGCTGCATTCGTCCGTGGCGTAGTCGCAGCGGGGCGCAAACGCGCAGCCTTCGGGCAGATTCGTCGGGTCCGGCATGAGACCCTTGATGGGCTTGAGCATGGCCGTGCGGTTCTGGATGTTGGGAAGGGAGTTAAAAAGGCCCTCGGTGTAGGGGTGCTTCGTGTGGTCAAAGACATCTTCGAGCGTGCCCTGCTCCACGATGCGCCCGGCGTACATAACGGCGACCGTGTCGCAGACCTCCGCGACGATGCCGAGGTCATGGGTGATGAGGATCATGGAGGTATCGTACTTTTCCTTCAGTTCGCTCATAAGCTCGAGAACCTGCGCCTGAATCGTAACGTCCAGCGCCGTGGTCGGCTCGTCGGCGATGAGAAGCTTTGGGTTGCAGGCCAGCGCGATGGCGATGACCACGCGCTGCTTCATGCCGCCGGAGAACTGGTGCGGATATTCGTTGGCGCGCGAGCCCGGAATGCCGACAAGTTCGAGCATTTCCTTCGCGCGTTCCATCGCGGCCTTCTTGTCCAGATGCTCGTGGAGCTCCAGACTCTCGGCGATCTGCTCACCGACGGTGAAGACTGGATTCAGGGCCGTCATTGGGTCCTGGAAGATCATCGAGACGTCCTTGCCGCGGACCTCTTCCATCTTGGCCGTCGGCAGATTCAGAATGTCGCGTCCGTCCACCATCAGCTTGTCGCATTCAACGACGCCGGGAGGCGACGGAACGAGCCGCATCATGGCAAGCGCAGCGGTCGTTTTGCCCGCGCCGGTCTCGCCGACCAGGCCGATGGTCTGATGGTAGCCGAGCTGCAGGTCGATGCCGTTGAGCGCGTGGACGATGCCATCTTCTGTTTCGTAGCGGACGACGAGGTTTTCAATATCAAGGATCAGATTATCATGTTCGTGGCTCATTTCGTATCCTCCCTTAACGCTTCAGCTTGGGATCGAGCGCGTCCCGAAGACCGTCGCCGATCAGGTTCAGCGAAAGCACCGTCAGCATGATGGCAATGCCCGGGAAGAGCGTCATGTAGCTGTAATCGCGGATGTACGCGCGGCCTGCCGAGAGCATGCTGCCCCATTCCGGCGCAGGCGCCGCAACGCCGAGACCGAGGAAGCTCAGCTGCGCCGCGGAGATGATCGCCGAGCCGACACGCAGCGTCGCCTGCACGATGATCTGCGATACGCAGTTCGGCAGGATATGGAACGCGACGATCTTCCACTCCGGAGAGCCGATGGCGCGGGCCGATTCGACGTATTCCTCGCCGCGGACGGTCAGAACGGCGGCTCTTGCCACGCGGATAAAGGGCGCGGTACTCGCGATACCGACGGCAAGCATGAGGTTAAACGTGCTCTTTCCAAGCGCGGAGACGACCGCGATGGCCATCAGGACGCTGGGGATGGACGAGAAAATGTCGCACACGCGCATGATGAGGTTTTCAAACACGCCTCCGACATAGCCCGCTGCCGCGCCGAGCGTGACGCCCACGACGAGCGCGACCGCAACGGCCACGAGACCGACCGCCAGAGAGTAACGCGCACCATAGCAGACACGCGCGAAGATATCGCGGCCCAGATCGTCGGTGCCGAACCAGTGTTCGCTCGACGGATGCTGCATGCGCTCTTTGACGTTGTTGGCGATGACATCGGTTTCGTAGTTAAAAATGTACGGGGAAGCAAGGGCGATGATGATGATGACAACGAGCAGAATCATACCGACGATAGCGCCCTTGTTTTTGCGCAGCTGCCGCCAGATGGAGTCGAAGGTACTGCGTTTTTTGTACTTCTGCGAGGCTCTGAGTTTCGTATTTTCCACAGCTTTCCCTCCTTACTTCGTGTACTGCGACTTGATGCGCGGGTCAACGAAGGCGTAGACGATGTCGATGAGCAGGTTGACGATCGAGACGATCATCGTCGTCATGACAAGTGCGCCCGTGACCATGGGGATATCGCGCTGATCGATGGCGTCAACGACCAGACGGCCGACACCGGGCCAGGCAAAGACCGTTTCGGCCAGAACCGAGCCGCCAAGGACGTTGCTGAACTGCACGCCGAAGACGGTGATGATCGGAATGAGCGCGTTTCTCAGCGCGTGCTTGCGGATGACCTTGCGCTCAGAGACGCCCTTGGCACGCGCCATGCGCAGGTAGTCCTGCCGGATGACGTCGAGCATGGAAGAGCGCGTCGAACGCGTCATAAACGCCGCCAGACCTGCGCCGATGGTAAACGCGGGCAGTATCAGGCTCAGCATTCCGTTTTCATAGCCGCCGGACGGCAGCCACCCGAGCTTGAGCGAGAACAGCATTATCAAAAGCAGACCCAGCCAGAAATTCGGCATGGACAGGCCAAGCAGAGCTAGCACCATCGCTATCGTATCTTTGATGGAATTCTGATTGACCGCTGCGATGATTCCGAGCGGAATGGAGATGGCCAGTGCGACGACCATCGTGACGGAGGCGAGCTTCAGCGTGTTCGGAAGCCGCTCCAGATAGGTCTGCATGACGTCGCGCTTGGACACGTAGGACGTACCCAGATCGCCCGTCAGCATACCCTTGACATAGCGGAAGTAGCGCTCGAGCAGCGTGCCGTTCAGACCGAGTTCTTCTCTGGCCGCTTCGATCTGCGCTTCGGTGGCATCGGCGCTGACCACGGAGTAAACGGGGTCGCCTTCTGCCACATTCATGATCGCATAAATGACGAACGCCACACACAACAGCACGGGGATCATCATCAGCAATCGCTTGATGACATATTTATGCATAAATCTATCTCCTCTGCTTCAACAGACCGCGCAGAAGACAGACTTCCGCGCGCGGGGACACTTTTTGTAGGAAGGAAGGGGCTTTACGCCCCTTCCTGTTTGCTATTCAGACTGAAATTTGAACCTGAAAAATAGGATTACGCAACGGGCAGGCAGACGTAGCGGTAGTCGTGCTTCGCGGTGCCGTTCCACTTGACGCCGGTGATGCCCTTCTTGATGCCAATGTTGACGTAGGAGGTCGCGATGGGGACGATGGGGACGATCTCGTTGAGGTATTCTTCGATCTCGTTATACATCTTCTCACGCTTTGCAGAATCCTGCTCGATGAGGGCCGCGTCGATCATTTCGTTGAATTTCGCGTCCTTCATGTTGGCGCGGTTGGAGCCGTTCTTCTTCAGAACGCCGTCTTCCTCGTAGGAGCCGTACTGGTTGCGCAGCGTAAAGTCGGTGCCGAGGTTGTCGGTGAACTGATACAGGCACAGATCATAGTCGAGAGCCGCGTCGTTCAGAATGCCCTTGAGAGCGGCAGTCTCCATCTTGATGAGTTCGAGCTCGATGCCGACTTCTGCGAGGTCAGCCTGCAGAACAAGGGCCATGTTTTCCTTGGCGGTGCCGTTGTAGATGACGCGGAACTTCAGATCGCCGGGCTTGTAGCCGGAAAGCTCGAGTTCTTCCTTGGCCTTGTCGAGGTTGTATTCGTAGACCTGCAGGTTGTCGTCCCAGCCAAACTGACCGCGGTTGATCCAGTGGTCATGCACAAAGCCTTCGCCGTTGTAGCCGACTTCGATCATGGATGCCTTGTCGGTCGCGTAGGCGATGGCCTTGCGGACATGGACGTTGTCAAGACCTTTGCGCTCGTTGTTGATGGCGAGGTAGAGCATGACATAGTTCGGAACCTTGACGAGCTCGAGGTTGGGGTCGTCTTCAATGTAGCCAAGGTCGGTGTTCAGCGGGTCAACGCAGATGTCGATCTCACCGGTCTGGAGCGCGATAAGGCGGGAGGACTCTTCCTTGATCAGGCGGTAGACAATACGTCTGGTGGGAGCGGGCTCGCCGTGGAAATAGTCGGAGCGGACGAAGGAGATCTGGTCGCCGGGCGTCCAGGTTTCAACGGCGAACATGCCGGTGCCGATCTCGTAGCCGAATTCATCTTCGTTTACGAGCTTCTCGGAGAGGATGGACATACTCTGGTGAGCCAGGAGCATGAGGAAGTCCTGCGAGGGCTTGGAGATGGTGATGGCTACGTGGGTGTCGTCGACGACCTCGATGTTCGTGACGAGCTCGACCTTGGTCTTCGTGAAGGAGGACTCAGCCGCACGCTCGAAGGTGAACTTGATGTCGTTGGCGGTGCAGGGCGTGCCGTCGGAGAAGGTCACGTTCTCGGGAATTTCGAACGTGAAGGTGCAGCCGTCGTCAGAGGTGGTCCAGGACGTAGCCATGCCGGGGATGACTTCGTTGGTCTCGGGGTCAACCTCAACCAGCGTCTCATGCGTCAGCGTGAACGCCATCATGTTGGCGTCGGTGTTGGACCCCTGCGGGTCCAGCGTGGTGATGTCGTTGGCGACGCCGACGGTGATGGTATCCTGATAGGTCGTGTTGGCAGGATCTGCGGTGGTCTCGGTCGCAGTTTCCGAGGTTTCGGGGGCAGTGGTCGTGGTTTCGCTCTTGGTTTCGGTCGTGGCATTGCCGCCGCAGGCCGCCATGCTCAGCACCATCGCCAGACACAGAAGCAAAAGCACAATCTTTTTCATTGCTTTCATGGGTTCTCCTCCTGTTTTGATTTTCTTTCGAGAAGCGCCGGTCGCAAGACTCTGCTTCTTTCGGCAGCCGCTCTCATCTGTTGTACATTTTCGCAGAAATATCCCCCGCTTTCAAGCGCTCTAATCGGCAAGTTTTCCATGTATCGGCAAAATTTGCCGAAATTGCGTCGGCAAATTTTGCGCAGCTGTCAAGATTCCACGAAGTCCATTGAAAAGCTCGGTCTTTTGTACTAATATAAATGTCGGAAAACTGCGCAAAGCGCATACGGAGAGGAGGCTGGCGATGAAACGGTTTTTCAGGTGCGCGGCGGCTTTGCTGCTGCTTGTCTGTCTGCTGGGCATCACGCCACGCGCAAGGGCGCTCAACCGCTATCTTCGCGTCGGTCTCAACCCGAACACGCCGCCGTTTCAGTTTCAGCAAGCGGACGGCACGTGCGCCGGAATGCATGTGGATATGCTCACGGCGATCGCCGAGGCAGATAGCTTTGAAATTGAGTTCGTCCCCTTTGAAACCGACAAGGCCTGTCTCGAGGCGCTGCGAGACGGCGAAATCGATCTCGTGCTCGGCGAAATTGCGACGAAGGCAAACAGCACGGGAGACTTTTGCGTGACGGACTCTCTCACGAGCTCACAGCTTTGCGTCATAGTTGAAAACGATATGCTCCAGAGCGGCAAAAGCGCCCGGACGGCCATCTGCGTCTCCGACACCATCCAGCACACGCTGCTGGCAAATCTCGGCTTTCACCAGTTTATCTCCGTCAGCAACCAGATCCAGCTCTACCAGCGCCACAAGGAGCTGCCAGGCTCGGCGATGATCGGCGTCAAGGACAGCCTGATCTATCAGCTGGCGCAGGACGGCGCGGACAAAAACTACACCGTACAATATAATTATCTGGGTGCGCTCGAATTTACCATGGTCCTTCGAAGCGCGGACAAGGAGCTTCTTCGCACGATGAACACCAGCATCAACCGCTTCAAGGCCACCGCGCAGTATGAGAACATTTGCAGCCGCTGGCTTCCCGTCAGCACAAGAGAAGCGCGGTTCCAGCGTCTTTTTCGCATCATCTGCGTCTGCGCCGCATTTTCCGCGCTGGCTGTCGTGGGCTACGTCATCATCACCCGCCGCATCCAGCAGGTGCTCCACCGGCAGGTCGCCGAGCAGACCGAACAGATCCGCAGCGCCAACCAGACCCTCGAGCGGCAGTATGCCCAGCTGCAAACCGAAAGTGATCTTCGAAACCGCATCATCAAATACTCCCCCAGCGGCATGATGCTCATCGATCTGGATGGCACGGTCACGCTCATGAACAAAAGCGCCTGCGCCATCGCCGGTGTGCATCAGCCGCTTCTGGGCAAGCTTGCGTCCGATATCCCTGTTTTCCGTGATATTTTAGAGCGCGAGGGTCAGCGACTTTTTACAAGCGGCACGATGGTCGACCGCAGCATTCTTCGTCTCGGAGACTCTCCGCTTCACACCCGCGCCTACAGCTACATGACCCACCAGATCATTCGCGATAAAGCGGTCACCGGCGTTCTGGTGACGGTCATCGACGTAACCGAGGTTGAGCAGGAGCGGCAGGAGGAATTCGAGCGGCAGAAATCCTCGGCGCTGACGCGCATCGCCGCCGGTATCGCTCACGAAATCCGAAATCCCCTCATGACCATCCGCACCTTTGCCTCGCTCATTGGCACCAAGGGCGACAGCAAGCAGGTGCAGGAGTCGTTCGCCCGGTACGTGCCCGACGAGGTCGACCGCATCAACCGCCTCATCGACAACCTCATCCACTACGCCAAGCCCACCAACCGCCATCCCAAGCGCGTGAGTGTGGAGGAACTGGTAAACGACAGCCTGAGTCTCATCCGCCCCTTGCTGCGCAAGAGCAATTTTCGGCTCGACCAGAAGCTGGAATCCGATCTTTTCATCTTTGCCGACCGCGACCAGCTCAAGCAGGTGCTTGTCAACATTTTCTTAAACAGCATCGAGGCTATGGAGTACAAATGCGCCGTTTCGCCGCCTTCTGAGCCTCTGACGCTGCGTGTCCATGCCGCAAACCGCTGCGAAAAGGTCTTTCTCACCATCCGCGACGAGGGCGAAGGCATGACCGAGCAGGAACTGAGCGCCTGCCGCGACCCCTTCTTCACCACCAAGCAGACCGGAGCCGGCCTCGGTCTTTCGCTCTGTGAGCAGTATATCCGCGAAAACAGCGGCGTTATGGAGATCGAAAGCGTGAAAAACGAATACACACTGATCTCCCTGATTTTTGAAAGGAGCCAGCCATGCTTCCTCGAATCCTGATCGTTGACGACGAAAGCAGCATCTGCATTTCCCTGTCTCTGGCACTCGAACCGGAATACGAGGTCATCTGGGAGACAGACCCCATCCGTGCGCTCGAGCGGCTTCAGACCGAGCCCATCGATCTGGTGCTGCTGGACATGGTCATCGGACCCTACGACGGGCTCGATATCCTCATGAAGATCAAAAAGCTCGCGCCGCTGGCCGCCGTGATCATGATGACGGCCTACGGCAGCATCCGCTCGTCGGTCAGCGCGATGACGCGCGGGGCGTTTACATATCTGACAAAGCCCCTGGACCTCGAAGAGCTCAAAATTTACATCCGGCAGGCGCTCGAATTTCGCAGTCTGAACGAAAACGTGACCTACCTCAACGACCAGCTCGAAGCGCAGAACCAGGCAGAAGAGCTCATCGGCACGAGTCCCGCGCTCGAGCAGGTGCGCACGATGCTGCGGAAGTTCCAAAATGTCGATGTCAACGTCCTCATTACCGGCGAAAGCGGCACCGGCAAGCGCATCGCGGCGCACACACTCCACAATGGCGCAGATGGACGGCGCTTCGTCACGGTCAACTGCGCGGCGTTCGATGAAAAGCGGCTGGAAGAGGAGTTTTTCGGCTACAAAATGGACGCCGTTCCCGGCGCTCTGTGCGACCGGCGCGGCAAGCTCGACTATGCAAACGGCGGCACGCTGTATTTGGACGGCATCGGCGATATGCCGCCGGAGTTCCAGCGGAAGCTGCTGCGCGTTTTACAGGAACACACCTTCTCTCCCATCGGCAGCCGCGAGGTGCACCAGTTCCATACGCGAATCATCGCCTCGGCAAACCGCACCTCGGACGAGCTGGTACAAAGCGGGCTCCTGCGGCAGGATCTTCTTTACCGGCTCAACGCGGTGGAAATTCACATGCCGCGCCTGCGCGAGAGGCGTGCCGATATTCCGCTTCTTTGCAGCCATTTTATCAGCCGCAGCTCCACGCTCCGCAATAAGCGCGTGCGCATCCGCGGCGTGACGGACGAAGCGCTGGAAATTCTCTGCGCCCACACCTTCCCCGGCAATGTCCGTGAGCTTGCCAACACAATCGAATATGCCGGCATCGTCGCAAGCGGCGAATGGATTCGACCGAAGGACCTTCCCTATCAGTTCACAAACGCGCGTCCGGGACTCGGCGAGGTCGAGCGCGTGCTTGCCGGAAAGACATTGCAGGAGCTCGAACGGCTTGCCATCGAGACCTCTTACCGCGCAAACGCCGGAAAGCGCAGCGCGATGGTCTCCGAGCTCGGCATCAGCCCGCGCGGGCTTTGGAACAAGCTGAAGGAATACGGCTTACAGTAAATAAGGAGAACACAAATGCAGCAGCATGAAAAAACAAGTCTTCGCTATGTCTTTTTCCGACTCTACAGCAACGATGAACTTCTGGACTTTCTAAAGGAGCAATTGAAAAACGGTCTGGTGCTCGACCACTGCAAGGGAAACTTTTTCTTTTTTCGCCGCTGGCAGCTTCAAAACGCGCGGCTTTGCGTGATCTCGATTCCATGCAGCAAGCCGCGGGTCGAGGATGACGACGAGGTGCAGGAATATCTGGACATCGCCAAGCGCAAGGGCTGGCAGCTTCTGTGCGTGGGCGATTATGAGAGCCTGCTTCCCATGCGCAGGCGTCTGTATTTTTACACGTGCGACGATCGTGCCCAGCCTCTGGAGCAGGACGAGGCTGCCGATTTTCAGAACGCCTACAGGGCCTATCACGCCTCGCTCCGCTCGAGTGTCGCGTGGGTGTTGCTGGCGGCTTTGGGCCTTGTGGCGACGGTTCCTTTCATGCTGGCAGATGGACTTAATTTCGCGATGCCGGTTCTGGACGCGGCGCTGCTTGTTTCTGCCTGCGCGGCCATGACGCTGCACCTGAACCGCAGAACGCTCTACCGCAGCGTCACGAAAAAAACGCCGCTTCCCGAAGACCTCGGTCTTCGCCTGCGCCGCTGCGAGAGCCTCCGTCTGTGGAGCATGGGCGCTGTCCTTGCGGGTATGGTGCTGCTGCTTCTTTCCTGATACGATGGCAAAAAACGCCGGAGAGATTAAAACCGTCTCCCCGGCATTTTTCTATTCGGCGCTACGCAAATCCAAAGCACATATTCGCAGGATGCTGTTTCGCTTACTGCGATGGAAGGCTGCGAATACAAAAGCTCCAAGGATATAGGCGGAAAAGACTTCCGCCTGATGCTGGTCGACCGCGCCGTAAACGGCTGGGATGAATATCGCGGCACAGGTACAAATGCAAAGGAACGTTTTGCAACGTCCTCCATCCAGAATCTTCTAAACAATCCTGCCGCGCTGACGCACGGGAAAGACCGCTTCGAATGGATTGCGGTTGATGCGGAACATAATATTGCGCGAAATTGTGTGCGCGGAGGAATCGACAAAGAGCCGTGTGCGGTTGGAGACTACTGCCTTTCCAGACCATTCTGGGGTTACAGCAAGGAAATCTGGGACGCGCTGTACGGCGCTGCAACCAGCTGGCAGGAGCGTTGGTATCAGAAAATTGTCTGGATAAACCTCTGCAAAATGCGCCGCACAAGGGCGGAAATCCGAGTGAAGCGTGGCGGAAGATGCAGCGGGAAGCTTGCGCCCAGCTGCTCCGTGCCGAGATTGTGTTCTTTAATCCGACGCATATTTTGTTCGTGACTGGTACGATGCAAACGGCGGATTAAAGCCAAAGCACAACACGTCAAGAGGTTACCCCCTACAAGTATGAGGGTTCTGGAGAGACATTATATCTTTCCCATGTATTTAAAACTGATGTCATAAAGCTGACTTTCTTTATCTCTATCCGGTATTTGTGGCAACCACAGAAAACAAGGAGGTTCTGACCGCGGAGCAGCGAAATCCGGAATACTGGAACGATATGGCGTTGAAAGGGACAATTTATCATCAGCCGGAGTACAAGCCAAGCATCCCATTTCAAAATCAACCCGGCGGCACGAACCACAACTCGACTGGTCTGCGCGACGAGTACAATAACCCGTAAGATCTCTACGAGGATAATCCGGATTGGTTTGAAGATGCGGACGAAGCGTGGGTCGCGTGGGAGAATGACTAAAAATATCAAATTATAACCAATCTGACAATCTAATTTGTTTTTCAAAGAATCAAAGTATAGATGCTCAGTCCCTCAGACAGCCGATTGGGATAATTTTTACGCCGTCCGGCCGCGTGTATGCAAGTTCGCCGCCGGTAATGACCATTAACAAATCCGGTTCCCGAAGATTCGTTTTGCCGGAAGCATTTGCCGCCTGCACAAGCTGCTTGATTTGAAGAAGATGCTGTGCGCCTTCTTCAATTTCGCAGCTGCCGAGCTTGAACTCGATCAGCGCATATCGACCATCGGACAGATGGAGTACGCAGTCCGCTTCCAGATCAGAACGGTCGTGGTAATAAGAAACCTTGCCGCCGAGGGCAGAAGAGTAAACCTTCAAGTCCCGGATGCAGAGACACTCAAAAATGAAACCGAACGTTTTCAGGTCCTGCTCCAGATACTCCGGCGTAAGACCCATTGCGGCAACCGCAATGGACGGGTCGGTAAACTCCCGCTTTTTCCCGGAGCGGATCGTCGTTGCCGAGCGAATCGCTGGGCACCATGCTTCAACATCCTCAATAACAAACAGCTTTTTCAGTGCGTTCAAATAGGAATCCAAGGTGGGCATGGTCATGCTGTCTGCGTTTGCAGTGATGTCTTTCAGAATATTGGATTTCTTCGCAAGTGTTGAAATATTTCTGGCATATGAACGCAGGATCAAGCCCGTCCACGTCGGATTGCGCTGGACGCCATCGACGGTAGAAATATCAGACTCGCAGATATTGCTGATATAATCGCGTGCAGTCAGAAGCTGTGCTTCCGGATTCTTTCGCCGCAGCGTGGCTGGCCATCCACCGCGGCAGGCGGCAAAAATAAGTTGCTCAATCGAAAGCTGGCTGGAAACACCGTCAATATCGAGCAAAGCATCCTGAAACAAGGCGCGTAGTGAGATCTGGCCATTGGATTCCCCGGATTCATACAAACTCATGGGATACATTTTCATTCTGGCGATCCGTCCGGTTCCGGTGTGCATGATGTTCTTATCATCGACAGAGGTTGAACCCGTCAAGATAAACAAACCATCTTCCTGACGCTGGTCAATAGCCGTTCGGACGGCATCCCAGAGCACCGGCGCAATTTGCCATTCGTCGATCAGTCGGGGATTTTCACCTTTCAGCAAAAGTGATGGTTTAGCTGCGGCCGTAGCAAGATAACCATCCTTTTTATCAGGGTCCTGCATTTTTAGAATGCTTTTTGCTTTTTGTTCACCGGTCGTGGTTTTTCCGCACCACTTCGGGCCGACGATCAGTGTCGCGCCGCTGGCTTCCAAACGAAGCTCCAGCTCGCGGTCAACGATACGGGGTAAATATTCTATCATACGACCACTTCCTCACAAACTGTTTTTCAAAGTATAGAATACCGCGAAGGCATTGTCAATATAAATTTTGTGTTTTTGACAGCTTTTATTTTATATTTTTGACGCAATGCGCTTTGCACTTTTGAAACTGTGAAAAGAGAGCCGCTGTGCTATGCGTGGGGCAATTTTGGCTCTTTCACGACTTGACTATCGGCAAAGCCCAAGCTACAATCCATGTCGGCTCCGTTTGGAATCCCCCCGAATTTGCCCAACTCCCCTGACCCAGATTGTGACCCAGGTGTGTGCGAAAGCGCGTGGACGCCATGCGCAAAGCGATGCAAAATCCCGCACTTTTCACTGACTGAACGGACGTATTTGACGCAAAAACGCGGTGGATTTATTGAGATTTATTTGACAAAATAGCACAAGTTTCTCTGTTTTCAAGAATATTTTGAACGTTTGAACGGCGGCTGCAAGTTGCAGCCGCCGCTTTGGTTTTGGGGTCAGATCGCGTT
>QWCY01006679.1_pt1 | contig 17726 bp, 19 predicted proteins | sample 1972631 | NCBI WGS metagenome assembly QWCY01 (sample SAMN09866696, study PRJNA288562) | Human gut metagenome isolate pre1_stool, whole genome shotgun sequencing... | isolation source: gut | host: Homo sapiens | place: USA: California
TAGACAATCGGGTCGTCCGCACTCTGGCCGTCGTCCGCTCGAAAGCTTCGCGTGCTGGGATGCAGCAGCGCGTTGAGCTGCGTCTGTTCATTCAGCCTTCCTTCGGCGAGGGCGATTCCCTCGGACATATACGCCGCAAAGTCGTCGCTGCCCGTCGGCTGATCCGAGTCGAGCAGGCCGACACTGAGCAGCAGCGTGATCACGGCCAGAATCACGGCGATCGCCGCGTCGGCGCGCGTATAAGGCGAAGTTGTGTTTGGCATGTTTTTTCCCCTTTGTGTTGATATGCAATGCTGTATTTTAACATAATTTGCGCGCAAAACAAAGAGGCCGTTCCCCCCTTTTCGCGGGAAAACAGCCTCTTCTGCTGATTATTGTGTTTCAAAAATGGGTTTACTCGACAACGGCGCCCTTGTTCGCGCTGGAAACCAGCTTCGCATAGCGCGCCAGATAGCCCTTGGTGACGTTCGGCGGCGGGCAGACCCACGCTTCGCGGCGCTTGGCCAAAGTTGCGTCATCCACCTTGAGTTCCAGCTTGCCGGCCGGAATATCGATGGCGATGGTATCGCCCTCTTCAATCAGGCCGATCATGCCGCCGCTCGCGCCTTCCGGAGACACGTGGCCGATGGCCGCGCCGCGGGTCGCGCCGGAGAAGCGGCCGTCGGTGATAAGCGCCACTTCCTTATCCAGCCCCATGCCGCAGATAGCGCTGGTCGGGCTGAGCATTTCACGCATGCCGGGGCCGCCCTTCGGGCCTTCATAACGGATGACCACCACGTCGCCCGGCTTGATCTGTCCCGCATAAATGGCGGCGATGGCCTCGTCCTCGCTGTTGAACACGCGGGCCGGGCCTTCGTGGACAAGCATCTCCTTGGCGACGGCGCTGCGCTTGACGACCGCGCCGTCCGGCGCGAGGTTGCCGCGCAGAATCATCAGGCCGCCGGTCGGGGAATACGGCTCGTCGAACGGACGGATGACCTCGTGATTGTAGTTTTTGCTCAGGCTGATTTCTTCACCCAGCGTCATGCCGGAAACGGTCAGCGCGTTCTCGTCGAGCAGGCCGCGGCCCTTCAACTCGCTGAGCACGCCCATCACGCCGCCTGCCAGATGCAGGTCGATGACGTGGTGATGACCCGCCGGGGCGAGATGGCACAGATTCGGCACCTTAGCGCTGGCCTCGTTGACCCAGTTCAGGTCGAAGTCGATGCCCGCTTCATGCGCGATGGCGGGCAGGTGCAGCACGGTGTTGGTGGAGCAGCCCAGCGCCATATCCAGACAGAGCGCGTTGCGGAACGCGGATTCGGTCATGATCTTGTCCGGCGTCAGGCCTTCTTTGACCAGCTCGACGATGCGCATGCCGGTCTTTTTCGCCAGACGGATGCGCGCCGCGTCCACGGCGGCAATCGTGCCGTTGCCCGGCAGCGCCATGCCGATGACCTCGGTGATACAGTTCATGGAGTTGGCGGTGAACATGCCGGAACAGCTGCCGCAGCCGGGGCACGCGGAGGATTCGACCGCGTTGAGCTGAGCGTCGTCCATCTTGCCCGCCTTATATGCGCCGACCGCCTCAAACACGGAGTTCAAATCCATGTCGCCGCTGCCGCCGGGCATGCGGCCGGGCATCATCGGACCGCCGGAAATGACCATCGCGGGCAGATTCAGGCGGCGCGCCGCCATCAGCATGCCGGGAACGATCTTGTCGCAGTTCGGGATGAACACCATGCCGTCAAAGCCGTGGGCCATGGCCATCGACTCGCAGCTGTCCGCAATCAGTTCACGGGACGCGAGGGAGTACTTCATGCCAACGTGGCCCATCGCAATGCCGTCGCACACGCCGATGGCCGGGAACTCGACCGGAACGCCGCCCGCCAGACGGATGCCGTCCTTGACGGCCTGCGCGATGTTGTTCAGGTGGTTGTGACCCGGCACACACTCCGACTTTGCGCTCACCACGCCGATCAACGGAAGCTTCAGCTCCTCGTCGGTCAGGCCGAGCGCTTTCCACAGGGAACGATGCGGTGCTTTCTCCGGGCCGCTCTTAACGCGATCACTGACTGCCATCTTACAGTTCCTCCACTTTCGTGCCCCAGCTCATCTTGCTGCGCAGATCTTTGCCGACTTCCTCCAGCTGGCTGCCCGCCTCGATGCGGCGCTTGGCGAGGAAGTGGACACAGCCGCTCTGGTTTTCCAGCAGCCAGTTGCGGGCGAAGGTGCCATCCTGAATCTCGGTGAGCACCTTCTTCATTTCCTTCTTGGTCTCCTCGGTGATCAGGCGCTGGCCGATCTCGTAATCGCCGTATTCGGCCGTGTTGGAGATGGAATAGCGCATGCCCGCAAAGCCGTGCGCGAAGATGAGGTCAACGATGAGCTTCATCTCGTGGATGCACTCGAAATACGCGTTCTCCGGCTGATAGCCCGCCTCAACCAGCGTGTCAAAACCCGCTTTCATCAGCGCGGTCACACCGCCGCAGAGGACGCACTGCTCGCCGAACAGGTCGGTCTCGGTCTCCTCGCGGAAGGTCGTCTTGAGAATGCCCGCGCGCGCGCCGCCGATGCCCGCGGCATACGCCAGCGCGTAATCCTGCGCCTTACCGGAAGCATCCTGGTAGACGGCGATGAGGTCGGGCACGCCTTTGCCTTCCAGATACTGGCTGCGGACGGTGTGGCCGGGGCCCTTCGGCGCGATCATCACCACGTCGATATCCTTCGGCGGCTTGATGCAGCCAAAGTGGATGTTGAAGCCGTGCGCGAAGGCGAGGATCATGCCGGGGCGCAGATACGGCTCGATGTCTTTGTGATACATCGCGGCCTGCTTTTCGTCGTTGATGAGGATCATGATCATGTCGGCGACCTTGGCGGCCTCGGCGGTGGTCATGACGGTCAGCCCGGCCTCCTCGGCCTTCTTCCAGCTCTTGCTGCCCTCATACAGCGCGACAATCACGTCGCAGCCGGAGTCACGCAGGTTGAGCGCGTGCGCGTGTCCCTGAGAGCCGTAGCCGACGATGGCAATCTTTTTGCCCATGAGATAGTCAAGGTTGCAGTCCTGCGCGTAAAACATCTGTGCCATTTTGTTTGTCCTCCTTGTTTTTTCAAAAAGCGGATACGATTGGGGCGCCGCCCCAAACCATGCCAAGAACCGGCGGTTCCTGGATTCCACATTTTATGGTTTTGTATTTATTCTTTCTTCGCGAAGCGAAGATGATGGGGTTTGGGGACTCGTCCCCAAACAGGTCTGGGCGGTAGCCCAGCGTAGCCCTGTTACTCAAAAATGTCCGAGCTCATCACGTCGTCGCCGCGTTCCAGCGCGACAACGCCCGTGCGAACCAGTTCCAGAATGCCGTAATCCTCCAGCAGCCGCATCATCGCGGTGATCTTGTCGTTGTCGCCCGTGATTTCCAGAATCATCGAGGATTTGGTCACGTCCAGCACCTTCGCCTTGAAGATATCCACCAGCCGCATCAGCCCCTCGCGCTCCTTCACGCTCGCGGCGACCTTGACCAGCAGCAGCTGGCGCTCCACGTCGTTGCGATTGCTGAGCACCTGCACCTTCTGCACGCAGATAAGCTTGTAGAGCTGCTGCACCAGCTGCTCGATGTGCGCGTCGTCGCCGAGCACCACAATGGTAATGCGGGAGACTTCGCTGTCCTGCGTCGGGCCGACGGCAAGGCTCTCAATGTTGAAACCGCGCCGGGAAAACAGGCCGGATACGCGGGAAAGCACACCCGGTTCGTTGGAAACCAGCACGCCGACGGTATAGCGGCGCAGGTTTTCGGGATTCATCAGCATATAGCCGCACACCTCCGTCAGTTCAGGCAGAACGAGTCGATCGGCGAACCCGGCGCAACCATCGGCGCAACCATCTCGTCGATATCCAGCATGCACTCGATGATGCAGGGTTCGCGTTTCTCCACAGCCGTTTTAAACGCCGCCGCAAACGCTTCCACCGTATCCACCCGCGTGCCGCTCAGGCCGTAAGCCTCCGCCAGTTTCATGAAATCCGGCCCGCGGTCGAGCGTCGTCTGGCTGTAACGGTGACCGAAAAACAGCGTCTGCCACTGGCGCACCATGCCCAGCGTGCCGTTGTTGAAGATGACGACGATCACCGGGATGTTGTAATACCCGATGGTGGAAAGCTCGGTCAGGTTCATGCGGAACGAACCGTCGCCCGTAATCAGCGCCACCGGCTTTCCCTGAGGATCGCTCGCCGCCGCGCCCATCGCCGCGCCGAGGCCAAAGCCCATCGTGCCCAGGCCGCCGCTGGTGATCAGCTGACGCGGATGCAAGAACGGGAAATGCTGCGCCGTCCACATCTGGTGCTGGCCGACATCCGTCGCGACGGTGATTTCCGGTGCAATTGCGGCCATCTGGCGGAGAATCTTGCGCGGCTCAAACAGTTCGTCGCTCAAATACTCCTCCATCATGCTGCGCGCCTGCTGCATCCACTGCGTGTTATCCTTCTGCTCCACGCGCGGGAGCAGAAGATCGAGCACCACGCGCGCATCGCCCGTGATATGCAGCGTGGTCGAAACGTTCTTGTTGATTTCCGCGCGGTCGATGTCGATATGCAGCACTTTGGCCTGCGCCGCGAACGTCGCCGCGTTGCCCAGCGCGCGGTCAGAGAAACGCACGCCGACGGCAATCAGCAGGTCGCAGCGCTGCATGGCGATGTTCGCCGCGTGCGTGCCGTGCATGCCCAGCATGCCCAGCATACGCGGATTGTCCGCCGGCACCGCGCCCAGCCCCATCAGCGTGGAAACCACGGGCGCATCCACCCGGTCGGCAAAAGCCAGCAGTTCGCTTTCCGCGCCGGAGAGGATCACGCCGCCGCCGCAGTAAATCAGCGGCTTCTGCGCCTCGGCGATCAGTTTGGCCGCCTGCTCCAGCCGGGGCGCGGCCTTCACCTTGTAGCGTTCCAGCGCCTCTCCTTCGGGGCGAAGCTGCGCCGTCGGATGCTTCATGGAAAGTTTAGGAATCAGCTGCGCGCCGCTGGCCGGCTCGTATTCCGTCTCGGCGATCTGCACATCTTTCGGAATGTCGATCAGCACCGGGCCGGGGCGGCCGCTTGATGCGATGTAAAACGCCTCGCGGACGATGTCGGCCAGCTTATCCACCCGCGTGACCAGATAGTTGTGCTTGGTGACGGGCATCGTCATGCCGGAAATATCCGCTTCCTGAAAGGAATCCGTGCCCATCAAACTCTGCGGCACGTTGCCGGTGATAAAGACGATCGGCGTGGAATCCATGTACGCCGTCGCAATCGGCGTCACCAGATTGGTCGCGCCGGGGCCGCTGGTGGCGATGCACACACCCGTCTTGCCGCTGGCGCGCGCATAGCCGTCCGCCGCGTGTCCCGCGTGCTGCTCATGCGCGGTCAGCACGTGATGAATGCGGTCCTGACGCTTGTAAAGTTCATCGTAAATCGGCAAAACCGCGCCGCCGGGGAAGCCGAACACGGTTCCAACACCCTGCTCGATGAGGCATTCAATCAGAATCGCCGCTCCGTTGAGTTTCATCCGAATTGTTCACTCCTCCTGATAGTTAAAAAAGCAGCCTCTCACCCCGCTTTAGGGCGAAAGGCTGCTTTCGCGGTACCACCTAAATTCCGTGCCTGCGCACGCTCATTGAGCACACATATCATGCTCGTTTCCCCGTAACGGAGGAAAACCGGCAGACCTACACAGCGCATACGGCGTTCAGCCTGCGGCTCCGAGGCGACCAGCCCGCGCGCCTTCGCAGGAGCCTCGCACCGCCGCTCCCTCGCTTAGCGTTTCCACGCGGATTCTTCCTCGTCATCGCCGAAATATTTACAAGTATCTTATCACGACGGCCACAGGCTGTCAAGCCATATTCTTTTGAAAGAATGCGTTATTGGGTCAAATCCTGAATACTTTTCATCAAACAGGTTGACAGGTTGTCTGACATTCATGTTTCAGCGTGCGGTTCGCCGCTCCTGTCCACCGCCGGAAGCGCCTGCGGCTTCTCTTCCGGCAGATTGGCCCACGCCAAAACACCGCTGGCAATCGCCTGCGCGACCCGCTGGCGGTAATCTTCAGTCAGCAGCAGCGCTTCCTCTTTCGCGTTGGATAAAAAGCCGCACTCCACCAGCACGCTTGGCACGCCCAGCGTCAGAATGTAATAATCTCCGCCGAGCGCCGTTCTTGTCTTTTTGGGGGAGAGTTTTTCGTTCATCGCGCCCTGAATTGCGCCCGCCAAAAGCCGTCCGGCCGGACATCCCTCCCGATAGAACGCCTGGGGCCCGCTCTGGTTTCGCCCCGCGTATTCGTTCATATGAATGGAAAGCACCATCTGCGCGCCGCCGCTTTCGATAATCGCCGCGCGGCGCTGCATGTCCTGAAGCTTTTTGCGAATCGGCGGATCTTCGTCGCACAGCGCATAGTCGTCCGTCCGCGTCATCACGACTCTGGCGCCCTGTGCCTCCAAAATGGCTTTCAGCCTCTGCGCCACATCGAGATTCAGCCCCTTTTCCGCCGTGCCGCTCACCCGCCCGACTGCGCCGCCGTCGTATCCGCCGTGCCCCGCATCCAGCGCAATCACATAACCGGAAAGCTGCCCGCTTTCCTCAACGCCCGCAGCTTCTTCTGTCCGCTGCTGCGCCCGAAAGGTCTGCACAGCGTTTTCCCCGGCGCAGGCAAACAGCAGCGCCGTACACAGCGCGCTGGCCGTGAGCCACGCCCATTTAACCGCTCTCCCCCGCATGGCCGTCCCCCTCTCCCGACTTCGGCCACAAATATGCTGACCGTGCCCAAAAGATGACACGCCCGCGCCATAAAGTTTATATTTCCATCCAATTTTATTTTTTCGCAACCATTCTGTCGAACTTTTCCGCTGGTTATCCCCCGGTTTTCCAACATCTCCCCACAGTTATCCCCCGATTTGTCCACAGCATTTTTTGTAGAAATCACAGGAAAATCGACTTTTCCACTAAGTTATCCACAGTTGTCCACAGATGAAAAGGCGTTTTTGTCCTCTAACTGTGGATAACGCATTTTATCCACAGTTTTTCTTTTGGAAACATCTGATGTTTCATTTCTTTGCCGCCCATTCTCTTTCATCTCACTTTTTCCCGGTTTTCGACGCTTTTTCTTGTTTGAACAAGAAAAAAATTCATCTTCCTTTCGCTCTTTCCATGCCATCGCTCATTCCCCAAAAGTCGCTCTGGTTTTTGCAGAAATTCCGCGTTTCGGGCGCAAGGCAAGAAAATGGAAAATATTTTTCAAAAAAGTATTGACATTCTCCGCAATTCGCAGTATAATCATTTTCGTTCCAAGTGACCGGAATAAAAAAATGAAGATTGCACCCATAGCTCAGCTGGATAGAGCGTTTGACTACGAATCAAAAGGCCACAGGTTCGAATCCTGTTGGGTGCACCACAAAAACCCTTGACGAGCTTCGCGCCGTTGAGGGTTTTTCTTTTGTGTTTTTCTATATATTGCTGAATTTTCCCTGATTGATTCATAGAATATCGCCGGTAACTTCCGCCTGCTGAAATCGTGCCTTGTGCCTGTTTCAGGCGGTCGTTTTCGGCTTTTTTCGGTTTTTGTCACATCAAGTGTCACATCTTGAATAAAATAACGCTTGTTTAATCCTTATGGCATATCACTTTTTTCACATTCGAGCTTGTCATATGAGGTGTCACATTTCTGCAAAAATGCTTCCGATGATTTTGCCCGCCTGAATGACCTTTTCCCGCCTTGCATGCGCATACCTTTCCATCGTCATTTTAATATCCGCATGACCGGCAATTTCCTGCAAGGTTTTCACGTCCACGCCGGAAGATGCCGCCAATGTGATATAAGTGTGGCGCATTCTGTGCGGCGTCGCGCCTTCTTTTCTATACGGCTCCAGAATATCCATAAGCCGCGCATCTAGCGGAATATCTCTCTCGCCCGCTTCGCTCTTCGTAGGCCCTATGATTGGTTGATTATTATGGAACGTTACCGCTCTTTCAACATGGATGAGCTTTTGCGACCAGTCAATATCCGTCCATCGGATGCCCAGCATTTCGCCCCTTCTCATTCCGGTCATCATCAGGATAGCAACCGTCATGCGCTCTGTTTCTTTGAGTTCCAGCAGGTGTTCAAGGATGGATCTCACTTCTTCATCTTTCAGGGCTTCACGCCTGCTTGCCTTGTCCGTCATCGTCAGTCGTTTGCTCTCCGTCGGGTTATTGCGCATAAATCCATCCTCCACCGCCATATCAAACACCTGATGAAGAATGATGCTCATCTGACGCACTGACGATTTTGAAAGATTTAAATGCGCATTATAAAATTCCTGAACAGTATTCGCCCCAATCTCATCAAGGCGCATCTTTGCAAAGAACGGCAATATGTGGCAATCAATCAAATTGCGATAGGTCGTCTTTGTCGTCTGCCTGAGTTTCGGCTCTTTATACAGCTTCCACCATTTATTCAGATACTTCTCGAATACAGGGGCACTCTTTTCTTTGCCTTCTGCCTGTCCTCCGGCTTCCGGCGTGAGTCTGCCCATCTCCTGAGCCTTTTTCAGAAGATTATCAAAGATTTCCTGCTGAGTGTTTCCGGTTATCCATATTTCTTGACTGCCTATCGTTGCGCGTTGTCTAATTCGTTTCGACATGTCGGATTCTCCTTCCAACATATCCGTGCTTGGTGCTGTTTGGTTTTCAAGGCTCTGTGAGCGGCTTTCATCGCTCTTCGCGTCTCTACATAGAGCCGGAGTTTCTGTCCCGCCCAGAGCAACACCTTCAACATAGAAGGAGCTGGCGGCAAGGATTTTCACGGTCTCCTGAGCGGATTTTTTAGATACCACGTCAATCAAATCGTAAAAATCCATCACTTTCATTGTAATCACCCCATTCGGGTCTGTCAAGCAGCTGTTTCCCATATATTTCCTTTAGTCCTTTCACAAAGCTGATTGTATTGCATTTTGTCTTACAAATTGATATAATGAAGTTCAAGAAGCGGCTGGAGGATTCATAACATGATTTTTGAGTGGGACGATCATAAAGAGCAGATCAATATCGCCAAGCATGGAATTGACTTTAAAACTGCCGCCCGCGTGTTTCAGGACGAGTTCCGAATTGAAATTTTCGATGAACTGCATTCTGACATAGAAAAAAGATATATCACCATCGGACAAATCGGTGGAGTTGAGATTGTCATCATGGTGGTTTACACGGAACGAAAGCAGGCAATTCAGCTTATTTCTGCTCGTAAAGCAACCGCCCAAGAAAGGAAGATGTATCATGATTGTTCGTCAGGAAATTGATTTCAATGAACCATTGACTGATTCTCAGGTGAAAATACTGCATGAATTAGCAGAACGTCCCGTAACGCCAGATGAAGACTGTCCGGAACTGACTGCGGCGCAGTTATCTGAATTCAAGAAAGTTTCGGAGAATCGCAGGGCTGAACGCTGCAAGCAGACTGTCACACTCAGGCTTTCACCACAGGCATTGAAGAAAGCAAAGTCTCTTGGAAAAGGATACACATCTATTCTCAGCCGTATTCTTGAAAATGCGTTGGATAATCCGGATATCATCCAGCATAATCTTTGAAAAACTGCCGTCTTGAGCTTTCAGGACGGTTTCTTTTATAAGCTGGAGGAAAAAGGGCGGTACAGCCGATTCCATACCGCCCGCAGATTCATCAACTGTCTCCGCCTGCACGTCAGATAGAGGATGCCGCCATCTTCAATTGTGCCGTCTGTGTGGAAGTCGTAGACCTTGTATTGCTTGCCGCCGAGATCGAACAGGTCATCTTTGCGGATCTCCATCGTCTCGTTGAACTGTACGGCGACCTCCAGTTCTTCATCACGGAGAATTCCTGGTGTGTTCGTTCCAGACACATAGGAAGCTGTCTTCCGTGTTACAACAGACGGAATGTTCCCTGTTACATCTGCACATACCCCTTCTTCGACGAGCATGCCGTTTTCATCGACCTTATCCGGCAGTTTTACATAGAACTTAATCATGTGGGTGCAAAGTGTCGGAACAACAGCAGTGCAGTCGATTTGCGGCGTTGGATGGTCTTTCAGAAGATAAAATTTCTCTTGTTTTCCGATATAAATGAGCATGCCGAACTTGAGCGGATTATCCTTGGACGTCCGCATAATCAAGTTTTTCTCTCCGGCTTTCTTGAAGCAGACGCAGCGGGTTTCAATGCCCGGCGTCACACGATGCAGGTTTCTTCCGTTGCCCATATCGTCGATGAGGACGCAGTCCCAATTCTGACCGGGCATATCTGTCATGAGCATATGGTCGAAAATATCTTTTGCCTGTTTACAGGCGATAGCATTCATAGTAAAATTCGTATTCATAAAACATCATACTCCTTGGTTCAGGTCTGCTGGAGGTAGAGCGGTTTCAACCCGCATAGGCGGAACGTTTCTGCCACTCCAATTAACAGACCGATTACATATTTTTTATTTGGGGCTGGTAGATTCAGCGTTATACTCCTGTTCTATCCGCTAACCTTCGGGGCAACGGGGTCTGGTTCAAAGCATGCTTATAAACACAATAATATGGACAGTACCTATTTATCTATGTTAGCGTTTTTGAACACTTTTCAGGTTCTCTTGCAGGGGGAACGGGTCAAGTTCAAAGCATGACATATACTGTAACCCATTGACGTTACCTATTATCGAGGTTTAGTCCTTTGGAACATTTTTCAAATAAAATAACGATATGAACATATAATCGTTTGATAACTGGTCAGGGAAACGGGCAACGCTGCATCTTACCGGACTTCGTGAAGCTCGCCAAACTCCGTCCTTGGAGACCTTGGAAGGGATCAGGCTCGGTGTCGAAAAATCAGGCTTGCTATAAACTAGGTATATACCCCGATTTTGACCGTATTTTAGTTATTAAACATAACTGTTTATCTTCTGTGCTTTTGATTCGGGGAATGAGCTAATCAGTTGAGCGTATTCCTTCTCGGTCAGCCCATCAAGGAAACTGACGAACTCCTGCTCTGAATCGCTCAGGCTCTCAGACGGTTTCATAGAGCCGTTGATGTGCCTGATGGATGGTTCCGGCTCGTGATATGCCGCTCTCTGGAAGTATTCGGCGTGACCGGCTTCCTGTTTTCCCTATGGCTGCATGAGGGCGAATATCCGGATGACTTCCCAGCGGATAGCGACCATGATGCCCGGAACGTAGAAGATGAGCCCGTGTTCGACAAGCTCTTTGCGTTTCTCGCCGACTTTGTTTGCCGGTATGCCGTTCACTCGCTCAACGAGCTTGAGGGAAGGGCGGAAACGCTCTGCCTGCGTTCCGTAATAGACGAGCAGGGCAGAAGCGGAAGGGGACAGTCTGACGTGAGCCGCCGCATCTCTGAGCATGGACGCCTGATATTGAAGACTGTGCTTCGGTCGTCCCTGATGATGGACAGCTGGAGGGGATAGATTCTTTATCATAGCAATTCCTTTCGTGTTTTCGTCCTCTAGTTCTGATTCAATAGGGCGGAGCGCGTATCATATCGGCTGTCATCGTTTCTTTATCGCTTCTTTCTCTGCCTGCTCAGAATACGCAGGCAGTCCTCACAATAGCCGGTCGAGTTATCGTGAATCGGATAGGGAAAGCCGCACATCTGACATTCATCAACAACGAGTGTTTTCTGATAATCCATAATGTTCTTTCGGATATTGCAAATCAAATCATGATACTCGCCGCACGTTTCAATACGCTGGCAAGGCTCGCCGCTATATTTGCATCCGCCTTTTCCGTCGTAGTGTGGGCACAGGGTCTTCTAGCAAGCGATTTTTTCGAGTTGTTTAATCATTAAATTTTTCTCCTTAAAATATACATTGTCTTGCGTCGCCGTCTGGTATAGAGGGCGGTGTTTTGTGTGACGCGCGTTTCTATGCGTTATGTTTCTCTGATATAAAGGCATTGCAGCACCTTATCTCTAATGATAAGGGGTTTCCTTCTCTCAGCAGGGGCGTACCTCTGTCTGCCTGCATTATGCGATAGTCAGACGGGGATAAAATTGATTCTGAACAGGCACTCGGCGGTGCCCTGACCGGAGATATCAGGCGTTTCTTCCCATATCTGCAAGCTCACGCCCCAGACGCATCAGCTCTTTTTGCTCGTCCGTCAAAGACCGTCCTTTCCTTGGCTGTCGTACATGCAGCCATCTTCGCGGTATGATGACCTCGATGCCGTACTTGTCCGCATGCTTCACGCGGATATCGACCGGATGTTCGTCCATCATCCTGAGAATTTTCTTGATTTCGTTTTTGTCGCTGGTATAGAAGCAGAATTCTCTTTCTCCTGCTTCCCAGCGGAGGACGCTCTCCTGCTCATTCATCGGTATTTTGATGAAGCTCGATAGTTCGATACGGTTCATTTGCGTTTTTCTCCTTTGAAAGTCCTGTAATGCAGGGGGCGGGAAGCCCTTTAAAGATGAAGTGGTGGATTCTATCGACACAACAGGGGGCGTGTTGACGCTTCCCTGTTACAATGGGTTTTGACGGCTTAAAATGGAAGCTGTCTAGTTTCACTTTGAATGGCGGTGATGGAGAAGCAACTCAATTCCCCAATCAGGATTTTCAAGAATCTTGTCAATCAATTCATCCGTCGCATACATACCATGCTTGCGAATGGAAGGCAGAACGTCATGAGTGACCCAACGTCTGAAAGCGCGCAACTTATTTTGCCGGTTTTGAATGTATGCGTCAGAAACTCCTCGGGCTTTTTCCGGTTGCATGGCAAAAAGAAGAGCATACAGTCCCGGCTCGTTTATGATGGAAACGCGCTGGACACCGCCTGCTGTCTGGATTTGCGTATACCCCTTTTCATCGTCGTCCAACTCCTGCATTGCACGGTTCCGATTCGTTTCGTCGAAACACTTGCAGATATCAGACGCCACGAACCACAGTTCTCCGTCTTTTTCAACGATTCGGATGTTGCCAAATTCCATATTGGTGAAAGTCAAGATTCCGTTGCACATCGTTCATTTCTCCTTTTATAATTCGTCCTTTACCGCTCTATATCGCGTTTTACGGGGCTTCTCAGGCGTCCGCTTGCTCGGTAAGGGATTCTCCTATCCACCCCAGCAGGGGAACGTCTGGAAGAACCGTATTTCGCAGTATTCCAGAGGGTTAAAATTGATTCTGACAGGTCTGTTCTTCCTCCAGCTTGTCAAACGGAATATCTTCATCTTTCTTCATCTCGTCGATAGCGTCATAGAGTACCGAATCGAAGAACCACGCCTCGAAACCTTCCACATCCGGCTTGTTCGTCTTGTCCAGCATCTCAAACAGCCCTTCCAAATCGCAAATCATATCCGAAGTCGTCGGCTCACCGTCACCGCCGTTGTATACTGTTCGAATGCACCCGGGGCGGATAAGCTCTTTGACCGCTTCATATGGGCACGTATAACCCAAAGAATACGCAACATCCACCGGCTAGACCCAAAGTCTTCCGTTAATGCTCAGGACGCGAAGAAAACAATTGGCACCGTTCAACGTGTAGTTCTTAATCATAGAATTTTCCTCCTTAAATTTGTATGATATGACGAATTTTCTATTCAATTTTCAGTCGATGTGATTAAAAGTGACGTCCGCATACGCACGCTGGAGGTGGGGTAATAAAAATACCCCACCGGCTCATTTCATATTCCCTCCGTTATATTCTGCAAGCAGCATTTTGACTTTGGCACGGTATTTCTCACCGCCTTTCTTAATCTGTTCGTTCTTGACAATGTCGCCGCACTTGGGGCAGTATTTCTGGCTCATGCCGGTCGGCGTGTAGACGCGCACATCGGGCGCAGGTTCGGGTCATCTTGATCTCCATTTGGGCAGACCTCCTCGCAAAATTTGTTATTCAGTTTTTCGCGTGTTTTTCAGCGACATCTATAATGGGAACATTTTCGAGCTGTTTTTTCACACTTCAAAAAAATAATTTTGAATCTTTTTGTGTGAGCAGGATTAAATGAAGCTAGTTATAATTAAAGTACATCTGAATGAATCCCGCTCGTAAAGTCTGCCGATGGGACTTCCACCTGCTGCAAAACTGGAACGGAGCAGTTTTCCAAACCGGATGAGTGACAATAGGAGCAGATTAACAGGGCTTTTCCTCGTAATGTTGCCGCATTGGTTTTCTGTATATGCAGATTCTCATCCCGTCTCGGCTTAAAGGGCAGGCTTTAAGAAATGGAGCATTTTACGCCATAATCGAAAAAGCAGGTCGAATACCTGCATATTGTAGGGATATTGAAATGAAAACGGGTGGTTTCGGGGAAAACGTAAAAGGGGCGGGGGCTTTAATTGCCCTCGTCCCTCTCCATCTTCTTTTTTCTGACCGCTCGAATCAGTGTTGATTTGCTGATGCCGGTCAGTTTCTCAACTTCCGTGTAGCTTCTGCCGTCCTCCAGCATCTCCAGTGCATGCGCGATTTGTTCCGGCTTGAATTTCTTCGGTCGTCCATCCACGCGCTTTCCATTGGCTCTGGCGACTGCCTTTCCCGTCTGCGTCCGCTCTACAATTATATCGCGTTCATACTCGGCAAAGGCAAGCATGACCGTAATCATCAGCTTGCCCATTGGAACGGCTGTAAAATGGGTCAGCGACGATTTCAAATGAGATACGCTGTTCATTGGTAACTTTTGTTGCAAACATGGTAAAAGCCGCAGTCATAGTCAAGCCCATCTTCTTGCAAGTCTCTTCCATATTCTTTTTGAGGTCTGAATCCATGCGAAAATTGACCATAGACTGTGACATGAACATCACTCCTTTTGTAAGACTATATTAGCACATCCGCAAACATATATCAAGCAAAATTCATCGAACGCTTTACAAATGCTGTTAAAAGAAAAGCTGGAAGGCTTAAAACCCTCCAGCTTGTTTACAACTTGTTAAGCCATTACCGCGTGTTCGATGACCGTTCCGATCTCAAGCAGATATTCCGGCGCAACGTCAATATCTCCATTACACCACGTCAAAACACCGTGATGAATCTCAAAGTCTTTAAGAACAGATTCATTTTTCAGCGGCTCGAATGCAGAACCGTCAAAGCCATGCGTAAAATTCACATCAACAACTTCTCCGGTATTGAACGCCACACGGATCATATAGTTTCCGCGATACTCAGCATAGATGACCTTCTTCATAGGCGTTGGATTCCCTGCGTACACAATGCCATTGAGTTCATACATTCGATCATTCCTCCTGTTAAGCCAGCGGCGCGATCTTTTCAAAATGTTCGCCCTGTACAGCTTTATTCCAAGCTGCATATGCTTCCTCTTCGTGCAAGGCAAGCCATGCCTGAATGAAAACAAGCTGCTTTCTCGGCAAACTTCCCGCCATCAGTTCGCCGTCAATGCCGACCGATGCTTCAAAGTCGCCGTAATAGACATGAATATGCGGCTTGTTATGGTGCTTCGTATCGTAGAATTGCATATAAATGACCATGCCATTAAATCTGGATAGTTCCGGCATACGCTCGCCCCTTTTCTCAATTACTTTATTATATTGTAGCATTTTCGGATTGATTAAGCAAGTTTTCCCGCTTTGCTTTCTTCCTGCTCAGAACAATCTTATACTCACGCAGGACGTGAACAAAATAATCATCTACCGCATACTGCCAAACGGTCAGACCGTCCAACTCGTTCTTGTAAAAGCTGACGTGCTGGATATCGTGAGCAAAGAGGAAGTTTTCAAGTTTGCGGGAAGAAGTTTCAAAGATTTTGCTGTTCATTTTTATATCTCCTATTCATGCGTTTTGCGTAATCGTTCCATCCTTTAAGTGTGTTGATGCTGCTTTTGCCATCTATTCTGTCAGGAATGGCATACAACGGCAAACAGCGTTTCTTTCCGGTCTGCTGGTCGATCAATGCGATTGTGTTCATTCTTTCTTTATGAAGAAAATTCGTATTCAGCCATTCAACGCCAAACACGAATATGATTATTAAATTATCATCTATTTTTCATTAGTCGCATAAAGGTCAAAGTCATTCTGCAAATCAAAAGGCCACAGGTTCGAATCCTGTTGGGTGCACCACAAAAACCCTTGACGAGCTTCGCGCCGTTGAGGATTTTTCTTTTATCTTTAGACTGAAACAAAAGCTCGCCCGACGCAAAACCGAGCGAGTTTTTCTATGCCCTTATTTCTGAAGCCTGTTTACAAATATTTTTTCATGGCGTATTCCTTCGCGTTGGCCAAATGCTCCTTAAGCAGCCTGGCCGCCTGTTCGTAATCATCCTGCAAAACAGCTTCCGCGATGGCGATATGCTCCTTCTGGCTGTCGTTAACACGCGCTTCATTGCTGCGCCAAACGCGGTTGCGATGGTTATGCCCCTCCAGCATCAGCAGCAGCTCTTTTAAATACCTGTTGCCGCAGACATCGTAGAGCATCCGGTGAAACCGTTCATCCAGATTGATCTTCCGTTCTATCTGTTCTTCCGTCTTACAGGCTTGAACAAATTCCCGGATCATCACCTTGTTCAGCCGATCGCCGTATTCACGCATCAGCTCTGGCTCGATGATTTCGCGCGTTTCAAATACCTGAATGATATCCCGAATGGTGATTCCTTTGACCAGAATGCCCTTTTTGGGAATGACCATCACCAGATTTTCATGCGCCAGACGATTGATGGCCTCCCGAATCGGCGTGCGGCTGACGCCTGTATCCTCCATCAGCCGTGCTTCCGTCAGAATGCTGTCCGGCGGATATTCGCATTCGATAATCTTCGTCTTGATCTGGTCGTACACCGTATCCTTTAAGTATTTCACTTCGGCCTTCTCCCCTCCGTCTTCCGGTCTTCTTCTGCTTGTCAAACGAGCGTTCTCCCTCTGTCTGTATCCTCCGAAGCGTCGCTGCGAAACTTAAGTTTTTTCCATCATTTTCCTGCTATCAATAGGATATCGATGTTTTTTGTTTTTGTCAAGAGCAATCGGTCAACCCCTGATGCCTTCTCTATCCAAACAGGCTTCCCCGTTTCGTCAGGTATGATGAATCATAATTTTCAAAATCATTTCATCTGTCGCGCGCATGCCATCGTGCCCAAGCAGTCCCACATTTCGAATCGTATTTTCCACGCCCTTTGCAACGATACCGTCGCCGCCGTAGAACTGGCGGTTTAGACGATACATTTCAAAGCCCATAATGCCCGCATCCACCGCGGAAGCGATTTTCGCCGCGCAGGAGGCCTTCGCGCCGTCGCAGATGATGCCAGAAACGATGGCCAGCGCGTTGACGATCGTGTGCGCAACTGTGGAAAAATCCTGCGTCAGCAGCCATGCAATGCCTGCGCCCGCACCTGCGCCCGCCGTAACCGCGCCGCAAAACGCCGAAAGCTTGCCAATCGTCGTCTTTTGGTGGATGGCCGTCAGGTTGGAAACGACCAGCGCACGGTACAGTTCCTCCTGCGTCTTGTGATATTCCTCCGCATAAACAGCCACAGGCACCGAAACCGTCAGGCCCTGATTGCCGCTGCCGGAATTGATGACAACGGGCAACTCACAGCCACTCATGCGCGCATCCGATCCCGCTGCCGCCATGGCCTTCGCCCGGTTTCGCACGCCGTTTCCATAAACGCTGAGCAGCGTCTGCCCGACCTGCGCACCATAGGATTCCTCAAGACCGCGCCTGGCAATCGCCATATTATATTGAAGCTGGCGTTCCAGCGGCTCCCGAACGTCGTCAAGCTCCACGCAGGCGGCAAACTCGCAGATCTGCTGAATGGTCAGCAGGTTCTCGTCCTGCGTCCCGCCGCTCTGCGCC
>QWCY01003547.1_pt1 | contig 17711 bp, 12 predicted proteins | sample 1972631 | NCBI WGS metagenome assembly QWCY01 (sample SAMN09866696, study PRJNA288562) | Human gut metagenome isolate pre1_stool, whole genome shotgun sequencing... | isolation source: gut | host: Homo sapiens | place: USA: California
GGGCCACGGCTTTCTGGAGGGCGGGGCCTATGCGGTCGTCGCGCACCATGCCGTAGGCCTCCGCCAGCGCCAGGGTGGCGAATCCGTGGTTGTACATGGTGTCACCTATATAGCCGGAGCCGCTGTTCTGTTTGGAGAGGATATAGTTGAGGCAGCGGCGCACCATGGTGGCGTACGGCCCCGCGTTCGGATCGTCCCCGTGGGCGAGAACGGACATCAGGCAGAAACCGATGATGCCCGGCTGCCTTCCTTCATTGTCTTCATAGGAACCGTCTGCTTTTTGGGCGTTTTGTAAAAAACTGAGGCCTTTCAGATACATGGATTCCACCTGCACGGGCACCGTTTCCGTGCGGACCGGCATGATGCCAGCCACATCCCTGCGCGGATCGGCTCCCCCTGCCGTCAGGACGCAGAAAAAGAATAGCAGAAATGCTCCGGCAGAATGCGTGTTCATCTTTTGCTACTTCTGGAGGGTTCTGTTATAGGCGTCCAGCGCCTTGCGGAATTCGGCGGGCATGTCATCTGCAGACATCCCGGTGGATTTGGGGACGGAGCGGCTTTCCACCGCCGTGTCTGGGTTGGAAACTCCCCTTTCCTGGGAGGAAGCCATATCCGACTTTCCGTCGGCTCCTTTTCCCGGTTTGTTGCCCCGGTTGTTCTGGCCCTCTCCTTGTCCTTCTCCTGTTCCCTCTCCTTCGCTTTCCCCCTGCTGCATGGATTGGGATTCACTGTCCATGCCAAGGAGCTGCCGGAGCATGTTCATCAGGGCCTCGCTGCCCGGTTTCATTCCATTTTCTCCGAATTTGGGCAGTTTGCCTCCTGCGCCCCCTCCCGGCATGCTCATTCTGGCCTTGGCTGCCAGGTAGATCAGTTCAATGACGTCCGACTGGGCGGCGAGCGTTGGGCCTCCCGTGTTGTAGTTCTCCAGGAGGTCCACGGCGTCGTTCATGGCATGGCGGCATTTCTTCAGGAGGTCGACCACTTCCTCATTCGTTTCTCCCATGATGAGGTCGGACGTGTCCGCCTGAAGCTCGTCCTGCTGGACGGCCAGCTTTTCCGCCGTTTCCTTGTGCTTGGCGGTATAAATCGTTTGTCCCTCCGGAGTGGCCAGGCAGGGCAGGGAAAAGGTCGAAAGGGCCAGAAGAATGACTGGCAGGCGGACAGTATTCATGGGGTTTGTGCGTTGAGTTTGCGGTGTTCCTTTTCTGCGGCGCGGGTACGCATGCGGATGTCCTGTTCCTGCTGGATCATTCGGATGATTTTCAGCATGAACTCGAAGTCGGCGTCGGAAATGGATTCTTCTTCTCCGCCTCCGCCGCCTCCGCCTCCGCCGCGGCTTTTCTTGTAGTCGTCTATCAGCTTGGCCCAGTGGCGCAGGGTGGACGCGTACAGGTGGGATTCGTCAATGGACTGCGCCGTGATGGAGTTCAGAATGTTTCCGTGCACCAGGTCCAGCTTTTCACGGAGGGAGAAGGCGTTCATCTGGTTGTACAGGTCGCTGTAAATGCGTTCCTCCGTGCGGGACTTGTAATAATTGAGGTCTTCCAGAATCCAGCCTATGTCCTGTGTGGAGGCATTCTGGAGGGTGGCAATGGTTTCCATTTCCCGGCGGGTGGAGGGGTCCAGCTCCTCCATGGTCATACCTACAACGGTGTTGAGCTGGCCGGCGAGAGAGCGGGCAATGAAATCTTCCTTGTAGGCCGCTTGGAGAAGCCTGGCCACAAAGGTGCTGGCTTCCATGTCCTGGGCGGACTTGGAAAGCTGGTTCATGGCGTCTTTCAAGGCCTGCGTGGCGTCGGAGTGGTCGCTTTCCGCCCCGTTGAGGGATTGCCGGCTTTCCTGCGGAGTGCTGTTCTCCGCTGTAGAATCCCGGAATTTTTTCTGGGCGTTCTTCATGGCACTGTCGGGAACGGGTTTCAGCATGGAAATTCCCTTCATGAACTCCTTCATTCCGGATGGATCGATCTGGGTATTGCGGGAGGCTTCCTTGAACAGCGTTTCGGACCGGTTGATCAATTCATTCAGTTCCCTTCGGTTGGCCTGTTCCTCATCCGCCAGGGCATGGAGCCTCTGCTGGCCCTCCGTATTCCTGAGTTCCTTTTCTTCCAGGGTTTTCAGGCGTTTCGCCTCGTCCGTCATGGCGTCCATGCGGCGGATCATTCCTTCCAGCTCGCTGACGATGCGTTCCAGTTCATTGCGAATCATCTGCGCATGTTCCGACTTGGAAAGGACGATGATGACCATGGGTTCCGAATACACTCTTTTGCCGCCGGGCTTGTAGTCCTGCGTAAATCCGCGGACGACCACGCGCTGGGGAGACAGCTTCAGGGCCCTGGCCTGGAACAGGAAGGTTCCCTTCAATCCGGTCCGGGTCGGATCGCCCGTTTCCAGAACCTTTTCCCCGTGCAGTCCCGGAACGGTCTTGCCGGCTTTCTCCGGAGCCGCCGCTTCTCCGTCCGGATTTTCTTCCTCGTAAAAAGACTTTTCTCCCTGCCACTCCACGCCCAGTTCCCGCAGGCCGAAATCGTCCGCGGCCTCCACTTCCAGTTCAATGCTGGTGTCTTCCAGCACGTGGCGGTCGTTTTCTCCGCCCCTCAGGTAGACGGAGGGCTGCTTGTCCTCAACGGGTTCCAGGCGCACCTTCACGGTCTGCGCGGCGTCAAGGCCGTCCTGGTCCGTCCATGTCAGCTCTATTTCCTGAGGATCTTTCCCCAGAAGAATGGAGGGAATGATCACCTTGCTGCCGTCCACGCGCAGGGGCTTTCCCTGGGGCGTGGCGGCGAAAGCCAGCGGCTGGGAGGCGGTAACCTCCAGCGTCAGCGTGGAGCCTTCCGGCGCGGAAACGACTCCGGCCCTCATCGGTTCCCGTCCATCCGGACGCCCCATGTATTCCGGATAGGCCACCGCGGCCGCGGCGGAGATCAGGGAAGGGCGCGCCTTCGGCACGATGCGCATGCGGCGCACGACGTCCCCCGCTGAAAATTCAAGCCTGTCCGGTTGCTGGAGAGGTGGAATGAGTACTTTGTAAACGCCGTCCTCCAGACTCGCCTGCTGGCGCATCCTGTTTCCGAAAACGTAATGAGCGGTTTCCGGGCGGGACTTGGTGGAATCCGCCAGCCTGAGTTCATATGCATGGCTTTCCCCCAGGGGGATGACCAGGGTGTCGGGGGAGGGATCCAGTTGCGTGAAGGTGTAGCGTTCCGGAGGATTGAAGGGTTGAAGCCAGCGGTGCAGGGCGTTTTCCGCCGCTTCCGGGCTGACGATGCACAGGGCGCCCGTGCAGAGAACCAGAATGGAAAGAAGAAGGAACAGAATCCTGTGCCGCGGCCTGGGGATGTTGACCGTCAGGTCCTGTCCGGCGACTTCGCGTGCCACCTGTTCCATGGCCGCCTCCTTGAGCTTTTCGGAACTGTATTGGTGCCCGTACATTTCGGAGTCCAGTTCAATGACCCCCAGCAGGCGGTCTCCCAGCGCCGCATCATTTTTGCCGATCAGGCGCGCCAGTTGGGCGGCCGTTCTGCGCTGCCAGACCCACCGGAAGCTCCACCACGGAATGAAGGTCAGCAATCCCGCCACGGCGCAGATGAAAAGAATCCATCCCAGCGTGGGCGGTGTTTCCCAAACGCGGTCGGAAACATACAGAAACACATAGGAGAGGATGACGGCAAGGCCGGCAAGGCAGATAGCTTCCAGTATTTTTACCGTTCTGAGGCGACGGCGGAATGCCTGGAGCTGCCTGACTAGTTGAACAGGGAGTTTGACGGTAGGTGAGGTCGGCATGCTTAAACCCTGTATCTACTCTTTTTATGCTGTTTTTGCAAGCTTCCCGAACGTGATAGGGCAAATTCGCCTTCATTGGGCCTCTTGTGTTTTTCACGCTGGACTTTATAATTTGATTTTCTAAAATAACTCTGCGCTTTAAATCTGGCCTGGTTTGCGCAATTAAAAACCAACATATTAGGCCTTACCCATTGACTTCGCCATGCAAAAGGGAAACAAAACAACGGATCCGGAGATCGACTTCGGAGAATTCGCACCAGCCACATACGCCGAATGGCGTGAGGCAGCCGTCGCTGCCTTGAAGGGGGCTGATTTTGATAAAAAACTTTTCACGAAGCTCGTGGAGGGAATCACGCTGCATCCCATTTACAACAAGTGGGACGAGCACTCTCCCGTCATGCCTGCCGGGCAGTTCCCGTACCGCCGCGGAACCCGCGCCCTGGGCTATGTGGAAAAGCCCTGCGAAATCGCCCAGAGCATTCCCGCCTCCACTCCGGAAGACTTCAACAGCAAAATCCTGCACGATCTGGAACGCGGCCTGACCGCCGTGAACGTCCAGCTCAACTGCAAATGCGGCCTCAAGTTGCGCAAGCAGGCGGCCTGGGACACCGCCCTCAAGGGCCTCCCGCTGGACAAGCTGCCCGTTTACATCACTCCCGGCTCCTGCGGCCTGGGTACGCTTTCCATGTTCCTGAACACGTACAAATCCGCCGGATTCGACACCGCCGGCCTCCGGGGCGGCGTTCTCTACGACCCGGTCGGCAAGGCCGTGATGAAGGGTTCCCTCTGCGGCGGCAAGGGCATTTGCGCCTATTATGACCAGATGGCCGTGATGACCAAGTGGGCCATCGCCAATGCGCCCGCCTTCCAGACCATCGGCGTCAGCGGGCTTCCCTATGCGGATTCCGGCGCCTCCGCCTTTGAAGAAGCGGGAGCCATGCTCGCTACCGCCGTGGCCTATCTGCGCGCCATGGAAGAACGCGGCATTTCCGTGGATGAAGCGGCCGCCCACATGCGCTTTACCGTATCCATCGGGGCCAACCTTTTCCTGGAAGTGGCCAAAATCCGCGCCCTGCGCGAACTCTGGGCCCTCATCGTCAAGGAATGCGGCGGTAGCGAGGAAGCCGCCAAAATCAGCCTGCATGCCCGCACTTCCTTCTGGACCCTCTCCAAGGTGGACCCCTGGGTCAACCTGCTGCGCGGTTCCGCCCAAGCCTTCTCCGCCATTATGGGCGGCGTGGACAGCATCGATGTACTGCCCTTCGACGCGGCCGTGCGCATGCCGGACGAATTCTCCCGCCGCATCGCCCGCAACTGCCCGCTGATCCTGCTGGGCGAATGCAACCTGGACAAGGTGGTGGACCCCGCCGGCGGTTCCTGGTACATTGAAAACCTGACGGACGAAGTCTCCCGGAAAATCTGGGACGTCTTCCAGGGAATTGAAAAGGAAGGCGGCATCATCAAGGCCCTTCAGTCCGGCTCCATCCAGAAGAGCGTGAACGCCACGGCCGCCAAGCGGTATGAAATGGCCGACCAGCGCCGCCAGTCCATCGTGGGCGTCAACCAGTACGTCAACCTGGTGGAAAAGAAGCTGGAAGTGCCGGAAGGCTCCTCCTGTTCCGCCTCCAAGGGCCACGGCTGCTGCAAGAATGCGGACGTGGAACTGCCCGACGTGAAAATGTGCGTGGATTCCGTCTGCAAGGCCGCGGAGGAAGGCTTCTCCACCTGCCTCATCAACAAGGCCCTCACGGCCGGCGCGGACTGCAAGTGCGGCGGACCGCTGGAAATTGAAGCCCTGCCGAAGCGCCGCCTGGCGGAACGCTTTGAATCCCTGCTCGCCAAGGCCGACGCCTGGGTGGAGGAAAAGGGAACCCGCCCGATGGTCTTCTTCGCCAACATGGGGCCGTTGCGCCAGCACAAGGCCCGTGCGGACTTCTCCCGCGACTTCCTGCGCGCAGGCGGTCTGGACGTGGTTTACCCGTCCGGCTTCCCGACTCCGGAAGAGGCGGCCAGGGCCGCCGCGGAAAGCGGCTGCGCCGTGTGTGTGATCTGCTCCACGGACGACACCTATCCGGAAATCGTTCCCGCCTTCTGCAAGGCGCTCAGGGAAATCAAGCCGGACATGATGGTGGCCCTCGCCGGTTATCCGGCGGACCATGTGGAAGCGTTCAAGGAAGCCGGCGTGGACATCTTCATCCACGTCAGGGCCAACTGCTACAACACCATTGAAGCCATTCAGAACAAGATCGGCCTCTAAACCATTTACCAAATTTCATCATATGAGCAATATTCCCGACTTTGCAACCGCCGCCTATCCAGAAGTCAAGGCCGGCGGCCAGTCCCCGGCCACCCAGACGGAAACCTGGGTGACCAATGAACAAATTCCCGTGCCGCCCACCTATTCCGAGAGCGTGTATGACGACTGCCTGCACCTGGACTTTACCGCCGGTGTGGCCCCGAACCTGCGCGGACCTTACGCCACCATGTATGTGGCGCGTCCCTGGACGGTGCGCCAGTATGCCGGTTTCTCCACGGCGGAGGAATCCAACGCCTTCTACCGCCGCAACCTGGCGGCCGGTCAGAAGGGACTTTCCATCGCCTTCGACCTGGCGACGCACCGCGGTTATGACTCCGACCACCCCCGCGTGGTGGGCGACGTGGGCAAGGCCGGCGTGGCCGTGGACTCCATCCTGGACATGGAAATCCTCTTCAAGGGCATTCCGCTGGACAAAATGTCCGTCTCCATGACCATGAACGGCGCCGTGCTGCCCGTGCTTGCCTTCTACATCGTGGCCGCCCAGGAACAGGGCTGCACGCTGGACCAGCTCTCCGGGACGATCCAGAACGACATCCTGAAGGAATACATGGTGCGCAACACGTACATTTATCCGCCGGACCCGTCCATGCGGATCATTGCGGACATCTTTGAGTTCACCTCCAAGTACATGCCCAAGTTCAACTCCATTTCCATCTCCGGCTACCACATGCAGGAAGCCGGCGCCACGGCGGACCTGGAAATGGCTTACACGCTTGCGGACGGCCTGGAATACGTGCGCACCGGGATCAAGGCCGGCATTGACATCGACGCCTTCGCTCCGCGCCTCTCCTTCTTCTGGGCCCAGGGCAAGAACTACTTCATGGAAGTGGCCAAGATGCGCGCCGCGCGCGTGCTGTGGGCCAAGCTCATCAAGCAGTTCAACCCCAAGAACCCGAAGTCCCTGGCCCTGCGCACGCACTCCCAGACTTCCGGCTGGTCCCTCACGGAGCAGGACCCGTTCAACAACGTGACCCGCACCTGCATTGAAGCCCTGGCCGCCGCCTGCGGCCATACGCAGTCCCTGCACACCAACTCCCTGGACGAGGCGATCGCCCTGCCGACGGACTTCTCCGCCCGCATTGCCCGCAACACCCAGCTCCACCTGCAGGATGAAACCACCATCTGCAAGGTCATCGATCCGTGGGGCGGTTCCTACTACGTGGAATACCTCACCAACGAGCTCATCCGCAAGGGCTGGGCCCACCTTCAGGAAGTGGAAAAACTCGGCGGCATGGCCAAGGCCATTGAAACCGGGCTGCCCAAGATGCGCATTGAAGAAGCCGCGGCCCGCCGCCAGGCGGCCATTGACTCCGGCAAGGAGCCCATCATCGGTGTCAACAAGTACCGTCTGGAGCAGGAGGAAAAAATCGACATTCTGGAAGTGGACAACACCACCGTCCGGGACGCCCAGATCGCCCGCCTGCAGAAACTGCGTGCTGAACGCGACTCCGCTGCGTGCGAAGCCGCGCTGGAAGCCCTGTCCGAATGCGCCCGTACGGGAGAAGGCAACCTCCTTGACCTCGCCATCAAGGCGGCCAAGGCTCGCGCCTCTCTGGGTGAAATTTCCTCCGCCCTGGAAAAGCACTTCGGGCGGCACAAAGCTCCAATTAAACTCATTACCGGCGTGTACGCACAATCCTATGGTCAAGATCCGCTGGTGGAGGAAGTCCGCAAGATGACGGACGACTTCGCCGAACGCACGGGGCGCCGTCCCCGCATCCTCGTTGCCAAAATGGGCCAGGACGGCCACGACCGCGGCGCCAAGGTGGTCTCCTCCGCCTATGCCGACCTCGGCTTCGACGTGGACGTAGGCCCGCTCTTCCAGACGCCGGAGGAAACCGCCAAAATGGCGATTGAAAACGACGTGCACATGATCGGCATGAGCTCCCTGGCCGCAGGCCACAAGGTGCTTCTGCCCGCCCTGGTGGAAGAACTCCAGAAGCAGGGGCGTCCGGACATCATGGTCTTCTGCGGCGGCGTCATTCCCGCCCAGGACTACGACTTCCTCAGGGAACACGGAGCCGTAGCCATCTTCGGCCCCGGTACGAATATTCCGGAAGCCTCCAAGGAAATCATGGAAGCCCTCAACGAACAATACGCCGACTAACGAAAACGCTGTTCGCGGAACAAATTGAAAACCAGAGGCCGGATCATTTGATCCGGCCTCTTTTTTACTCAACGCGGATTTTGAATCCGGTGTCAACAAGAAAAGATGAAAAATAAAAAGTTATAAAAATAAACAAGAGGTGCGGAGCTTGGTTCTTCACCCCGACTATACGGGGGTGTTTTTTTCGTAAGAATATGAAAAAATAGTATTTATGACGTGTTTCGGATTCAAAATCCCTACATTTGTTTTCATCTTTCACAAAAGCTGGAAACCATGAAGAAAACATTATTTTTACTTATGGCCGGAGGGTTTTTTCCCCTTGCACAGGCGGCTTCCGTCTTGGTGGATGTGTACAGGGACGGCACGGGAAGGCCCGGCATGAATCAGTATACGTCCAACAGCGCGGCTGAATTGCAGCTTCAGGATGCTTCGGGAAACGGTACTCCCTACACGCTTAAAATCGTTAAAAGCGGCGGGAACTTCTTTAACACCAATGTCACTGCCATCACTCCCGGAGAAGGAGACCCCCCTTATTACGCCTATTACCAGAACGAGGCCGCGATGACGGACTTGGTCAATACCCTTGGTTCTTTCGACTATGGAGCGCTGTCTACATTCATGAATCCCGGAGCCGGCGGTTCCACGACATCCTCCGTCCAGCTAGGCGGATTGACGGCAGGGGACACCATAACCTTTTATATGTTCGTTTCCAGTATAGCTGTTACTCCCGGAGCTACAACCGTCACCGGAGGAACGGGTTCCTTTGAATACGCCGCCACGGATGGAACGGGGTTCTCTGCAGTTCCTTCTTTTGCGAACAACAAGCTGACGCTGGTCAAATGGACGGGAACGGCAACATCGGACACGCTTGATTTTCGCATTGGGGGGCAGAAAGCCGGTGTGGCGGCCATGGCCTTCTCCGTGGTTCCCGAACCGGCTGCGGCATCCCTGGGGGTGCTTGGCGTGGCCGTTCTGATGGTGCGTCGGCGCAGACCCTGATATTCCCGGACCGGGTGATATTTACGAGACGGGGAAAAAGATGCCTTACTCATATCTGGGAATAATTCCGTGCTGCCCGATGTCGCGGAAGGCGCCAAATATACCGGGAGGAGAAGAAAGGAAACGTTGTTCTTACAGGAATTTCCGCAGGAAATTATTCAGGAAAGACAGGATAAAATGCGCTTGGAAACTTCATTGCTCGATTTGAAGAGGGGCTGCCGGAAGAGCTCTTCCTTCAAAAAAAATCAAAGCTTCTCCGGCTGTTTGCTGCGTCCCCGGAAGGCAGGTCGCCGTTCAGCGGTTGGAACGGGCTTTAAAGGAGCCGTCCTCTAAACGGTTGATGTTCGGAAATATTTCCGGATCATGTGCCGGGCCGCCTTCATGGCGTGGGTGGCTGATAACGGGATAAAAGCACGGAAATTTCATGGGTATCCAGATTTCCCTGTGAGAGTTTTTCATCCTTGGTGGAAACGGCAGAATCTTAAAACGGACAGGGCTTGCCTGAATGGACGCCGATGAAGATGGTTTCCCCTTCCTCAACTTCCAGAGGCGTGAGGATTTTTCCTTCCACCGGGAGCTTGAAGGAAAAAGTTCTGTCTCCGCAGTAGATCTTCTCTATTTTTATCTTCTTGTTTCCGGGGGGATTGCCGTCTGCCGCCGGGACGGCAGAAAAAAGGGAGGGTATCAGAAAAAAGGATGCAAGGAATATTTTTTCATGCGGGAAAGGGATGATATCTTCTGCTTGTGCTTTATGAATTTGTTGGAATTTTAAATAAGTGACTATTTTTCAATTATTTTTTCAGAATTAAGAGGAAGTTTTTCAGTGTAAAAGTGGCGGGGGCCGCATGGAGAAGAATGGAAAGCATTCCGCCCGGCTGGCGGCATGCCCCGGAATAATCCGGGGAAATGGATGGTGTGCGGAACATGGTTTTCTCTGCCGGCACGAGAAGATTGTTTCAGAATCCATTTTCCCTGCTTTTGCCATTGCCCCCGGCGGTCAAATTCCGTAGTCTCTCCGTGCCGTGAGCCGCACGTACCGCCATTGCCTGGAATACAAGAAAGGACTGATTCCCCCGCGTACTGATATTTTCCGCGTGATTGACGGGGAAGGGGATGGCTATCCTGACGTGTTTGTGGACCGCCTGGGAGATCGCATTCTGGTTTCCACGCGTGACTGTGCCGTTCCCGTGAATTTGAGGAAGGAGCTCGCTGGACTTGATGTTCCCGTATTTAACAAGCGTCTGGAACAGAATCAGAAGGAGGTGCCCATCCAGATTGCCGGACCGGTCCTTCCCCTGCAATTTGAGGCGGAGGAACAGGGCGTTCTGTTCAGGCTGGACATGTCCGCGGGTTACTCCCAGGGAATCTTTCTGGACCAGCGCGACCACCGCCGCCGGGTGCGGGAACGGAGCAGGCCGGGCATGAAAGTGCTGAACACCTTCGCCTACACGGGGGCTTTTTCCGTTTATGCCGCCCTGGGCGGCGCGCAGACGACTACACTGGACCTGGCCCAGCCGTGCCTGGAATGGGCCAGGGAAAATTTCAGGCTGAACGGGATGGACCCCGCCGGCCAGTACTTCTGCAAGGGGGACGTGCTTCACTGGCTGGAACGGTTCGCCAGACAGGGCCGAACCTTCCACGGCATCATTCTGGACCCCCCCACTTTTTCTCGGGACGACAGGGGCGGGGTGTTCCGGGTGGAATCCCATTACGGTGAACTCGTCTCCCTGGCGCGGAAATGCCTGGAGCGGGACGGCTGGATGCTGTGCACCAGCAATTGCCGCAAGCTGAGCCATTCCGACTTCCGCAGGATGGTGGAGGCCGCCGCTCCCGGGGCCCGCCTCACCCATGATCCCATGCCTGCGGACTTTACGGGGGAGGATTATCTGAAAAGACTGTGGGTGGACTGGAAGTGAATATTTTATGAAAAATTTTCCTCACCTGCGCTGACGCATTTTATTCTTTTGAAAACCATGCCCCTTTGATAGGAAACCGCCCATTGCTTCTTATATGAAAAAACTAGTCTGTGTCATCAGTATTCTTGCGTTCGCGTGCCCGCATCTCTTTGCCGCCCTTTATGAGAATCTGGAGACGGGAATGGACAAGGACCAGGTGCTGAAAGCGCTGAGGCAGAGCAAGCGGATTGAAGGGCCGCCTACGGACGCCCTGCTGGGGCGCACCGGGCTGAACGGCGTGTTCAAGACCAGGCAGCCCGTGGGCGGCCAGACCTTTTCCCTGAATTTTGACTACGACCCTTCCGGCGGCCTGCGCGGCGTCGTTTTCTACTCCCGCAGCAAATTCAAGGGTGCCGAATATGAAACCAGGCTCAAATCAGCCTACAAGGCCCTGCTGGTGGGCCTGACGGAAAAGTACGGGGAACCTTCCAACATGCCGGAATGGCTGCCGAAGGATTCCCTGCAGGAAGGGCGCATCCTGTACATGCACATGTGGAGGGTGGCTCCCAGCGTGTTTTTAATGTCCGGCCTGGGGAACATGGGGGCCATGGAGGGGTACTTCCCCGTATTCCGCCTTTCCGGTCCGGCGGGCATGCCTCCCAAATCCAAGAGGGACCGGGAGGAGTTGAAGAGGGAATGGGCCGCCATTCCGGAATTCCCTGATCTGAAAGAGGCGGAACTTCATATTGCGGATGCCGTCCGTTCCATGGGAACCAAAAAATATGAGGACGCCTTTGAATGCTTCCAGCAGGCGGCGGAACTGGGCAGTCCCCGCGGTTACTGGGGCATGGCGTTTCTCTATGACCTGGGCAAATACGGCGTGAAGCGGGACAAGAAAAAGGCCGATGAACTGAACCGCAAGGCCGCCGCCGCCGCCTATGCCCCGTCCGCCATGAAATACGGCGACACCTGGCCGGACGCGGCGCGGGCCGTGGGCCTGTCCCCCGCGGAGGCGAAGGAACAGCTCAACCGCCGCAAGAGGGCTGCCGAAGAAGGCTATGCCTCCGAACAGTACAACATGGGCATCATGTACCAGAAAGGCTTCGGCGTACAGCAGGACGCGGCCAAGGCCAGGGAATGGTTCCAGAAGGCGGCGGACCAGGATGACGTGCAGGCGAAAAGCGTGCTTAAAAAACTTAAATAATTCTTTCTCACTCTATTACTATCATGAGCCTATACGCACAACAACTCGTTCGCTACCCGGAAATGGGTATCTCCCTTGATTTTTCCAAACTGCCGCTGGACGACGCTTTCCTGTCCTCCATGCAGGGCAGGATCGACAAGGCTTTCGCCGACATGAAGGCGCTGGAATCCGGCGCCGTCGCCAACCCGGACGAAGGCCGCATGGTGGGCCATTACTGGCTGCGCAATTCCGCCCTGGCTCCCACTCCCGAACTGAAAGCCGCCATTGACGGCCCTCTGGCGGACGTCAAGGACTTCGGACGGGACGTGCTGGACGGCAGGATCGCCCCTCCCCGCGCGGAACAATACTCCGCGGCCCTCGTCATCGGCATCGGCGGTTCCGCCCTAGGGCCGGAACTGGTGGCCGACGCCATTCCCGCCGCGGGGCTGGACATGTTCTTCCTGGATAATACGGACCCGGACGGCATGTACCGCGTGCTGGAATCCCTGCCTCTGGAAGAAACGCTGGTGGTGGTCATCTCCAAGTCCGGCGGCACTCCGGAAACACGCAACGGCATGATGGTGGCCCAGGACTTTTTCAACAAGCACGCGCTGGACTTCGCCGCGCAAGCCGTAGCCATTACGGGCGTGGGCTCCAAACTGGACAAGACGGCGGAAGCGGAAGGCTGGCTCAAGCGCTTCCCGATGGAAGACTGGGTGGGCGGCCGAACGTCCGTCATGTCCGTAGTGGGCCTTGTTCCCGCCGCTCTGCAGGGCGTGGACGTGGACGCCATGCTGGAAGGCGCGCGCCTGATGGATGAAAAGACACGCCGGGAATGCGTGAAGTGCAACGCCTCCATGAAGCTGGCCCTGGCCTGGTACAAGGCCACCGGCGGCAAAGGGGAAAAGGACATGGTGGTCCTCCCTTACAAGGATGCCCTGGTGCTTTTCTCCAAATACCTTCAGCAGCTCATCATGGAATCCCTCGGCAAAAGGCTGGACCTGGACGGCAATGAAGTCTTCCAGGGCATTTCCGTGTACGGCAACAAGGGTTCCACGGACCAGCACGCGTATGTGCAGCAGCTCCGCGACGGCGTGAACAACTTCTTCGCCACCTTCATTGAAGTGCGGGAATGCTCCGCGGACGCGGTGGAAGTGGAAGCGGGCGCCACCTGCGGGGACTTCCTCCAGGGCTTCCTGCGCGGTACGCGCCAGGCTCTTGCGGAATCCGGACGTTCCTCCATCACCATTTCCATTCCGGAAGTGAACGCCAAAACGCTCGGCATGCTGATCGCCCTCTTTGAGCGCGCCGTTTCCTTCTATGCGTCCCTGGTGAACATCAACGCCTACCACCAGCCCGGCGTGGAAGCCGGCAAAAAAGCCGCCGGAACCTTCCTGGCCCTGCTGGGGAAAGTCCGGAAAGCCATCGGCTCCGCTCCGGAAACGGCCGCGCAGGTGGCCGTCCGGCTGGATGCCGAACAGGAAGCCGTGTACCACTGCCTGGTGCATATCGCCTCCAGTGATTCCTCCGTCAAGTGGGTCCAGTCCTCCTGTGCGGATGAAGACACCTTCTGCAAGGCGTAAAAATAAAAAACATATTCCTTCCGGCGGACGCTTATCTGGTTGATAAGTGTCCGCTTTTTATTTATTAAAACAATCACCCTATGAATCCGCCTCCGTGGTTCCTGAAGACCGAAAAGCGTTCATTCGTCCGTCAAAACATTAGTTCCATCGTACTCTCCTGTCCTCTCTATTCTCTCATAGTCATGAAATCCGTTCTTCTCCTCGGGGGGGCTTCCCTCCTTCTTGCATCCTGCGCCATCACGCAGGAAAATCCCATGAAAATCTATATCCCTTCCGATCTCTCTTTCACGGCCAGGGAAGAGTTGCGTCAGGAAGCGATAAAGGCTTGCCGCGTGGCGGGGTATGGCAATATCAGTTCCAATATTCTGGTGTTCTCTACAGACGTAGACTATGAACCGGTCAGCGGGGACATCCGGGGGATTCCTCTCAGAAAAAGCAGCTCCGCCCACGTCGTCAACATGCAGATGAAGGGGAACATGGTTGTCTCTCGCACGCGGAGTTACGAAATACCTGGCATCCTGATTCCGCTGCTGTACTGGACGGGCGGAACCTACTACGTGGAAATTCCGGTGAATATCCTCTATCATGAACCCGATGAGTCTGACCGGAAGAAATTCCGGGCCGTCTGGGAAAATAGAGAATGGAAATACTGGGAGGAATGAAAATTCCGGTTCTGACGCTTCGGAAAAAGTTTTTTGGCTGCGTTGTTTTTCCCCAAAAAAACTGAAAAACATTTTTGTTTTCCTTACAATTTCGAGTTGACAAAGGCGGGTGCGCCGGGCATCTTTACTCGACCCCAACTTGCTTTTGGGTCTCTTGTTGACTCATGCGGCCGGCTTTGGGGCAGAATCATTAATTCGACTACAACAATCGATATGTCCACCAATTCCTGCGCGTGCAGCGCATCCACTGACAAATTCGTCTATTCCTTCGGCGGAGGGTCCGCTGACGGCAATGGCAGCATGAAAAATCTTTTGGGCGGCAAGGGCGCCAACCTTGCGGAAATGGCCCGCATCGGCCTGCCTGTTCCTCCCGGATTCACGATCACCACGGAAGTTTGCACCTATTACTACGACCACGGCTGCACCTATCCCTCCCAGCTTGACGCCCAGATCAAGGAAGGCGTTGCCAAGATGGAACAAATCCTGGGCCGCAAGTTCGGCGACACGGAAGCCATGCCCCTGCTGGTGGCCGTGCGTTCCGGCGCCCGGGAATCCATGCCCGGCATGATGGATACGATTCTGAACCTCGGCCTGAATGAAAAATCCGTGGAAGCCATGGTGAAGGCCACCGGCAACCCCCGCTTTGCGTGGGACTGCTACCGCCGCTTCGTGCAGATGTACGGCGACGTGGTGCTGGGCGTGCAGAAGAACCCGGATGAAGACCACGAACCCTTTGAAGCCGCCATTGCCGCCATCAAGGAAGAACGCTACGGCAGCGCCGACGTGGAAGACACCAAGCTTTCCGCGGACGACCTGAAGGAACTTGTCTCCCGCTTCAAGGCGCTGGTGCTGGAACGCACCGGCCATGAATTCCCGGAATGCCCGTGGGAACAGCTCCAGGGCGCCATCGGCGCCGTGTTCGGTTCCTGGAACAATGACCGCGCCATCGTTTACCGCCAGAAATACGGCATTCCCTCCGAATGGGGCACCGCCGTCAACGTGCAGGCCATGGTATTCGGCAACACGGGTGAAGAATCCGGTTCCGGCGTGGCGTTCACCCGCAACCCCGCTTCCGGCGAAAACGAATTCTACGGCGAATTCCTGATGAACGCCCAGGGTGAAGACGTGGTGGCTGGCGTCCGTACGCCCGCTCCCGTGGCAGCCCTTCACGACGTGATGCCCGCCGCGTTCAATGAACTCATGCGTATCCGCGAAGTGCTGGAAAACCACTTCCACGACATGCAGGACTTCGAATTCACCATCCAGGACCGCACCGTGTACATGCTCCAGACCCGCAACGGCAAGCGCACCGGCGTGGCCGCCTTCCGCATCGCCTGTGAAATGGTGGAGCAGGGCCTGATCGACTGGAAAACCGCCGTGCGCCGTATTCCTGCGGACCAGGTGGACCAGCTCCTGACCCCGATCTTCGACCGCGAGGCCATCAAGCAGGCCAAGATGCTCACCCGCGGCCTTCCCGCCGGCCCCGGCGCCGCCACCGGACGCATCTACCTGAACGCAGAACGCTGCGTGGAAGCCGCGGACAACGGTGAAAAAGTTCTCCTGGTCCGTCTGGAAACCTCTCCGGAAGACCTGCGCGGCATGATCGCCGCGGAAGGCATTTTGACCGCCCGCGGCGGCGTCTCCTCCCACGCGGCCCTCGTCGCCCGCCAGATGGGCAAGGTCTGCGTCTGCGGCGCCGACGAAGTCATCGTGGACTACAACAACCGCACCGTCACCGTTGGCGGCATGACCTTCAACGAAGGCGACTACATGTCCATTGACGGAACGAGCGGCCTGGTGTACGCCGGCAAGGTGGAAACCTCCCCCTCTGAAATCATCCAGGTTCTGATCTCCAAGACCATGAAGCCGGAAGACAGCCGTACCTACCAGAACTTCGCCAGGCTCATGCAGTGGTGCGACGACTGCACGAAGATGAAGGTGCGCACCAACGCGGACTCTCCCAAGCAGACGGAAGCCGCCCTCGCCTTCGGCGCCACGGGCATCGGCCTCTGCCGTACGGAGCACATGTTCTTTGAAGGGGACCGCATCGACTTCGTTCGTGAAATGATCCTCTCCACCAAGAAGAGCGACCGCGTGGCGGCCGTTTCCAAGCTCCTTCCCTACCAGAAGGGCGACTTCAAGGGCATCTTCAAGGCGCTCAAGGGCCTGCCGGGCACCATCCGCCTGCTGGACCCGCCCCTGCACGAATTCCTGCCCCAGACGAAGGAACAGCAGCTTGACCTGGCCCAGAAGATCGGCATGCCCGTGGAAGTCATCATGCGCCGCGTGGCTGAACTCCACGAGTTCAACCCGATGCTCGGCCACCGCGGCTGCCGTCTCGGCATCGCCTATCCGGAAATCACGGAAATGCAGGCCCGCGCCATCTTTGAAGCCGCTGTGGAAGTCTCCCAGGAAGAAGGCTTTGCCGTGGTGCCTGAAATCATGGTTCCCCTGGTGGCCTTCAAGAAGGAACTGGACATCCAGAAAGCCATCATCGACAAGGTGGCCCAGCAGGTGTTCGAGGAAAAGGGCGCCAAGGTGGACTACCTTGTGGGCACCATGATCGAAATTCCGCGCGCCGCCGTCACGGCTGACGAAATCGCGGAAACCGCCCAGTTCTTCTCCTTCGGCACCAATGACCTGACCCAGACGGGCCTGGGCATGAGCCGCGACGACTCCGGCTCCTTCCTGCCGCAGTATCAGGAACTGGAAATCATCAAGAAAAACGTCTTTGCTTCCATCGACCAGGAAGGCGTCGGCAAGCTCATGAAGATTGCCGTGGAACTTGGCCGCTCCACCCGCCCGGACATCAAGTTGGGCATCTGCGGCGAACACGGCGGCGACCCCGCCTCCGTCAAGTTCTGCAATACGCTCGGCCTTACCTACGTGAGCTGCTCCCCCTACCGCGTCCCGACCGCCCGTCTGGCCGCCGCCCAGGCAGCTCTGGAACAGGCGTAAGTCTTTGTTAAGGGTTAAAAGTCAGCCCGTGGCTCTCCGGAGCCGCGGGCTTTTTTGTGGATAGGGAGGGGGAATGGACTTAATGGACAGAGTGGACAGAGTGGACTGGGTGGACTGGGTGGACTGGGTGGACTGGGTGGACTGGGTGGACTGGGTGGACTGGGTGGACAGAGTGGACTGGGTGGACTGGGTGGACTGGGTGGACTGGGTGGACTGGGTGGACTGGG
>QWCY01003557.1_pt1 | contig 17658 bp, 9 predicted proteins | sample 1972631 | NCBI WGS metagenome assembly QWCY01 (sample SAMN09866696, study PRJNA288562) | Human gut metagenome isolate pre1_stool, whole genome shotgun sequencing... | isolation source: gut | host: Homo sapiens | place: USA: California
GCGTTAAATCTTCACCTTTTAGAATGTGCAATTAAAAATAACAACCATATTTCTGACTTATTATCTATAAAATATTGAGTAATAATCGGTTGTAAATACGGGTATTGTAAACGGTCGTTTGGTTCGTACCGAACGTACTAAATTCTCCCCTTATAAAATGGATGACACGAATAGCGGCTTGCAACGTTTTTATGGAAAGGGATATACACAAGGTTCCAAAAATACGATGAACATGGACCTGACATTGAATCAGAAACTGGATTTTATAACCAAAGGCCTGTCAATAGAAATAAAAGGAGCTTATAATACGAGTTATACGACCAAAAAGAAACGTACGGGAAATGTAGAAGCTTTGGTTCCCTATTATCAAGGTGAAATAGACAATCCGACCATGAAGTATGATGACCCGCGTATGGATAAGACAATTGTTTATAAAATAGATCCGAATACGGAAAATAAGCGTCTTGGTTATGAAGAAGATAATAGTACGCGCAGTCGCGACTGGTATTTTGAGGGAAGCATACGCTACAACCGTAAGTTTGGCGACCACAATGTGGGTGGATTGCTACTTTATAATCAGAATAAAAAGTATTATCCGGCACAGTGGACTTCTGTTCCTACTGCTTACATAGGTTTTGTGGGACGTTTGACTTATGACTATAAGTCGAAATATATCGGAGAAATAGACTTCGGGTATAACGGTTCTGAGAATTTTGCTCCGGGTAATCGGTTCGGTGCTTTCCCTGCCGCTTCTATCGGATATGTCCTTTCAGAGGAGTCGTTTATGAAAAAGCAGAAGATAGTCGATTTCTTGAAATTGAGAGCCTCAGTAGGATTGGTCGGTAATGATAATATGAGTAACAACCGTTTCTTGTACTTGGCGGATAATTATGATGTTGATTTGTTTTCTGGAAACTACGATTTATCTGCAGATTGGGCTTTTCCTTTACACGGATATTATTTTGGATTCAATAATAATAACAAGATCAAGGGCGCATTGGAAAACCGTATTGGCAATGCAAACGTAACTTGGGAAAAGGCACTGAAATCTAATTTCGGTATAGATGTGAATTTCCTGAACAATCGGTTACGTATAAGTACGGATGTATTTTTTGAGAACCGGAAAGACATTTTAATTCAAAGGAATACCATTCCCGTTTTCACATCGTTGGATAAAAGATTGCTTCAGGCAGTCAATATGGGAAAAGTAAAGAATAAAGGATATGAAGTTGACGTGAAATGGAATGACCGGGTACGTGACGTAGATTATTGGGTAAATGCAAATGTAAGTTATTCAAAGAACAAAATAATAGAGCAAGATGAGGTGGAACCGAATGAGCCCTATATGTGGCATACGGGAAAACCAGTCGATACTCCTTTCGGATACATATTCGAGCGTTTCTATCAGGAAGATGACTTCGATGCAGACGGCTCTTTGAAAAAAGAATTTCCCGATCCGGGAGTCCCAGTCTTTCCGGGAGACTGTAAATATGCCGACTTGAATAATGATGGAAAAATAGACGAAGAACATGATATTACCGCTATCGGTCACCCCACTCGTCCAGCCTATGTCTTTGGTCTAAATTATGGAGCAAGCTATAAAGGATGGAGCTTTACAATGAACTGGACCGGAGTAGCAGAACGGACCTTGATGTTGAGTGATAATTTCCGTTCTCCTTTGAGTGGAGCGGGACTGATGTTCCAGATTGAAAATCGATGGACACCGGAAACGGCTGCAACAGCAACTTTTCCGCGCTTTTCAGAGAACAGTGCGCCTTATAATACCAAGAATTCCAGTTTATGGGCAAAAGACGGCTCCTATCTAAAATTGAAAACTCTTCAGATAGGCTATACTTTTACGGATAAAGCCGTTCTGAAAAAACTAGGAATCTCACAATTAGGAATTACATGTAGCGCTTATAATCTGCTTACATTGGATCATTTTAAGATACAAGATCCTGAATCAAAGCCTAATGAGCGTAATACATACCCTATAACAAAAACATATAGCTTGGGATTAAACATTACTTTTTAAAAGAAAAACATATGAAAAGTAAACTGCATATAAAAGGCATAGCAGCATTGTTTGCTCTATGTGTATCTTCATGTGAAGATTTTAAGTTTGGAGATTCCTTTCTGGAAAAACCTATAACAACCGACCTTACCATTGATTCCGTCTTTTCTCATCGCAAGTATGCAGAACAACTGTTGGCGGAAGTCTATCACTCTTTGCCCGATTTTTTGTCTATGGACCAACGATTCGGATGGAACATATTGGAATCTATTACGGATTTTTGTGATTCCGGCAGTGGCGCTAACCATTATTATACCGGGCAGATTTCTGCTTCTACCAGTACTCCTTACAATTTGAAAGATATTACCAATGTGAGGATTTCCTCTTCGACGGGAGGTATCAGGCAGGCTTATATTTATCTGGAAAATGTGGATAGAGTACCGGATATGACTGAAAAGGAAAAGCAAATCAGAAAGGCGGAAGCAAAAATGATTATAGCTTATCATTATATGGATATGCTCCGTTATTTCGGAGGTATGCCATGGATAGACCATGCATATACCGCTGAGGAAGAAATGATTTTCCCCCGTATGACCGTAGAAGAGCACGTGAACAAAATTGTGTCACTTTGTGACGAAGCAGCTCAATCTCTCCCTTGGAGTGTAGGTACAGATGATGAAGGGCGTATGACTGCTGCCGGTGCATTGGCATTAAAGAACAGAGTATTACACTTTGCGGCCAGTCCATTATTCAACTCGGAACAACCTTTTATGGAGGGCGACGCTTCGACCGCCTTGTATACATGGTATGGAAACTATGATGAAAAACGGTGGGAAAAAGCTCTTGAAGCCGGATTAAAATTCCTTGATGCAAACAAGGAAAATAGCGACTATTACAGTTTGTTCGACACCGGTAGTCCTCGTACGGATTATTTTTCTGGATATTATGACCGTTGTAACAAGGAAGCACTGATAGTATCTCATCGATACAACAAAATTGATAACAAGTGGCGTTTCTGTTTAAGTGAAGTCCGGTACGGAATTGCCCGACCTACTGCTGTATATGCCGATATGTTTGAGATGAAAGATACCGGTGAACCCTTTGATTGGAACAATCCGAAACATGCAGCCAATCCTTTCTTTAAAAACGGTCAAATAGTACGTGATCCCCGTCTGTACGAAACACTTTGGGTGAACGGTGACAAATTCAGAGGTCGAACATTTGAGTTGTATGCTGGTGGGCAAGAAACCTGGGATGGGGCAAATAACGTAAACTCTCTCGGTGCATCAACTTACAACGGATATAGCCTGCGCAAGTTTGTACTTGATCATGATAATGAGTTGTTTGGACATTACTACCAATGCCCGCTTATCCGCCTACCCGAAATTTATCTAAATATCGCTGAAGCAATGAATGAACTTGGCATTGCCACACAGAAAGACCGATTCGGAAGAGATGCGTACGACTATATCAACTTGGTACGTAATCGCGTAGATATGCCTGACTTGAATCGTGATAAATATCCGGAAGGGGAGAAACTTTTGGAAGCTATATTACATGAACGTGCGGTGGAATTTGGTTTTGAAGAGGTACGTTTCTTCGATATAAACCGTCGGAAACGAGGGGATTTGTTAAAAAAAGAGTATTATCGGCTGAAAGCATATAAGGAAAACGATGGGACATTCCGTTATGAACAGGCAAAAGAAGTGCTGAGGGAACGTATTTGGGTGAATCGTTGGACAGACCGATACTATTTGATTCCCATTCCAGCAGAAGAAATCAACAAAAAATATGGACTGGTACAAAATCCCGGTTGGTAAGATTGTAAACATGGATAAGTGTATTATCGTAAATAAACAGAGAATATGAAATTAAAATATATATTGATAATTTGTGCAGCCATCCTGTCATCCAATAGGACAACAGCTCAAATTACACTAGACGAAAAGGAGACTTCATCTGTAGCCGAAGTAACGGCAGACAAACTAGAGAAGAATTCTACGCTCAACCCTTATGATTCGTTTTATGGTTTACTTCCCGGACTTTCGGTGTTACAGCAAGTAGAATGGGGAGCTAATCCAAGTTTGATTTTGCGTGGAAGCAACTCTCCTCTTATTGTTGTAGACGGTTATGTACGTTCACTGGAATATATCTCCAATGTGGAAATAGAAAGTGTGAAAATATTAAAAGACGGAGCTGCTACTGCCATTTGGGGACAAAGAGGATCTAAGGGAGTGATTATGGTCACTACCAAGAGAGGAAAATATAAGAGCAAGGAAATTTCTGTCAATTATAATCATGGCATGGACTTTCCAATCAATCAACCGGAAATGGCCGACGGATATACATACGCATTGGCACGTAACGAGGCACTGCACTATGACGGACTTCCTCTGCAGTATTCTCAGCCCATGCTGGATGCTTTGCGCGACGGAAGCTATCCCGACCTATTTGCCAATACGGATTGGGCCAAAGAGGCTTTGCGCAACCACACCACAACGAATCAACTGGATATTACCTTCCGTGGAGGAAGTGAAAAGTTGCGCTATTTTACATCTCTGAGTTATAAGAATCATTTCGGTATACTGAATGAACAGTACACTAAGCAGGAACGATATAATTCACAGTTGCGCAAATACGAGTTAAATCTTCGCATGAATATGGATATAGATTTAACACCTACTACGTTGGTGAAATGGACAATGTTCGGTTCCATCAAAGAACGTACGCGCCCCAAAGAATATACTTCTACCATTTTTCCATTAGTATATAATACACCTTCGGCCGTTTATCCTGTTAAAACGTCCGGTGACCGATGGGGTGGTAATCTGATTTATACAAAAAATCCGATTGCAACTTTTGCCGACCAAGGATATTTCAAGGAAAATCCACGTGTGTTGCAAACCGACTTACGTATTATACAGGATTTAGCCTCCATAACTCCGGGTTTGTCGGCAGAGCTGGCTGTTGCGTATGATAATTATGCGGTATATAAAGAAGAAGGAGCGAAGACTTATGCTTATGAAGTAAATACACCGATAGCAAATATTGTGACAGGAGGAGACTTTGAGACTATCAGTCAAGTATATGGTACGGACGCTGCATTAAGTGTAAATTGTTGGGGAATGACCGAACAGAATGTCCGTGCCAACTTGGAAGGAAAGATAAATTACGAGCGGACATTCGGACAGCATACATTAAATGTAAATGGAATGTATCAACAAGAATATTACTCAAGTCTAGGACGTAATAATACTACAAAACGCATGGCTTTTATTGGTATGGCCGAATATAACTTTGCCAATAAATATATGCTGGATGCTACAGTGGCTTATGCAGGTACTAGCCGCTTACCTAACAATCGTTACCGGGCTTATCCGGCATTATCTATGGCCTGGTTGATTTCGAAAGAAAAATTCATGAACGGAAGCTCCGATATAATAGATTTTTTTAAGCTGCGCGCTTCATGGGGACAAGCCGGCAACGATAATATAGACTACGAATTGGAAAAGGCATATTGGGCGTCGTATGGCAGTTATTTCTTTACAGACGGTAATCTTCAAGGGGGAGGACTACGCGAGAGCACTTTGCCTATGTCAGACCTGACACTGGAACGTGTAAACAAATATAATATAGGCATTGATATGCGGCTGTTGAAAAAACTATCTCTGACGGCGGATGCATATATACATAAATACAGAGATGCATTGATTGATGCCGGCAATATGTACTCTTCTGTGTTCGGAAATTCGGTACCAAAGCAGAACATCGGCAGATATGACCGCAGAGGTTTTGAAATGGCAATAGAATGGCAAGATAGAATAAACAAAGATTTCAATTATTATATCGGTGCCAATATATCCCGTTCAAAAACAAAAGTGCTGGAAAATGGCGAAGGATTTAAAGACTACCCCTATATGTCTGCCAAAGGATTACCAATCGGACAATTGTTCGGATTGGAAGCTATCGGTTACTTCCAGGATGAGGAAGATATAGCACAATCACCTGAACAAACTTTTTCAGCCGTACGTCCTGGTGATATAAAATATAAAGACCAAAATAATGACAAGATTATTGATTCCAGAGATGTCGTTGCCATTGGACATTCCAGTAGTATTCCCGAATGGTATGGAGGCCTTCAACTTGGTTTTGAATACAAAGGCTTCGGGTTGGATTTAATATTTCAAGGGGCTGCCGGATGGAGTAAACAGTTGAATACTTCAAGTGTATATCGTCCCTTACAGAATAATACGAACATATCTATGTGGTATCTGGAGGACAAAATTCGTTGGACAGAAAAAACAAAGGATATAGCGAATGTACCTCGTCTTTCGACATTGGACAATGCCAACAACTACCAGACCAGTACACAATGGCTGGAAGACGGTAGCTATCTTAAATTGCGGAATGTGAATATTTATTACAACCTTCCTCAAAAATGGATTGCTCCTTTAAAAATGAAAGATTGTAAGGTTTATGTACGAGGAAACAATCTGTTTTCTTTAGACCATATTTCATATTTGAATGTAGAGAATATGACCTTGAATTATCCGGATATGTTTTCTGTATATGCAGGTGTTAATATTAAATTTTAAAGAAAAGTGATTATGAAATTACATAAAGTTTTGACGATAGTTTGTATGGGATGTTCGTTGACTGCTTGCAACTATCTTGATTTTGATGAATCTGTCGGAAAGACAAAAGATGAGGTCTATTCTACCTTTGCTAATATCAAGTCGTTAGTAACTGCCATTTATTCTTTCCTGCCTCAAGATTTTGGAGTGATAGGCGGTGCTTTGCGTGAATCGGCCACAGATAATGCAATGTATGTGTGGAATACCAGCGGAGTATATAAGATTTATGAAGATAAATGGGCGCCTACTAATACAATAGATGATGTTTGGGGGAATATGTATAGTGGCATTCGGGCTGCCAACTCTTATCTGGAGAATTATAATGAGGATTTTTTAGACCGTCTTTCTTTGGACGATAACTACAAGGATGAGATAAAGAAATTCCGTATGTACCCGTATGAGGTAAGAGCTTTGCGTGCATTCTATTATTTTGAATTAGCCAAACGCTACGGTGATGTTCCGTTAGTAAAAAGGACTTTGGACTTGGAGGAAGTGAATCAGCTAAAACGTACTCCTTTTGTAGAAGTCATAGACTTTATAGCAAACGAATGTACACAGATAGCTCCACGATTACCGATTAATCATAATAACTTTTATGAAGAGACCGGTCGTGTGACACGTGGAATGGCGATGGCTTTGAAATCAAGAGCTTTGCTGTATGCGGCAAGTAAATTGCACAATCCTACGGAAGATATCCGAAAATGGCAGGATGCTGCAATTGCCGCCCATGATATTATTCGCGAAGGATGGTATTCTCTTCCCAATATAGACAATGATCCGTTATACAACAGAGACGGTGCCAATGAGGTATTAAAATCATCACAGCTCATTTTTGAGCGTCGAAATGGCGATGACAACTCGTTTGAAAAAAATAATCTACCGATAGGATTCGAAGGTGGGAAAAGCGGTAATGTGCCAACGCAGAACTTGGTAGATGCTTTTGAGATGGCTACAGGGGAACCTTTTGATTGGAATAATGCGGAGCATGTGAAGTATCCGTATGTGAAAGGTAACAAACAAACTCGTGATCCTCGTTTCTATAAGACAATTGTCTATAATGGCGCATCTTTGATGGGGACCACAGTCGAAACATTTGAAGGTGGTAGAAATGGATTGCCATTGGAAGGTGCTACACCAACCGGATATTACTTACGAAAGTATATCAATGAGACCGTATCTTTAAATCCTGAAAATCCCCAATCAAAGGCACATCATTTCATATTGTTCCGTTATGCAGAGATTTTACTCAATTATGCAGAGGCCATGTATAAGTACGTAGGTGAAGATGAGATTCCTGTCGGATTCACTTTATCTGCAAGACAAGCGCTCAATCAGGTACGTAAAGCGGCAAATATGTGTGATGTAACAGATACGGGAGAAGCTTTTTACAAACGCCTGAAAAATGAGCGTCGTGTGGAACTAGCTTTTGAAGATCATCGTTTTTGGGATATCCGACGTTGGAAAAGCGGTGAAGTTGTAACACAAATCGAGGGGGTACAGGTAACATCTTCCGGCGAATATACCAAAATACCTGTACAGAAACGTATCTGGGATGATAAGATGTATCTATATCCCATCTCAAAAAATGAATTGAATAAAAACCCGGGATTAGGACAAAATACCGGATGGAATAATTAATAATCAAATGCGATACGATATGAAAATCAATAAATTAATATGGGTCAGGCTTATAACTTTCTCATTCTTCTTGACAACAGCCTGTTATGCATGTAGTGATGATAGTGACACTCCACTTGACACTCCGACAGAAGAACCGGGTAACGGAATGGATGACATTGATACTAGCGGCGTGACGTTGAAAGAAGCTATAGGTGATAAATTCCTATTCGGAGCGGCAATAAACCCTTGGCAATTAGACATTAACAGTTCGAAAGAGGAAAATCGACGTGAAGGAGAGGTTGTACTAAAGCATTTTAATGCTTTAGTGGCTGAAAGCGTTATGAAATGGCGTAGCATTCATCCTGATAAAGAAAAATATACTTTTGAAGATGCTGATGCGATAGTTAAGTTTGCCGAAGAAAATGGCATGACCGTAATAGGACATACATTGGTTTGGCACACAGCACTTCCTGATTGGGTATGGAAAGATGTCTCAACAGGAAAGGATCTTTCGGCTGAACAATTGAAAGAAAATATGAGAAGCCATATAAATACGGTTGTAAGTCGTTACAAAGGACGTATAAAAGGTTGGGACGTAGTGAACGAAGCTTTTAATGATGATGGAACTTATAGGGAATCTCCGTTTTACCGAATTTTGGGAAAAGAATATATTCCTCTTGCTTATCAATATGCACACGAAGCCGATCCGGATGCAGAACTTTATTACAATGATTTTGAACTATACCATTCTACGAAATGCCGTGCGGTATTACAGTTGATTGGAGAGTTGAAAGCAAAGGGATTACCTATTACTGCAATCGGTATGCAAGGACATATGTGGATGAATAATCCTACAGTAGAGATGTACGAAAATACCATTTTGGCATTCAAGAGTGCAGGAGTAAAGGTTATGGTCACAGAATGGGATATGTCTGTAGCTAACGGACAAAATATATACCCTAACGGACTTCCAAAAGATGTAGAAGCTAAATGGACGCAGCGGATGATTGATTTCTTTAAATTATTCTTGAAGTATAAGGATGTAGTTACCCGTGTCTCAACTTGGGGAGTCTCTGATTCTCATTCGTGGTTGAATGAAAAATGTACAGATTATCCTTTACTTTTTGATCGCCAACAGCAACCTAAACCTGTTGTTGAGATGATGATAAGAGCGGCTCTTGCAGATAAATAAAAATGTTATAAACGAACAATGAAACGATTATGAAACTAAATACAATCGCCTTAGGTTTGTGCATGACTTTCTGTTGGTCATGCAGTTCGGATGAACCGATAGTCGACTATCCGATTTACATAGATGATAATGCAATTAACTACGATGATTGTCGGTTGGTGTGGTCTGAGGAATTTGATTATGAAGGACTTCCCAATTCCGATATATGGGATTATGAGGAAGGTTATAAGCGAAATTTTGAACTTCAGGATTATAAAAGAGAAGAACAGAAATATTCGCGTGTGGAGAATGGAAAGTTGATACTGGAAGCCCACAAAGATCCGCATCAGTCAAACAATTACGATTTTGAATATTCATCGGCATCTTTACTGACTAAAGGGAAAAAGACATTCAAATACGGACGTATAGATATTGCAGCAAAAATACCTACGGCACGTGGTATATTTCCTGTATTTGGTATGCTCCCCGAAGAAAATGCTTATGGGAACTGGCCTGCCAGCGGTGAAATAACTATTATGGAATATACTTGGGGGAGTTATTATGGAAACCAGCACCAAAAGAATACAATTAGCGCTTTTGTTTGTACGGAAAATTCAGAAAACGGAGCAAGTATTAAACCGGGAACTGGAAATGCCACTACATTAGAAGGGGCATACCATTTATACTCTATTGTATGGAAAAAGAAGAGAATCCAAATCTTACTTGATAACAAGGTGGTGTTCACTTACGATAAAACAAGTAATAGTTATGCCGGATGGCCTTTTGATAAAGATTTTCATTTACTTATTAGCTTGGCTGTTGGGGGTGTAAAAGGCGGTACATGGGGAGTAGACGATACGGATTATCCCAAACGTATGGAAATAGATTACATACGTTACTATGAGCTGATAAACGATGACGCTACTGATGAGGTGGAAGATCCTAATTTGATAAAGAATGCCGGATTTGAAGATGCTTTTGAAGCAGGGAAAGAGCCTTCAAAAGGTGATTTTAATAGGACAGCCGTACTTGATCATCTCTATGAATGGTATATTCGTAACACTGAAGGTTATGAAGTGAGCGTAGATAATTCGGAAAAACATAGCGGAACGAAGTCTCTGTTGGTTCAAGGACCGTTTAAGAATTGGTGGGATGTCGATTTAGCCTATCCGATAGAAGGAGTTCCGGCAGGTAAGTATACATTCAGCTTTTGGTTGAAAACGGATCAGGACGTAGCTCAATTCACTACTGCCATTACGTTCTGTGAAGATGATGCGGATGTGGCTGAAGATTATCATAATCAGAAATCAGTAGTCATAAATGATGATGGTACACAGACTATTTCGTTGGGTAAAAGAAATAATAAGGCAGATGACGTTTCATCGACTAAGATATATTCTACGACTCCAGGTACAGAGTGGACGAAGTATCTTATAACAGTAGAATTACCTGAAACCAAATTAGTTAAATTCGTATTCAAACCATGTACAAAAGGTACAAATTGGCATACCGCTTTACCGCCTGCAAATGGTAGCGCAAGATATTGGTTTGACGATTTCTCATTTGAGAAAGTAGATTAGCTTACATAAATTGATGATTTAAGAAAAAATGAATATAACTAAATTTGTATTAGGAGTCCTGTTTTTATCAGGAAATATATTTTATACAGAAGCTCAAGAAGAAATACAGGTATCTCAGTATCCGGGCTATCGTTTGATATGGGAAGAAAATTTCAGTGCCAGCGGTTTACCCGATAGTACTTATTGGGGATATGAAAGCGGATATATGCGCAACAATGAACTGCAAGATTATAAAAAGGCTGATTTGAAAAATTCTCGGGTAGAGAATGGACGATTGATACTAAAAGCTTTTAAGGATCCTCACGAGGGGACAAATAATTGGACCGGTGCTCCCTACTCTTTCCAATACTCTTCAGCATTGATTCACACGCACGGGAAAAAGGCTTTCAAATATGGACGCATTGATGTTTCTGCCAAAATCCCCATAGGCAGAGGTGTATGGCCTGCCATTTGGTTAATGCCGGAGAAGAGCGTATATGGAGGATGGCCTAAAAGTGGAGAGATAGATGTAATGGAATATGTATGGGGGGATGGCGAAAATCATAATCTGACTTTCAGTACGGTTCATACAGAGGATATTGATGCCAACGGAAATCGAATAGAATCCGGTCACGGATATTCCTCTTCATTGGACACGGATTTTCATCTGTATTCATTGCTTTGGACTGAAAAGAAAATAGACATATTATTTGACAACAGAATAATTTTCACTTTCCGTAATTGTGATAATACACCAGTGAAATGGCCTTTTAATGAAGAGTTTTATTTAATAATGAATATCGCTGTCGGAGGTGCCTGGGGCGGTATGTGGGGAGTAGACGAAAACGCATTTCCTGCTTGCATGGAGATAGATTATGTGCGTTATTATCAGGAAACGAAATGAAAGGCTGATTAATTGTCCGTATGGTTTATATTTTAAAATAGATATGCCAACCGGATATTTCTACTTATGTTACATTGAATCTGAGATTGAAATCGGTGGATTCTAGAAGTAGATGAAAATATATAATATTCTAATTTAATAAAAATGAGAAAAGCAAGTATCGTTATTTTCACTTTGTTATTGGGGTGTATCGCATCTTGGGCGCAGAAAACAGAAATCATGTATATATCGGGACGGGATATAAATGACAATGTAAAATGGGATTTTTATTGCACGGAAGGACAAAACTCCGGACAATGGACACAGATTCGTGTTCCATCTTGTTGGGAAATGGAGGGATTCGGTACATATAATTATGGTCATGATACCAATAAGGGAAAAGAAAAGGGGTTGTATAAGACTGAATTCTCTCTTCCAAAGGAATGGAAAGGTAAGCGTTTATATATCGTATTTGAGGGATCAATGACTGATACGAGAATAAAAGTAAACGGGAAACAAGCAGGAGAAATTCATCAAGGAGCATTTTACCGCTTCAAGCGCGAAGTTACAGATTTGGTATCTTATACAAAAAACAACCGATTGGAGGTGGAAGTCAGTAAGATGTCAACGAACAAAAGTGTGAATGAGGCAGAGAGAAATGCTGACTTTTGGATATTTGGAGGAATCTTCCGTCCGGTTTATATAGAAGCAGTGCCACAAAAACATATTGAATACATTGCCATTGATGCCCGACATAATGGAAACATAACTGCAAACATCGTATTGGACAAAGCGTATAAAGAAATTAATGCTTCATTGGAAATCTATCATATAAAAACTCAAGAGAAAGTGGGTGAAGTGTTGTCTGGTAAAATTTCAGATAAGACGATAACTTTCTCGGGACATATAGCGAATGTTCAGCCTTGGTCGGCGGAACATCCTAACTTGTATGAAGCGAGGATTTCTGTCAGAGACAAGAAAGGCATATTCCATATGGCAGAAGAAAAAATCGGTTTTCGGACGGTGGAGGTTAAAGAACGGGATGGTGTATACATCAATGGAAAACGAATTATGTTCAAGGGAGTGAACCGCCATTGTTTTTGGCCAACGACAGGCCGAACTGTACCTCGACAAGTTAATTTGGACGATGCTCTAATGATAAAAGACATGAATATGAATGCGGTACGTATGTCTCATTATCCACCTGACAAGTATTTCCTTGAAGTTTGCGATTCTCTAGGACTTTATGTTATTGATGAGTTATGTGCTTGGCAACAGCCTCCTTATGATACACAAGTGGGTACTATATTAGCACAAGAAATGGTGAAACGTGATGTAAACCATCCTTCCATTATTTTCTGGTCAAATGGGAATGAAGGCGGATTCAATTATGATTTAGATCCGATATTCCCGGCTTTGGATTTACAAAAACGCTCGGTACTTCATCCGTGGGGATTACACAACGGCATAAATACAGTTCATTATATACATTACAATTCGGGGATTAAAAATATGTTTAACGGACGTGATATTTTTATGCCGACGGAGCTATTGCATGGTCTGTATGATGGAGGGCATGGTGCCGGCTTGGATGATTATTGGAATGCCATGTTGCTGAATCCACTTTCAGCGGGTATGTTTTTGTGGGATTTTGCAGATCAGGGCATAGTCCGGACAGACTTAGGCGGTATATTGGATACAGACAAAGATCACGCTGCCGATGGTATTGTAGGACCTTATCGCGAGAAAGAAGGTAGCTATTATACTATAAAAGAAATATGGTCTCCGATACAGTTGGAGAAGAAATATATTACGTCTGTCTGGAATGGAACTTTAAATGTGGAGAATCGGTATAATTTTACAAATGCCAACCAGTGCCGTTTCTATTATAAGATGATACGTGTTAATTCTATGTTTCCATTTCAAGCTGATTCCATTAAAGGGATAGTCGCTGCACCGGATATCGCACCGGGTACTAAAGGGCTGTTAAAACTTGATTTACCCCGAAAATGGCAGGAATATGACATATTATATCTGTCGGTGGAGGATTCGTTATCACATGAATTGTTTACATGGAGTTTTGAATTACATTCTCCGGAAGTGGTAGCGAGTAGAATTCTGACAGATTACAAACGATTGAACGGACAGATAGAATTGTTATCATCGGATACTCATTACTTGATAAAAACAGCAAAAGGTATCATTAGGGTTGATAATAAAAGCGGATTGTTGGATGGTGTGGAAATTTCAGGAAAAGAGTATCCTTTAACCAAAGGACCTTTATTAATAACCGACCACGAATTAGTGTGCAAGGACGTTCGAATGGAAAGGAAAGATAATGAAGTGAAAATATACGTGAAATACGTTCACTCCAACGGAAAACGTGCTTACGAATTTGCATGGACTGCATATCCGTCAGGTCTACTTCAACTGGACTATACTTACCGTCCGAGTAATGAAATGGAAATGGCTGGGATTACTTTTGATTTTCCGGAAAATGAGATAACAGGAGCGGAATTGTTGGCAAAAGGTCCATATCGTGTTTATAATAATCGCATGAAAGGCGGATGTCTTGGTTTATGGAACAAAACTTATAATAATACGATTACAGGAGAAAGTTGGGATTATCCTGAATTTAAAGGATATTATGCACTTCTGTATGGCATGAAACTGAACTGCAAAACTCCTTTTGAAGTTTATTCCGCCACTGAAGATATTATATTACATTTGTTTACTCCTAATGTTCAGCAGAAATATCCGGTTTCGAAAAATTATACTAACCCAAAATATCCGAAAGGCAACATATCTTTTATGGATGCGATACCCTCAGTAGGAACAAAATTTAGCAAAGCGGAAAATTATGGTCCACAATCACAAAAGCATAGTTTTAAAGGGTATAGCGGTTTGAGTGACTTGAAAGGGCGATTATATTTTAAGTTCTGAGAAAATAGTATATGCTTTGAATATATTTTTATTATGGAATAACCACCTAACTTTATTATAAATATTTTATGAACTTATATTTAAAAAAGATCTTAGCCGGTATGATTATGGTGTTGTCATTTACTAATGCCTATGCTAAACAGACCGAAGCAGAACAAGTACGCCAAACCATTGATAAAGTAAATCAATATTGGCAATTGAATAACAAAGCTGAAAGTAGTTCGTTTTGGCACAACGCTGCCTACCATACCGGAAATATGGAAGCTTATTTCCTGACGGGAAATGATGCCTATCGTGCCTATTCCGAAGCTTGGGCAGAATATAATGAATGGAAAGGAGCGAAGTCAACGGAGAAATCAAAATGGAAGTATTCATACGGAGAAACTGATGAGTATGTCCTGTTTGGAGATTACCAAATTTGTTTTCAGACTTATCTTGATTTGTATAATATTGCTCCGGACAACAAAAAAGTCAAACGTGCTCGTGAAGTTATGCAATATCAAATAAAGACTCCTAATCACGACTATTGGTGGTGGAGCGACGGATTGTATATGGTTATGCCGGTTATGACTAAAATGTATAAGCATACCCGAAACAAAGAATATCTTGATAAATTATATGAGTATATAACTTACTCTGACAGTATCATGTTTGATAGTAATGAGAATCTTTATTACCGCGATGCCAAATACGTTTATCCCTCGCATAAGAGTGTGAACGGGAAGAAAGACTTTTGGGCGCGAGGAGACGGATGGGTGTTTGCCGGACTAGCAAAAGTTTTGAAGGATCTGCCTAATGACTACAAACATCGAATGTTTTTCGTTGAGAAATTCCAGAATATGGCAAAAGCCATCGCTGTCTATCAGCAACCGGATGGATATTGGACACGGAGCATGCTTGATGCTGAATATGCTCCGGGACCGGAAACAAGCGGTACTGCTTTTTTTACTTATGGATTTTTGTGGGGTATCAACAATGGGTATTTGGACGAATCCACTTATTTGCCCGTTGTGCAAAAAGCATGGAAATATTTATCAAAAAAAGCTTTACAGAAAAACGGTGTAGTAGGGTATGTGCAACCGATAGGCGAGAAAGCCATTCCCGGACAAATTATTGATGCTCAATCTACAGCCAATTTTGGTGTCGGTGCTTTCTTATTGGCGGCGTGTGAGTATGTACGTTATTTAGAGTCTTCTACATTACATGACCGTAAATATTGGTGTAATCTGGCTTATCGGATAGCCGCTCCGGTATTAAGCAATCTGTCAAAAGGTGAACTGCAAAAGAATATGCTTGTAGAGACCAGTCCGAGTTGGGATGGACGGGATAAAAAAGTCACCTATATGGAAGCCTTCGGACGGTTAATGGCAGGCATTGCTCCTTGGCTGTCTTTGGCAGATGACAAGACGGAAGAGGGAAAAATGCGCAAACAACTTCGTGAATGGGCACTAAAGAGTTATGTTCATGCTGTAGACCCGCAAAGTCTCGACTATCTTGCATGGGGTGGACATGGACAGGCTTTGGTTGACGCTGCATATATCGCTGAAAGTTTTCTACGCGCCTACGACCAATTGTGGATGCCTTTGGATGAAATAACAAAGAAGCGTTATATAAAAGAATTTACCTCCCTTCGTCGGATCGATCCGCCTTATACCAATTGGTTACTCTTTTCAGCGACCATAGAAAGTTTTTTGGCTAAGGCAGGTGCCGGATACGATGAATATCGTATTAACTCAGCCATTCGTAAGGTTGAAGAGTGGTATGTGGGAGATGGATGGTATGCAGACGGTCAGGCTTTTGCCTTCGATTACTATAGCAGTTATGTGTTTCATCCGATGTATTTGGAAACACTTCAAGCGATGAAAGACGCCAAAGCACGTACTCGAATAGATTACGCCAAGTATCACGAACGCGCTTTGCAACGCGCCCAGAAATTCAGTTTGATTTTGGAACGTTTCATCTCACCAGAAGGCACTTTCCCCGTTTTCGGGCGTTCTATCCCTTACCGTATGGCTACGATGCAGCCATTGGCGTTGATGGCGTGGTATCAAACTTTGCCTGCGGGAGTAAGTAACGCACAAGTACGTTGCGCATTAACAGCTGTCATGAAACGTATGTTTGCCAGTGATAAGAATTTCAATGAGAAAGGATTCCTCTCAATAGGATTTGCCGGCTCTCAACCTAATATCGCAGACTGGTATACCAACAATGGAAGTTTATATATGACATCTTTGGCATTCTTGCCTTTGGGGTTGCCATCATCACATTCATTTTGGACAGATGCTCCTCAGGATTGGACCAGCAGGCGAGCTTGGGGCGGACAACCCTTCCCGAAAGATCATCATTGGTGGGATACCATTCGTACATGGGATTTATTTTAAAAAAATAGAATATCCTATATGAAACTAGTAAAAGCAATAGTATTATAATTATATGCTTTATTCTAATATAATAACTATTCATTCTACATGATATAGAAAGATTATTAATTCACAATTGAAACATATAATGAAAATGAAATAAGATATTCACACTTTATAAAATGAAGAAACAACTACTCTCTTGCTACTTGGCTACACTAGGACTAACAACAGCCATCCAAGCACAAAACTTTAACGAGTGGAAAGACCCGGAAGTGAATTCCGTAAACCGCTCTGCCATGCACACTAACTACTTTGCTTACGCATCGGCCGATGAAGCTAAAGCCGGTATCAAAGAAAACTCCACGAATTTCATGACTCTGAACGGTCTTTGGAAATTTAACTGGGTAAGAAATGCAGACGCACGCCCGACAAACTTTTATCAGACAAGTTTTAACGACAAAGGCTGGGACA
>QWCY01003558.1_pt1 | contig 17657 bp, 12 predicted proteins | sample 1972631 | NCBI WGS metagenome assembly QWCY01 (sample SAMN09866696, study PRJNA288562) | Human gut metagenome isolate pre1_stool, whole genome shotgun sequencing... | isolation source: gut | host: Homo sapiens | place: USA: California
CCCAGGGCCAGTGCGGGATCGTCTTTGCACGCTTTCCGCCAGCCTTTGTTTGCCAGTGCTACGGTGTAGGGCAGCGTGGCGTTTGTCAGTGCCATGGTGGAGGTGAAAGGTACGGCACCCGGAATATTGGCAACGGCATAATGAACGATGCCGTCCACTACATACGTCGGTTCGCTGTGCGTGGTAGGGTGGGAGGTTTCAAAACAGCCGCCCTGGTCGATGGCGACGTCTACGAGGACTGTTCCGGATTTCATCATTTTCAGCATCTCTTTGGTGATGAGGTGCGGGGCTTTATCGCCCGGGATGAGGACGGAACCTATCACGAGGTCTATGTTGGGAAGCTCCATCCTGATGTTGTGCATGGAGGAATAGAGTGTCTTCACGTTCTTCGGCATCACTTCGCTGAGGTAGCGGAGGCGGGAGAGGTTGATGTCCGTAATCAGGACTTCGGCACCCATGCCGGCGGCTATCTGCGCGGCGTTGGTTCCTACGATGCCACCACCCAGAACAAGCACCCGTGCGGGGCGTACACCTGTCACGCCACCCATCAGTTTTCCTTTTCCGCCTTGGGGCTTTTCGAGGAAGCGGGCGCCTACCTGGGTAGCCATGCGTCCCGCCACTTCGCTCATAGGGGTGAGCAAGGGCAGAGAGCGGTCTTCCTTCTCCACGGTTTCGTAGGCGATGCAGATACCGCCGCTTTCTATCATGGCTTCGGTCAATATTTTATCGGCGGCGAAGTGGAAATAGGTAAATACCACCTGACCCTTTTTAATCAGTTTGTACTCGGGGGCGATAGGTTCTTTCACCTTCACAATCATTTCCGCTGCGGCATAGGTCGCTTCGATGGTCGGCAGCATTTTCGCACCCACTGCAGTGTACTCTTCATCCGCGAAACCGCTGTTTGCACCGGCAGATGCCTGTACATACACTGTATGACCTTGTTTCACCAACTCGGCTACTCCGGCAGGGGTCATTCCTACACGGTTTTCGTTGTTCTTGATTTCTTTAGGTACTCCGATAATCATAACCTTAACAGTTTTAATTTTGGGGGTTAAACATAGAGGGGCTGCCGGAAGTACTGCCTGTATGTAGGCGGATGGTTGTCGGCATACCCTCGAAAGACGTCGCAAGATAACGATTTCCCGGTTCCGATGTTCACGCGGGCGGAGTGTTTTACAACAGTATTTTTATGCAAGTCCTATACTTTCACTTCCTTTCTCTCAGATTTCCATCCCGGCGTCTCCTTCGCTGTCGCCTCCTGTCAGCCAGGGGTTGATGCTGACGGTGGCGGTGATTTCGGCATTGCTCACGGTGACGTTGAGGGTGTAGCTTTTGCCGGCTTCGAATGCGCCGTTGCGGGCGGTGGCGTCGAGGCGGTAGGTCTGTCCGCCGATGGTGAGGCGGAGTAGGGGTTGGCCGGCGGTTATGGTTTGCGGGAGAAGCAGGGCGTGGCGGCGGTCGCGGGTGCCGCTGAGGGTGACGTCGGCGCGGGTGGTGCCGGGGGTGAGGGTGATGCCTTTCAGTTCGTAGGCGGTGATGGCTTGGGGCACGGTTACGGTGGCGGTTTGCAGGACTTCGGAGGTGATGCCTGCGCCGGGTTTCAGGGTGACGTTGAGTTGGGCGGTGAGGTGGGCGAAGGCGAGGGTGACGGGGGCGAAGCGTTCGGTGGGGGCGGTGGCGGCCATTACGTCGGGCATCTGGTTGCCTGCGGGCGTGTCGGCGGGCAGGTGGAGGGCGTGGAAGGGGGTGGAGGCGGCGGGGTAGGCATCCCAGTAGAGGGGGGATGCGGTGCTCCACTGGCCGTCGGTGCCGAGGGTGAAGAGGGTGCCGGTGCCGGTGGGCGAGCCTGCCCAGAGGGTGAATTGACTGCCGGAGGAGAAGGAGGTTTCGCTGCCGTCGCCGCTGCCGTCACCGTTTCCACTGCCGCCGCTGTCTCCGCTATTGCTGTCGGAGGAAGTGGTGGCTGCGGCTATCGTCACCGGGGAGGTGGAGAGGTCGGTTTCGGGGGCGTCTTCCCAGGGGTTGATGGTGGCGGTGATGCTGATGCCTTCGGGACTGAGGGTGATGCGGAAGAGGTTGCTTGTTCCGGCTTTCAGTTCGTGGGTGTCGCTGAGGTGGGCGGTGAAGTGGCTTCCGTCGGATAGGGTGATGATGAAGCTGACGCCTGCGGCGGCGGAGCGGGGCAACACGATGGCGGTGCCTTGCGTGCCGGAGGCGTTAAGGGGGACGGAGATATCTTGCGGGGAGGTGTTATTGTCACCGGAAGCAGCGGTAGTAGAAGAAGTATTACCGGCAGCATCATCAGCGGCACCGGCATCAGCATCGACGGTGATGTAAGTATCTGTGTGCAGGTTGTAGTCAGCGCGGGTGTCCATGCCCCGGATGGTGAGGGTGGCGCCTGCGAGGCTGGCGGTGCTGACGCTTCCTTTTCCGCTGATGGAGAACACGAGCCGTGTCAGGCGGTGGCTGAAGCGGAGGGCCACGTTGGGATGGTCTTTATCGGCGGTGGCGGTGGCGCTCATCAGGTCGATGGCGGGGAGACTTTGCTGGCGGCTGACGTCGAGGGGCAGGGTGCCGTCGGGGTTGAGGGTGGCGGCGTAGGGGTAATAGGCCAGCAGGTCTACTTGGGCGCCGGTGGTGGGATAGTAGGCGGTTTGCTGGGTGGTGGCGGGGCTGAAGCCGGTGGTGGCGCCGGTGGTGGTGGCGAGGTAGCGGTAGTTGAGCACGGCGGGGGAGGTGGGCTCGGTGGTGCCTGCGGCGTAGAGGCTGAGGCCGATGGCGTCTCCGGCTGTCCATTCGTCGTTGACGACGCGGGTGGGGGCGATGCCTGCCGAGAGGCTTACCGGTACTGGTTGTTCACTGTCCCCTGTGCCGGGGGCGTTTTCGTTGTTGGTGCAGCTTGCCAGTAGGGCGAGGGCTGCGAGGATGCTTAGGTACTTCATATTGATAATGTGATAGTGTGATAAGGTTATAATGTGATAATGCTATAAAGTGATATGGTGATAATGTGACTCACTTGTTTCCCGCCTCCAAGTCCGTTTCCGTTCCCGGGGTCCATCCTGTGATGGTGCCGGAGATTCCGGGGGATTCGAGGCTTTGCTGTAGTTGCAGGTCGCCGGTGAGGGTGAAGACTTCGTCGGCGGTGTCGGGGCTGAAGCGGTTGAAGCCGGAGAGGAAGGAGGTGAGGTCGTAGACTTGGGTCTGCGGTTCGCCCTCGGCATAGTGCAGGGTGAGGGTGAGTTGCTGCCGCACGGCGGGGGCGATGCCCAGCAGGCGGTGGGTGGCGGAGAGGGTGTTGCCGTTGCGGGTAAAGACGGGGCGGATGCTGCCCACGTCTCCGGTTTCAGCTGTCCTTGTCAACTTGTCCCCTTCCGCCTTCATCAACTCACGAGCTTCTTCCTTCATCAACTCACAAGCCTCCGCCTTCATCAACTCACAATCTTCCCCCCTTGTCAACTTCTCTCCTCCTATCTCCCTTGTGGCGGCGCAGCCGGTGAGGGTGGCGGTGACGTCGGTCAGTAGTTCGGGGGTGCCTTGGCTGATGTTGAGGGTGAGTTTGAGCAGACGGGTATGGGGCTGCATCTTCAGGGGCGGACGGTTTTCTTGTCCGGCGATGGCGCAGAAGGTGATGGCGGCGGCGCAGAGGGGTGCGGGTTCGGCAAGGGTGCCGTCGGGCAGGGTGGAGAGGCGGAAGCGGGTGCCGTCGAAGGTGAGGCCGGAGGCTTCGTGCCAGGCGATGAGGCTGTAGGAGGCTTCGGGCAGGGTGAGGAGGGCTTCGGGTAGGGCTGCATTGGCGGCGGAGGCAGTAGCAGTGGCGTTGGCGGTGGCTTCGGCAGAGGCGGCTGCGGCACCGGACGCTGCCAGGGTGAAGGTGGTGTCGGTGCTGATGGCGGGTGAGAAGTCGGTGGCGGGGTGCGTGCCGCGGATGCGTATTTGCAGGGCGGAGGCGGTGGGGGACTGCGACTGCCAGTCGGGACGGATGCTGACGGTGGCGGCGTAGAGTTCTTGGTGCTCGAAGAGTTCTTTGCGGTCGCAGGCGGTGAGGCAGGCGAGGGCGAGGAGACAGGCGGTGAGGCTGGTCGTGACGCTTGCCGTGATGCTTGCGAGGCTGTGGAGTGGGTTGGGTAGGTTGGTATTCATATTCTTTCTTCTTTCTTACTTAACTTATGGGTTGGGTTATGGGGGTGCCGCGGCGTGTGTCCCCCTTAGAAGAGGCGGACGAGGCTGACGTGCAGGTCGGTGATGCCGGGGAGGTTTCGGGTGCGGCTTCCGGTGTGCTCGTAGCGGTGGAAGCGGGAGTTCCAGCGGTAGCGGTCGTAGCGGGTGTGGATGAATCCGGCGCCTATTCCGGCGTCCACTTGCCAGCGGCGGGGGAGGTGGAAGCGGTAGCCCAGGGTGATGCCTGCCATGAGGGCTTCGCCACGGGTGCCGGGGCCGAAGAAGGTGTCGTCGTACTCGCCGCCACGCACGGAGAGGCCGATGTGGGTGCGGCGGAATGTGCCGCGGGGGCTGTGGAGCCAGTAGCGCAGTTCGCCGCCTGCGCTCCACGAGCGGAAGGCGTGGGTGCGGTGGCTCGATGTCCAGAGGCCGAAGGAGGCGTCGGCGGCAAGGCTCCAACGGGGGGCGAGGTAGAGTTCGGCGCCGAGGTTGGGGGCGAGGGTGGCCCAGGAGAGGAGATTGGCGGTGAGGGCGAGGCGGGGCGGACGGGACGAGGCGGCGGGGGCTTGCGCTACCGGTGACGTTTGCGCTGCCGGTGCTTCGTGCGTAGCTTGGGACTCGTGCGTTTCGTGCGTTGTTTGGGCTTCTTGCGCTTCTTGCGCCCGCAGAGGGGGGCAGAAGGGAAGTGCCAGCAGTGCGGTGCACCACAGGAGTGCGGCGCGGCGGGCGATGGGGGTGCGGTGGGTGATGTTCATGGGGTTGATATTCATATTAGTTTCTTGTTGTTCTTGTTGTTCGTTATCGGGCTCACGGGGCTACCCAATGGCCTGCATAGTTTGCCCCGTCGAGGTCGTCACCGGTGCCGTTGTAGTCGTACTGAATGGCCTTCCAACTGATGTCGCCCCAGGTGGAATAGGTGGATAGGTTTTCATTGAAGGTAGCTTCGGGGACGTCACGCAGGTAGAGGGTGTTGAGCTTGGTGTAAGCGAATGCATTGTAGCCCAAAGTGGGCAATGCAAGCTGATGCTGGTCGTTGATGCCGCTGAGGGATATTTCTTCAAGGTTGCTGCAAACGTCGAATGCCCCGTTTCCTATGCTCGTCACCCCATCGGGCAGGCTGATGCTTGTCAGGTTGCTGCAGCCGTAGAATGCACTTGCTCCTATGTTCGTTAGTCTTTTAGGTAGGTTGATGCTTGTCAGGGAGCTGCAATAAGAGAATGCACTGTTTCCTATACTTGTCAGTTCATTCGGCAGGTTGATGCTTTTTAAGGAGGTGCAACCAGAAAATGTCACTTTAGATATGCTCGTTATCCCATCCGGCAGACTGATGTTTGTCAGAGAAGAACACCCTTCGAATGCACCGTTTCCTATGCTCGTCATCCCATCCGGCAGGTTGATGCTTGTCAGGGAACTGCAACCGCTGAATGTATATTCTCCTATGCTCGTCACCCCCTCCGGCAGGTTGATGCTTTTCAGGGAACTGCACCCATCGAATGCATTGTCTCCTATGCTCGTCACCCCATCCGCCAGAATGGCTACATCCGTGATGCTATTACTCTTGATGAAGGTCGACAGCGCACTCATATCCGCATCATTTATCGTCCCTCCAATCACAATCTTCTTCTTATTCGGATCTGCCCCACTGAGTGCCGTTGACAGTCCTCCCGCCGTGCTGTTCGTCACGGCCGATGTATTATCTTGTCCGTTTATCATCACCTTGCTTCCCGCTATCAGCCCCTTGTTTGCCACGTTGGATATGCTGGCTCCGGCATCGGTGGTAAAGCTGATATTCGTTTCTCCTATATCGCTGTAGGTGTACGGCAGCGTATAGGCACGATGCACCAACCCACCATCGGAGGGTAGCATCTGCATGGTGCGGAGGATGGGATAACTTTCGAGGTCTCCTATGCTGGTGTTGTTTGTGGCGGAAGGCGCATTGCGCAGCATCACCTTTGTGGATTCGCTGATGATGTCTATGCTTACCAGAGGGCGGCATAGCGTCAGGCTGATTTGGGTATTGGTTTTGGGTTCGTAGTAACCACAATGGCCGTCGATGCCTGTGGAGCGCACGCGCCCCCACGCTGTGTATAGTTCGTTAGTCCAGGTGACGGGTAGGCTGAAGGCGGGGGCGAAAACCATGTCGTAGACAACGTAGAATGTTGCTGTGCTAATAAAGGCTTTCGCCCCTGCCCCGAAATCCACCTCCGTATCATCCACTGCGGGCGAAACGGCGGCGAAGAAGTGATTCAGTGTGCCGCTTTGCCAGCAGAGGGGGGCATCGGGGTTGGTGGGTTGCCAGGAAGAAGAAGTGCCGTCATAGATGTAGTTGGCGCGGGCGGCAGGGGAATATGCTTTATCATCCATAGCGTCCGTCGGCACGAAGCAAAACACCGTCATCGTGCTTCCTTCCACGGGGAAGTCGGGGTCTGTGTCGATGGCACGAGTTTCCGCCCCGTCATTGGGTGCCAGACTGACGACGCTGCCTATCTGTATCGGTTTCCCGGTGAGGTCTTCTTCTTCATCATCGGTGGACACGCCGGTGGAGGGCACGTCGGCCAGGGGGGCGACGGCATCGGTGCAGGAGGCGGTGGCGAGGGCGGCCATCACGAGGATGGCGGCAGACAAGGCGGACAAGCGGATGGTTCGTTTCATAAGGCTGTTTAAACTATGTATATTTATCTTGGTGCTTCCTTTCTTTCAGACACGGATTTCACTGTTGTGGTCTACTAAAATCCGTGTAATACGTGAAATCCGTGTCTGAAAAATCATCATTATATCAGCTAATCCGATTGAACGAGAAGGGGGGCTGATTATAACTTAATTCGGTAATATTTCAATGAATCAGTAGTATCTCGACTCCCCGGAGGAGGAGAATCGAGATAGTCTTATTACCCAGCAGGGGTGCAGGGGCGTAACCCAGCAGGGGTGCAGGGGCGTAACCCAGCGGGGGTGCAGGGGCATAACCCTGCGGGGGTGCAGGATTATTACCCCAGCGGGTTTTCATCCAATCCGCCTCCGCCGCTGCCGCTACCTCCGCCTTCTTCGGCGGCTGTGCCTACGGCGATGGGTTCGTCCAGTTCGTAGGTTCGCAGGTTCTTGACGGTGGTTCGTCCGCTGCCGTACTGTGTGGAGATGCTTACTCGCCATAGTCCGTCGGTGACGGTGGCGGGCAGGACGAAGATGAGGCGTTTGGGTTCGTTGATGGTGACGTCTTCGGCGGGGACGAACACTTTCTTTGAGGGCGTCTCTACGGAGGTGAACGTTACGCCTACGGCGGGGTCGGTGCCTGCCAGTTTTAGGTTCCGTCCGGTGAGGGTGATGTTCTTTCCGGGCAGGGGGACGCGGGTGGTGGCGCCGTCGGCAGTGGTGCGTGTGGCGGCTACGGCTCCGTTCAGCAGGGGGCCTACGACGGCGGGCTGGGTGAAGATTTCCAATTGGCACGCCTCCATGCTTTGGCGCAGGGCGGGGCCCATGCTGAGGGTGGCGTACACTTTCACTTTGGTGCGGTCGGGGGCTTTCGAGAGGTCGGCTTTCAGCACGGTGCCGCTGGCGCAGGGTTGCATCAGTGCGGTGGGGGTGGCTACAATGTAGCCGGACGAGAGGGCATCGCACTTCACGCTTTCGGCGGCGTTGAGCAGGGTGTAGACTTCGTCTTCGTTCTTGCCGCCCAGGCGGAGGGCGGTTTCGCGGGCCACGGCGTGGAGGTCGATGGTGTCGGGCATGGTTTTGGCGCGGAGGTAGAAGTCGTCCGGGCGCTCGGTCAGGGTGGCGTCGTAGGCCACGAGGCTGATGAGTTTGGTAAAGGTGGTGGTTGCCATAAGCTTTTAGTTTTTTTAATGGGTTTGGTGAATAATCGGGTTTATTATTGGGGGTTCTTTAAGTTAGCGTTTAAGGCCAGTGCCCAAGGTAGCTGTCGGGGTTGGCGTAGTCGGCGGGGGTGGTGCCGGAGCCGGGGGAGTAGGCGTAGTGGACGGCGGACCAGGCGGGGGGGGGGGAACCCCAGTTGGTGTACTTGTCGGTGGCGGCGGCGAATTCCTCGGCGGATATGGCGGGGAGGAAGAGGACGGGGGAGGGGGAACGCATGTTGAAAGCAAAATAGGTATCGATGCCACAGGTGGGCAGGGTGGTACCGGTGAGGAGGATGACTTTAGTAAGAGCGGTGCAATTTTCGAATGCATAGCCTCCTATGCTCTTCATTCCTTCTGGCAGGCTGATGCTTGCCAGGGCGGTGCAATTTTGGAATGCATAGTGTCCTATGCTCGTCAGTTCTTTCGGCAGGCTGATGCTTTTCAGGGCGGTGCAACCGAAGAATGTCGCATATTCTATGCTCGTCAGTTCTTTCGGCAGGCTGATGCTTGTCAGGGCGGTGCAACCGTTGAATGCCCCTTCTCCTATGCTCGTCAGCTTTTCCGGCAGATTGATGCTTGTCAGGGCTGCGCAATTGTTGAATGCCGCCACTTTTATGCTAGTCACCTTTTCCGGCAGGCTAATGCTTGTCAGGGCTGTACAACCGCTGAATGCATAGCTTTCTATGCTCGTCATCCCTTCCGGCAGGCTGACGCTTGTCAGGGCGGTGCAACCCCAGAATGCATTGTCTCCTATGCTCGTCATCCCTTTCGGCAGTGTAATGACCTTTAAATTCCTCTTCCCTGCAGCAGCAGCAAAATAACTCGGCAATGCCGTCGTCCCGCTCAGCGTAGCGTTTATATACAGTTCGCTGAACTTGTCCATATTGCTTTTCAGCGTTTCGAGGTCTGTCCCGTTTATCTCTCCCGTTATCATCAGCTTGTTATCTGTCCCAGACAGGTCAGCGGGCAATGTCAGGTTTCCTGCGGTGGAAGGAACCACTTTCACATCCTTGTCCTCTTCCGGCTTCCCTCCCGTAGTCATCTCGCTGTCCCATCCGGTGGATGAAACGTTCACGGCGTTGACGGCGGTCTTATCCACCTGCAACTTCAGGTTGAGGCAGTTTCCGGCGGTGAGGGTCACGTCTGCGGTCGAGGTGTAATAGTAGATACCGCTGCCGATGCTTATCTTTATCATCCGTCCCGAAGAAGGGAACACTTGTCTCGGAAGCAGCAGGGCATAGTGCTTCAGCGAGGTATCGCCGTTCTTCAGCAGGGTGATGTCCTTGGTGGCGGGTGAGGAGGTGGCGGTGGCATCTTCTGCCTGGCACGCTGCGGGCTGTAGGCTGGTGGCATCGGTGGTGTAGCAGCCGTATGCGCTCAGTATGCTGACGGTGGCTGTCTTCAACTCTTTCTCCGTCATGCCCTTACCTGCCGTCAGTTCCACGCATAGCTGCGCCATGCTGTGGCTCAGTTCGGCACTGAGGGTGTTTTGGGCGGGGATGTCGGAGGCTTGGTAGCGCAGCAGGTCGCAGTAGCGCCACAGGCTGGCGAGGTTGGTGCACTTCGTGCCGTTCCACATCTTCGCTTTCATGTCGCTGCCGGGAAGTGCGTCGTAAGAATCGGGCAGGTGATACACCTTTCCATCCGCCTCGGGTCCCCACAGGATGCTGACGGTGTTTCCGGTGCTTCTCTGCCAGTAGGCCGCAGAGGTTTGTGGCTCCCATCCGCCGGTGCTGTTGTAGCTGTACACTCCCTTGCTTGCCTGTGTGCCGCTTCCGGTGGCCTGCACGTACACGTTCAGCAGGTCTTCGGCGGCAAACTCCCACCCGCTCATGGTGGTGATGGCCGACGATGCCCTCGTCGGCGCCTTGCCGCCACGCTCCATGCTGACGGTGCCCAGCCGCAGGGCGATGCCCGTACCCGTGGGGCGGTCGTCGTCGAGGGTCTGGGGCGTGCAGCTGTGCAGCAACAGCCATAGGCATATCATCACGCCCGCTGTGGCGGTTATGGCCAGTGCCAGGCGCAGGTTGCTTCCGAAGTTATTGTCGGTCATTCTCATAATGGTGGTCGGGGGGGGGATGAAGGGGTTAGTGTATTAGGGGTTGTTGGGGATATCCATACCTGCGTTGCCGTTCTTGCTTTGGGGTGTCCATCTTGCAATGCTAAAGCCGCCCAGACTGACGCTTCCACGGTTCAGCTTCAGTGTGTAGTTATAGCTGTAGTTGGCTGTGCAGGTGAGAGCTGACTCCAGCTTGTAGGTATAGGTGGTGCTGCCGCTGGTGCCGTCGCTGGTGGTGAAGCGGATGAAGTTGTTACTCTTGTCAAAAGTCTGTTCCGGGAAGACGATGGCATACCAGGTGTTGGTGTTAGTATCTTTGTAAGGGGTGATGGCCTGTTTGGTTGCTCCGCTTTTGTTGGCGGTTACTCGGCCTGCACTCAGGCTGAAAGTTCCGGCGGTGTACATTCCGTTGTCATTCAGTATTTCGGCTTTTGTGATGGTGGGCATGTCTTTATCCGTATTATATCCATCACCCTTTTGCACAGTGAACGTAATCTGGCTCATGCAGTGGCTCAGCTCCAGGCTGATGGTGGAGTTGGTGGCTTTGGAGTCTTTCTTGACATACATGAAGTTGGCTTCATTCAGCTTCGCCAGGTCGGAGTAGTCGATGTTGCTGCCGGTGGTGGGCAGGGTGAAGTCGTGGGTATAAGTATAAGAAGCGTCGGCTTTCTTGGGGAAATCCGTCTGTGCGGGGTAGTAGGCGTAGAAGCTGTGCGTATCGCTGGTATTCTGCCAGTAGAAAGTTCCGTCCCATTCGATATCAGATTGGGTGTCAGGTTTGGTGTAAGTTTGGGTATTACGGTAGGTGGCATCTTTATCGTCGATGGCTACTGTGTTGTCTCCCGTCTGGGCTTTGGTCACGACAGTCAGGCTGATCTTTTCGCCCGTCGCAAAGATAGAAGTGTTGCTTCCGTTAGATACAGAGGCACGTGTGTTAGTGCCGGGTTGTCCGATGCTCAGGTTGAGGTCGATAGGCTTGTTGAGGTCTACCGTTTCCAGGTTGTCGTCGTTGCTGCATGCGGTGATTGCCGCGGTGGCTGTCATCATCGTCAGTGCGATGAATAGGTTTCTTGTTCTCATGTCTTTACTTGTTATTATTAATAGGGTGAATACTTGTAGTAATGAAATATGCTGCGAAGTTCATAAGAACTGCGCAGATGGGCAAGAAATATACCCTACCTCCTGTCCGGATTTGTCGCCTTGGTGTCCGAATTTGTCGCCACCCCGCTCAGAAGAGCTTCTGGGAGGGGGGAGGGGAGAGGAAAATAATTGGTGAATCACAGAGAATACGGAGGACACAGAGGACGCGGATGAATGATTTACCGCCCCTCTCTTTGTTTAGTTCAGCCCCTTTGTGCCCTCCGTGTCCTCTGTGTCCTCTGTGGTGAACCGCAAATAATCCCCTCTATTTCCCCCTCCACATTGAAAAGTTTAGTATCTTCGCCATGTGAATCACCCCTAATTGATATAGAAGATGAAATACCCCATTGGAATACAGAGTTTCGACCGCATCCGTGAAGACGGATTTGTGTATGTGGACAAGACCAACATGGTTTATAGCCTTGTGCACGAAGGTTCCATTTACTTCCTGAGCCGCCCCCGCCGCTTCGGCAAGAGCCTGTTGGTAAGCACCCTTGCCTGTTACTTCCAGGGTCGGCGAGAACTGTTCGACGGCCTGGCGATAGCCTCCCTTGAAAAGGACTGGCTGACGTACCCCATCTTCCGCATCGACTTCAACGGCGGGCCCTACACCCAGCCGGGCATCCTGGAGGCCACCCTCGAAAGCTACATAGCCAAATGGGAAGTGGTATACGGGAAAGACCCTCTCGACACCACCCTCACCGACCGCTTCCGAGGCGTGCTGCGCCGCGCCTACGAGCAAACCGGACTGCGTGCCGTGGTGCTGATCGACGAATACGACAAACCCATACTCGACGTGCTGGACACCGGCGCCTCCACCCTCAACTCCGTAGGCCGGGAGCGGATGCTCGAAGACCAGCACCGTGAACTTCTGGCCGCCTTCTACTCCACCTTCAAGGGTGCCGACGAATACCTGAAATTCGTGTTGCTGACGGGTGTCACCAAGTTCTCGCAAGTGAGCGTGTTCAGCGGCTTCAACCAGCCCAAGGACATCAGTATGGACAAACGGTACGAAACCCTCTGCGGCATCACCCCGGAGGAGATGGAACGCTACTTCGCCGAACCGATTGCTACGCTGGCCGATGCCATGCAATGCACGGTAGAGGAAATGAAGGCCTGGCTGAAACGCCAGTACGACGGCTATCACTTCAGCACCAACATGGCGGACATTTACAACCCCTTCAGCATACTCAACGCCTTCGACAAACAGGAGATTCGCGACTACTGGTTCGCCACCGGAACCCCTTCCTATCTGATACGCCTGTTGCAACACAGCCGCGAACACGTCAATGAACTGGTGGGGAAGTATTACCGACCGGCACTGTTTGTGGACTACAAGGCCGATGTGGAGCAACCCCTGCCCATGATTTACCAAAGCGGTTATCTCACCATGAAGGAGTATAACGCGCGGATGGGAACCTATTTGCTCGATTTCCCCAATAACGAGGTGCGTGAAGGCTTCCTCTCCCTTCTGTCCGTCAGCTACTTCAAACCTAAAAGCAAGGAGGTGAGTAGTTGGATAACAGATGCCGTGACGGATCTCGACCGTGGCGATACCGACGCTTTCCGCCGTTCGCTCACCGCTTTTCTGGCAAGCATCCCCTACGATGCCCACGGCTCGCTGAAGGATATCGACATCACCGAGAAGCATTTCCAGTACACTTTCTACCTGTTGCTGCGCCTGATAGGCGTCTACAGCCTCGCCATCCATTGCGAAGACCGCCAAAGCTACGGCCGGGTGGACTGCACGATCGAGCTGGAAGACTATGTCTACATCTTCGAGTTCAAACTGGACGGAACAGCCCGGGAAGCTCTGGAACAGATAGAGCGGATGGGGTATGCCAAACCATACGCAGCGGACCGGCGGAAAGTGATTTGTATCGGCATGAGCTTCTCTTCCGATACGCGGACTGTGGAGGATTGGGAGGAAATTATACCTGTACGTGAACAGAGCTAATACAAGATACTGACCTATTTCCTGAAGAAATTCGCAGTCAATAACGGTGAAGTGCCCGAAGAACTGATTGATGAGAACCTGCGCACCGATGTCGGTTGGCTACTCCAGTTTAACCTTTCGCTTGAGAACTCGAAGGAAATGCAGGATGATTTGGTCATCAACAGCGAATTATACTACAACATAGCTGACCTCTCCAGAAGGTTTGACAGGCAGAAGTTCTTTGATAAGAATTTCTATCCCATCAGACTTTTCTATCTGGGCATAACAACATTGCAAAATGCCTATCGCATGACGTTCCCCAACCAGACCATGCGCAGCATCTATATGGATTATTATAAAGTGTAAAACCGCATCGGAGGTGTGAGGGTTACTTGCTTTGGATGCTGCGGGTGAGCGTTGCGGGTTCGCGTCGGGTGTCCCACAGGGCGGCGATGTAAAGTATGTCTTTCTTCTCGTCTATGTAGTACACCAGTTTGAAGTGTTCGTGTACCACTAATGAGCGGTACGCGCGTTGCCGGTCTTCAAGTAGAGCCTCTATGGCTCCGAGGTGGGGGTGGGAGGCGAGCAGGTGGGCTTGTCTTTTTGTCTGCCAATAAAATTTGCCGGCTACCCGCTCACCGAATAATTTATAGCCTTGAGTTGAGGCAATCTCTAATTGTCGTTCAGCTCTCTTTCTCCAGATTACTGATATTTGCATAGCCAAGGATATTTCTTTTCCATATTGCGGAATACTTCTTCATTCGGTGTTCCCGGTATTCCCTTTTCCTCCTCTTCTTCCGCTTCATCTATCCACGAATTTATCTCCTCTATGGTATAGGGGCTGAGGTCTTCCTTCACTTCGTTCTTTTTCGCTTCCTTCATTCGTAGCTTTCTTATGTACTCTAATGTTTTGCGAGTCAGTTCGTCACTATCCATGATATGGGCGATTTCTTGAAACAGCGATTGTCTTAGTTCCATTGTTGTCATAATCTGTATCTCCTTTAATCGTTTTACTTCTTGTTAATAACATGGCAAATATACGAATAGTTGCGGTAAATCACCCCATCTTATCCTGCAATTCTCTGTTATCCAGCAGCCACCCTTAATCCTCCTCTTCCTGTTCCTCCTCCTCCGTGTCTATCGTCTCGCGATACTGTGCCGGTGTCATTTTATATATCTTCTCGAATGCATCGTAGTAAACGCTGCGGCTCTGAAATCCGGCCATGTCGGCTATGGCCTCTATGGAGTAGAGCCTCTTCTGTTTAAGCAGAGACACGGAGTAACCTACGCGCAGTTTGTTGAGGTAATTATTCCAGCTGGTGCCGGTGTTCTCTCTGATGAAGCGGCTGACATCGTTCTTTTTCAGTCCGCTAAGCTTCTGTAAATCTTCACGTTTCAGCTGACGCAGGAAAGCCTTTGTTTCCAACAGTTCGATTTCCATTTGCATGAAGCGGCGGCGACTGTCCTCACTGACGTCGGCTGAGGGGATATAGCTGATAGGCGATTCCTCGTCTTTCTCTTCCTCGCCCTCCTGCACATCCTCTTGTCCCTCTTCTCCCTCGTCAACTTCTTCCCTATCTTCTTCGTCAACCTCTTCTCTTCCCCCCTTGTCAACTTTTACTTCCGCATACATCTTTCTCAACTCCTCCCTCTGTGCCAGCAACTCATCTATCTGCCGGGCGGCTATGCGGTTGCGCTGACGGGTTTGCCGCAGATTCATTTGCCGTTCTCTGAGTATAATAATCAGCAGGACTATGACAAGGCAGGCAATGGCGATACTGACACGCAGGAGGAGGGCGGTGCTGCGTTCTTTCTGCAACTGCATATCCTTTTCGTAGGTCTGGTAGATGACTGCGAATTCGTGTGCCCGGCTCTGTTTTTCGCGGGCATATATGCTGTCGGTCAGCACGGTGATGCGTCGTTGGTAGGCATCGGCAAGTGCGGGTTGCTTCAGTCCACGGTAAATCCGGGCGTAACGGTCCAGAAGTACCAGATATCCGTAACTGATGCTGTCTCCATCGGTAAACACTCCCTGCCAGGTGTTGTTGCGTTCCAGGGCTTCCTTATATTGCCCGGACTTCAAAAGGTAGGGGGTGATTTCGGCATTGCCCGGAAACGCCTGCGAGAAGTGGGTGGAGCGGTAACGGGCGTATGCATCGGCTGCCTTCTGCGCTTGCCCCGCTTCCTGATAGAAGCAGGCCAGCTTGGAGTAGAGGTAGCCGTATTGCTGGTCGATATACCCCGCCGGAGGGCCAGGCATTTCGCTCATGCGGCGGATGACGTCGGCGCGCGCTTCGGATGTGCTGATGGCGTCGTCGTTTTGCTTCCGGTCCTCGTAGAAGGAGGACAAATCACCGTAGAAAGTGGACAGCAGGGCCAGTTCGCGCACGTTGTCGCTGCCCTTCAGCAGGTTGATGGAACGGAGCATATACTCCAGCGCCTGGTCGGGGTTCTTCATGCCCTGGTATATCCGTCCGATGGTGAAGAGAAGTTCGCTCTCGGCACTTCTTTGCTTCAGCTCTTGGGCGAGGGAGATGGCTTCGGTGGAGATGCTGATACCTTCTTCGTATCGGTTCAGGCGGTCGAGGGTGGAAGACAATTGTGAGAGCAGACGCAGTCGGCGTGCAGGTACCAGTCGCACGGAGTCGCTCTGCAAGGCACGCCGCAGGCAACGTTCTTTAAGGACGTACATGGCCTGGCTTTCGTACACCATGCTGCGCAGGATGTCGATGTGGAACGCAGGCATGGAGGGGAGGCGGCGTTTTTCGGCCTCGTCGAGCAGGTGGAGGGCACTGTCGGGCGCAGATATGTATATGCTGCGGATGTATTTTTCTGTCAGCAGACTGTCTGGAACGGTGCTTGCTCCGGAAGCCAGGGCAGGCGTAAAAGCCGGTAAAATGCACGCCAATACGAGGATGGAGGTGCGGAAATAGTAGGTGATTTGCATATTATTTTGGTATTTGTCGCGGTAAAGGTAGGCATTTATCGGGTAATATTTGCTTGCATTCCTTTATAATCTACCCGGAATAATGTACATTTGCCCGACAAATTGTTTATTGACCTATATGAAACATTCTATATTATCCCTTATACTGTTTGCATGGGGAGTGCAGGCCTATCCGCAAGCGGGTGGGGATGTGCAATCTCAGGCAACGTTCACTCCTCCTTTCGATTTCCCTATTGTGTTCTCCGGTAATTTCGGTGAAATACGTGCCAATCATTTCCACGGCGGACTTGACTTCAAGACGGGCGGCACCATCGGTAAACCCGTGCGGGCGCTGGCCGACGGATATATTTCGCGTATCCGTGTCACTCATGGTTCGGGCTATGTGCTCGATGTGGCATATAATAACGGGTATAAAACAATCAACCGCCACCTCAGCGCTTTTGTGGGCGACATAGCCCGCCGGGTAGAAGACTTGCAGTACGAAAAGGAGACATGGGAAGTAGAGATTATCCCCGAACCGGGCGAATATATCGTCAAGGCCGGGCAGGTTATCGCTCTGAGCGGTAATACCGGATATTCCTTTGGCCCGCACCTGCATCTTGATGTGTTTGAGGCAGATACGGATGACTACGTGGACCCTTTGCCCTTCTTTAAGAAGAAAGTGAAGGACAACACTGCCCCGCGTGCCGAAGGCATCATGCTGTTTCCGCAACCCGGCAAGGGAATGGTGGACGGAACCCAGAAGCGTCAGGCTTTTCCTCTCAGCCCTAAACAGCCGATCACTGCCTGGGGACTGATAGGAGCGGGCATCCGTGCATACGACTATATGGATGGTGTGCGCAACCGTTACGGTGTGCACACGGTTATCCTGGAAGTGGACAGCGTGGAAGTGTTCCGCAGTGTGGTGGATCGCTTCTCGGAGAACGAGAACCGCATGATTAACTCGTGGACATACGGGCAATATATGAAATCGTTCATCGAACCGGGAAATACATTGCGGATGTTGCATGCTTCAAATGATAACCGGGGACTGGTTGATATCAACGAAGAGCGTCCGTACCGCTTTGTCTACACCTTGAAGGATGCCCTGGGAAACACTTCGAAAGTACGCTTCACCGTGCATGGAAAGCGGGCGGAGATAGCTCCTGTGGAACATCGGGAGAAGTACATCTTCCGCTGGAACAAGGTGAACTATCTACAGGAACCCGGTCTGTCGCTGGTGATTCCTCGCGGGATGCTGTATGACGACGCGTACCTGAATTATGCCGTGCGTGCAGATAGCGGGGACGTTGCCTTTACTTATCAGTTGAATGACACACGCATCCCTTTACATGGTCGTTGCGAGTTGAGCATCGGCTTGCGTCGCCACCCTCTGGAAGATAGGTCGAAATACTATGTGGCAGGCGTGAACTCCCGGGGCGGGAAGTATAGCATAGGTGGCAAGTACGAGGACGGTTTCATGAAGACGACCATCCGGGAGTTGGGTACGTATACCGTTGCCATCGATACCGTGCCTCCTGAAATCACTCCGCTGAACCCGCAACAGTGGGGACGCACGGGACGCATTAC
>QWCY01003566.1_pt1 | contig 17631 bp, 13 predicted proteins | sample 1972631 | NCBI WGS metagenome assembly QWCY01 (sample SAMN09866696, study PRJNA288562) | Human gut metagenome isolate pre1_stool, whole genome shotgun sequencing... | isolation source: gut | host: Homo sapiens | place: USA: California
AAGATTTTTAGCTATATTTGTGTCTATACCCTCACCTGTTCTTACTATTTCTATACCTAAACCATTTTTATACTGATTATTTACAACATCGATATTCTCAGCCGATAATTCTAAGTTTAAGTTTTGTGTATCTTTGAGGACGGCTTTTTCACCAGCTATTATAAGGCCTAAGTCATCTACTGCATCCGTTTTAAAATTTAACTTTCCTTCATTTATAAAACTTCCAAGAGTGTGAAAAATAGCATCTTTTGTATCTAAGCTTAAAGTACTGTTTTTATTGTTTTTAAAATCAGTTTTTGATTTTATTTCTAATTTATCTTTTATATTTATATTTCCAAAGTTATTAAAACTAGAGGTTGCTGCTGTAAAGTTAAAAAATACATTGCCAAGTATATCAAGTGTTGATTTTGCACTATTTATAGCATTTGATTTGATATCTAGATTTACATTTTGTATATTATTTTTACCTTGTTTTGCTGTAAAATTGTTCGTTTCTATGGTAGCTTTGATATCTGTTTTATCATTATCACTTATAATATTTCCAGTTTCTAGGATAACTTCGCCTGTTTTAAGGAAAGAATTTTTGATTAAATTTATAATTCCGCTATTTTGAGCGTAAGTTTTACCTAAAATTTCGTTATTGCTTTTTACTTCTAAAGTTCCATTATCAGTGTATGCATTTTGTTTTACGACTGCGTTATCGACTATAAATTTCGCACCTTTTTCTGCGTAAGCATCACCTTTGATACTAGCTTTTTTATCACTGTTTCCTTGAAGCTCAAGTGTTCCACCAACTGCTCTAGTTGGACCTTCATAACTGTTTTCCCCAGTTAGTATAAGAGTTCCAGCTCCATCTTTTTTAAGACCTATTTTATCTATATTTCTATATTTTTCATCTAATATATTTATAGCTAAAGGATTGCCCTTTTCATCAGTTTCAAGTAAATGCCTATCATCAAGCCAAGTTTGTTGGGAAATGTCATTTGAAAATTTACCGCTTAATCCTTTTGTGTCTATGGTATAAAATGCTGTGTTTTCGCCTTTAAAATTTTCAATATCTTTATCATTTAGTCTATTAAGATCTAAAATAGCTAGACCCTTTAATGCTTTTTCTACATCTAAAACACCTTGACCGGCATATTCTTCTTGTGTTAATTGAATTATATCCTTAGTTTTTGTAATTATGATGTCTGTATAAATATAGTTTTCTGTATTATCATCATTAAATTTTTTTGCAGGTATACCGCTTTTTATTAGGTCTTGTTTTACCTCTTCCTTATTAATTGTCCCATCATAATTTCTAGGGATTTTTTTATTTAAATAAACTACATAATATCCAGAATTCCCATTATCTATTGCTTTTACAACAACATCTGGTAAATTTAAGTTTTTATTTGCAGTTGTTAGTAAAACATCAGCTATCCCAGCTCCATCTAAGAAAGGATATTTTTGAGCTACTAAAGCTGCTGCACCACTTACCATAGGAGCTGCCATAGATGTTCCTGTCATAGGAATATATTTTTCTTTGTTAGTTGCAGATAGATTGGCATTTGCCGCTAAAATTTCATATCCTGGAGCAAGAAGTGAATAGTTAGTTGAGCCTACAAAAAGCTGCGAGCTAAGTAGTGAGCCATCTACATCAGTCCATTGAAATGGTGTTCCGTCGCCATTTTTTAATTCAGCATCATTCCAACTAATCTTAAAATCATTTTTTAAAGTTATGCTTCCATCTGCATTTTTTTCAGCATTTAATGCATTTAAATTCCCAACATTAAGCCACGCTCTTATATCTTCATCATACGATGCAACTACAGAATCTATTGAAGATGAAATGATTCCTGAGTTTCCAGCAGCAAAAACATTTAAAATTTTATCATTTTTTGATAAAGAAATTAAATCTTGAGTATTTTCGCCAGCTAAAAATCGAACAATATCGTTATCTATTTTGTTTCTATTTTGAAGCTGTGGAGGAAGATATAAATTCATACTAGGTAAAAGATTTTTATATCTTCCATTATCAAGTCTCGTATTTATAAGTGGATAAAGACCTTTTCCCCAACTATGATTTATAACTTTTATATCTTTATTCTTAAAAGCATCATTTATAATGTTTTTTCTATTATTATAATTTCTTTCCTCTATTGCTCCTAGATTATAAAATTTAGCATTGTGAGCTACGCCATAAGGCTCATCATCATTTATCTTTTTACCTAAAATTATGCCTGCGACATGGCTTCCATGAGTATTTTTACCACCATTGGAGGTATTGTAAGATCTAAAAAAAGAAACACCTTCTGTGCCTAAGTGTTTTTCTTCAAAACTAGGGTGGTTTGTATTTATAGCTGTGTCTAAAATACCAACTATAATGCCATTACCATCCATTTCCGAGTTATTTTGCCGAACATTATCTAAATTAATTAAATCATAAGATTTATCTAAAATATCTTTAAATATTTTTACATTTGATAGTCCATCATTAGCAAAACATGTTAGATTTATCAAACCTAAGGCTAAAATATTAAGTATTTTTTTACTGGACATAAAATCACCTTTAAATAAAATATAAATGAATTGCCATTTTACTCAAAAATAAATAAAAATTAGCTAAATTATCTTTTATCGATGTATATATTTAAAGTAAATTTAATATATTAAACTAAATGATATTTAAAAAACATAATAAAAAAATTTTAAAATTTGCATATCGATATGTCTCCGCTTTTATAGCCTTTGTAGAAAGCATTTTTTCTTTGCATAGCTGAGCCGTGAGTAAAAGAATCAGGCACAACATATCCATTAGCTTGTTTTTGAAGTGTGTCATCGCCTATCATGCTTGCTGCATTTAAGGCTTCATCTATATCCCCATCTTCTAAAATATCATCAAGATAATGTGCCCAAACACCGGCTAAACAATCAGCCCCAAGTTCAACTTTTACTTGTATAGCGTTTTGATCTTTTTTATTTTTTCCTTGTTTTTCTCTATTTGCTTGAGATAAAATTCCTAGTAAATTTTGCACATGATGGCCTACTTCATGAGCTAAAACATAAGCATTTGCAAAATCTCCTGGAGCGTTATGTCTATTGGCTAACTCATCAAAAAAACTTAAATCGATATAAATTTTTTGATCGGCTGGACAGTAAAATGGTCCAACTTGCGAGTTCGCAAATCCACATCCACTTTGAACCGCGCCTCTAAAAAACACAAGTTTTGGTTCTTTATAGTTTTTTCCTATTATTTGAAATTGTTTATTCCACACATTTTCGGTTTGAGCCAAAACAACTCCTATAAATTGTGCATATTTATCATCATCTTTTGAAATTTGTGCATTTTGAACTCCACCAGAAATTAAAGCAAGTGGGTTGTATCCTAAAAACATAGCTATAACGCCTATTAATAATACAACTCTTCCAAATTTTGTTCTTAAAAGCCATCTGATAAGTGGTATTAAGATCTGTAAATTTACCATACTAGCAGGAGTTTTTTGAAATCTTCTGTCGTCTATATTGCTGCTTGATTTTTGATTTCGCCATCTCATTTTTAAACCTTTCATAAAAGGACAATTGTAACAAATTATTTTAAATTTAACCAAAAAATATCTTAATATAGTTTTTGAATTATTTTTTTGATAAAATATAAAAATTAAATTTAGGAGATTTTATGAGAAGTGATATAATCAAAAAAGGTTACACAAAAGCCCCTCACCGCTCACTTTTGAGAGCAACAGGGCTTAGGGATGAAGATTTTGATAAACCATTTATCGGTGTTGCAAATAGTTTTATAGAGATAATTCCAGGACATTTTTATCTAAATAAATTTAGCCAAATTATAAAAGATGAGATAAGAAAAAATGGTTGTGTGCCTTTTGAGTTTAACTGCATAGGCGTTGATGATGGCATTGCAATGGGCCATGAGGGAATGCTTTATTCTTTGCCAAGTCGTGAATTAATAGCAAATTCAGTTGAAACTGTGATGAATGCCCACAGTTTAGATGCACTTATTTGCATACCAAACTGTGATAAGATTGTTCCTGGCATGATAATGGGAGCCTTAAGAGTAAATGTTCCTACTGTGTTTATAAGTGGCGGTCCAATGGCTGCTGGAGTTGATAAAGATAGTGGGGAAGCGCTTGATTTAAATAGTGTGTTTGAAGGCGTTGGAGCTTATGAGGTTGGTAAAATCGATGAAAAAAAGTTAAAAATGCTTGAATGTGAGTCCTGTCCAGGCGGTGGAAGCTGTAGTGGAATGTTTACGGCAAATTCTATGAATTCGCTTTGTGAAGCGATGGGAATAGCTTTGGTTGGTAATGGCACTATTTTAGCACTAACTCCTGAACGTGAAGAGCTCGCAAGAGCTGCAGCTAGAAGGATTTGTCAAATCGCACTTGATGATAAATTTAAAATAAAAAATATCTTAAATAAAAAAGCTATTAGAAATGCTTTTGTCTGCGATATGGCAATGGGTGGAAGCTCAAATACAATTTTGCATATGCTAGCAATTAGCCGTGAAGCAGGGTGCGCACTTGATATAAAAGAGTTAAATGAGATCAGTAAAAATATAGCCCACATTGCAAAAGTAGCTCCTAGTCTTCCAAGTGTGCATATGCAAGACATCGCACGAGCTGGGGGGATAACTGCTATTTTAAATGAAATTTCAAAAAGAGATAATGGCATGCTTGAGCTTGATAATCTAACAGTAACTGGTGAGATGATGAGTGAGCGCGTAAAAAATCATAAAGTAGCTGATTATAATATCATAAAAAGCGTTGATAAACCTTACTCAAAAGTAGGGGGTTTGGCGATTTTATTTGGAAATTTGGCAGAGCAAGGGTGTGTTATAAAGGCAGCTGGTATTGTTGGGGAGCGTAAATTTAGTGGGAAAGCAGTTTGCTTTAACTCTCAAGATGAGGCAATTAGTGGAATTTCAAGCGGGAAAGTTCAAAAAGGCGATGTTGTGGTGATTCGCTATGAGGGTCCAAAAGGCGGTCCTGGAATGCAAGAGATGTTAAGCCCAACAAGTCTTATAATGGGCCGAGGACTTGGAGCTGATGTGGCACTTATAACAGATGGTAGATTTAGCGGTGCTACAAGAGGGCTTTCTATCGGTCATGTAAGCCCAGAAGCAGCAGAGGGCGGAATGATAGGACTTTTAAAAGATGGTGATATTATAGATATTGATGTTGATAGCTACTCTATAAATGTTCGTTTAAGTGATGATGAGATAAAAAGACGAAAAAAAGAGTGGAAATATGAGGGCAAAAAAGTAAACTCTCGCTGGTTAAGACAGTATCAAAAGTTAGTTACCAATGCAAGTAATGGGGCGATTTTGGAAGCTTAAGCTTTAAGAAGTGCAGTATTTATTGCACTTCTTAAATTATTTATTTTACAAAGTAGTTTCCATCAAAACTAACGAGTGAATATTCTCTTTCGTTTCCTATAGCATTTTTTAGTTCATCTATTTCTAAAAACTCTAAACTATCAGCTCCTGTATATTTTAAAATTTCATCATCGCTTAAATTTGCACTTATTAACTCACTTTTTGTAGGTGTGTCTATACCATAAATATCAGGAAATTTTATCCTTGGAGCAGCTATTTTAAGATGAACTTCTTTAGCTCCAGCATGTTTTAGAAGCTCAACTATTTTTTTAGAAGTCGTTCCTCTAACTATACTATCATCGACTACAATAATACTTTTTCCTTTTAAAACCTCACTCATAGGATTTAGCTTTAATTTTACTTTTAAATTTCTCATCTCTTGGGTTGGCTCTATAAAAGTTCTTCCAACATAGTGGTTTCTAACTATTGCCATTTCAAAAGGGATTTTGCTTTCATTCGAAAAACCAAGTGCTGCTGGCACTCCACTATCTGGCACAGGAACTACTAGATCAGCCTTTATTTTATTTTTTAAAGCCAAAGTTTTTCCTAAATTTTTTCTTACTTCATAAACATTTTTTCCATCTATAACGCTATCTGGCCTTGCAAAATATATGTATTCAAAAGCACAAATTCTAGGAGTTTTTTCCTCATATAGCATTATGCTTTCAAAATCATCACTTCCTTCTTCAAAAATAATCATTTCACCCGGCTTTACATCACGCACAAAAGTAGCACCAACTAAGTCAAAAGCACAGGTCTCACTTGCGATTATATATCCACCATCTTTTAATTTTCCTATACTAAGAGGTCTAATTCCATATTTATCTCTTATGGCAAATATTTTTGATCTACTCATTATAAGAAGGCAGTAAGCTCCTTTTATAATATTTAAAGCCTCTATAATTCGTTCTTGCAAGTGCTCTTTTTTGCTTCTAGCAATTAAATGAATTATATTTTCAGTGTCCATATTTGAGTGAAATATCGCACCTTCTTTAATTAAATTTTGCCTAATTTCATCTTTGTTTATTAAATTTCCATTATGTGCTATTGATATTTCACCAAGCAAATAACTAGCCCAAATAGGCTGTGCATCTTTGCTATCTTTACTACCAGCGGTTGAGTATCTATTATGTCCGATTGCGATATTTCCCTGTAAAGAGTTTAAAATTTCATTATTAAAAATATCACTAACTAAGCCTTGAGCTTTATGAGTTTTTATTTTGTGATTAAAACTTGCACTGATTCCGCTTGATTCTTGTCCACGGTGTTGCATCGCAAAAAGTGCATAATAAGCAGTTTTTGCAGCATCTTTTGAATTTATTATACCAACGATAGCACACATTTTACAGTCCTAAACAATCATTTATATCATAAAGCCCATTTTTCTGTGAGCTTAACCAAATAGCAGCTTTTATGGCTCCATTTGCAAAAGTAGCTCTTGATGTTGCTGTGTGGTTTAGCTCTATAAACTCACCATTTCCATAAAATCCTGCTGTGTGACGACCAACAATATCTCCACCTCTTAAACTCATAACAGCAATTTCATCTCTTGATCTTTGTCCAATTATGCCATCTCTTCCACTAACTCTAACTTTATCAAGGTCTAAATTTCTAGCAATTGCAACATTTTTAGCTAATGTTAAAGCTGTTCCACTTGGAGCATCTTTTTTATATCTATGATGCATTTCTAAAATTTCAGCATCGAATTCGCTTAAGGCTTTGCTTGCTAAAAATGCAAGTTTGTTTAAAACAGCTACTCCTAAACTCATATTTGTGGCATATAAAATAGGCATATTTTTTGAAATTTCTTTCATTAAATTTAATTCATCTTTACTAAGTCCAGTTGTACCGATACAAAGTGGTTTTGGATTTTTTTTAGCAAATTCTAAAAGAGCTTTAGTTCCCTCTGGCATAGAAAAGTCAATCACAACATCTGATGATTTGAAAAAATCCTCTAAATTTGAACTATTTTTATCAAATAAAGCCGCGACTTTTGCATTTTCATACTCTTTTAAACACTCTTGTATCATTTTTCCCATTCTGCCACTTGAGCCATAAATTCCTATTTTTAGCATTACATTCCTTTTTGCAAATTTGTAGTGAGTATAACAAATTTAGAGTAAAAAACTTATAAAATCCTTTTAAAATTTATGTGGATTTTTTATATGCGGAAGGCTTATCTCATCACCGTTTATATCATAAGCACCACCAAATCCTTTTACAAATCTGCCTTTTTTAAACTCTAATTTAAAAAGATGAAAGTCTTGCATAGTTGAGATCTGTTTTGTTCCGCCTTTTCCACCAGTTTGATTTAAAAAACTTGCTAAAGCATTATTAAACTCATCACTATTTCTTGGAATTTCAACTACATTTGTCTTATAAGTAAGCCTTTTTCTTAGTATTATAGAAGCAGCTTCATTTTCATCTTGTAAAAATAAAATTTCAATTTTGTCGGGATTTGTGCTTATACTTTTAAAATGCTCACTAATTTCACTTATGTAGATGTAAAAATTATCATTTAATTTAATAAGTGGTGAGTAGCTTGCAACTGCTTGATCATTATAAACACTCGCAATTACAACACTTTTAAAAGATTTTCTAAACTCATCAATTTCATTTTTAATTTTAGAAAAATCCTCTTTTAAACTTGCGGCTAAATTTTTAATAGCACTTACAAAATCACCATCTGTAACTCTTGCATTAAAAGGCACTTTTGCTTCTAAATTATCTGAGTTTAGAAAAATTCCATTTTCATCAAAATCAACTAATTTCGCATTTTTTACATTAAAATTTGAATATTTATTAAAAAGCTTAACTAAAACATCGCTGTGATGCTCATTCATATGAGCTATGATTGAATCTTTTTCCATTATATTTCCTTAAGTGTTAATGAAATAATTTTATAAAAATAGGGTAAATTTGAAGTAAAGGTTTGAAATTTAAATTACTTTTTTAGACAGTTTAGATATAATTTTTAAAATTTATAAAAGGTATATATATGGAAGTTTGGAAAGAGCAAAAACAAAAAATGCTAAAAGAAAAAGAAAGTTTTATAAAAAAGTGGACTACAAAAAATATAAGAAAAATGACACCGGAAGAATACTGCAGTAAAGAAAATGATGATAGTTTTAGAAGTTGGATTATGAGTAAGGTAAATGGTACTGTAAAGGTACATATTTATAATAATAATTTAAATTTTTTTGAGGGATCAGAAAAAGAAAAAAAGAATAATAAATTTAATACAAACGGTAAATATTGTTGGCTTAATAAATATGGTGATGATATAAATAAGGCTTTTAATGAGGTAAAAAATATAATTTTAAAAATTGTTGATTGTGCAAGTAAAAAAAATTTTAAAGAAATAGATAATATAAATTTTGGAACAGCAATCAAATGGAAATTAGCCTTTATATATGCTCCAGATGAAACATTATTGCGTATTATGCCTACTAAAGAAGTTTTTGATTATTTTAATGAAAAATACAACTTAGGCTTTAAAAAAAGCAATGTACCAAAAAATATATCAAAAATTCAAAAAATTATGATAGAAAAAAAGCCTGATGGTATGGATTTTTATCAATATTCACACCAGCTATGGGACGAATACGAATCAAAAGAGAAAGAAAATAATAAAAATTATATAGACAATGAAGATGAAAACAATAAAAACGATGAAGAAGAACAGGTTGTAATAAAACAAGCATTAAACCCAAAATTAAACCAAATACTATATGGTCCTCCGGGAACCGGAAAAACATATAGCACAATAAAAAAAGCTATTGAAATAATAGATGGGAAGACTGGTGGCAGTGAAGACAGAGATGAGCTAAAAAAGAAATTTGATAATTATATGGAAAATGGGCAGATTAAATTTATAACTTTTCATCAAAGCTACTCATATGAAGAGTTTGTAGAAGGGTTAAAAGCAGAAAGTGATGAAAATAATAATATAAAATATGAAATAAAAGATGGCGTTTTTAAAGATATTTGCGAAAAAGCCAAAAATATAAAAATAGAATCAAAAAACTATGTTTTAATTATAGATGAGATAAATCGTGGAAATATATCAAAAATTTTTGGTGAGCTTATAACCCTTATAGAGCCATCAAAAAGAATTGGGGCAAAAGATGCTATAACAGTAGAGCTACCATACTCAAAAAATAAATTTGGCGTGCCCTCAAATTTATATATTATAGGCACTATGAACACCGCTGATAGAAGCATAGCCCTTATGGATATGGCCCTTAGAAGGAGATTTGACTTTATAGAAATGATGCCTGATTATAGCTTGCTAAAAGATAAAAAAATTAATGGTATAAAAATAGATAAAATACTCGAGACTATAAATAAAAGAATAGAGTGTCTTTATGATAGAGATCATACGATAGGACATTCTTATTTTTTGGATATTAAAAGTACGGAAGAGCTTTCAGATGTGTTTAGAAACAGAATAATCCCGCTTCTTTGTGAGTATTTTTATGATGACTGGGAGAAAATAAGACTTATTTTAGCAGATGATCAAAAAGATGAAGATTGTCAATTTGTTAAAGAAAAGGATATTAACTTAGAAGAATTATTTAGTGGAGATTTGGAAGATGTAGTAGAAAAAAAACTGTATGAGATAAACAGCGATGCTTTTAAAAACCCACAAAGCTATATAGAAATTTATCCAAAATCAGACACCAAAGAAAACGATGAGTAAATTAATTCAAATAGCCGAATTTGAAAAGTTATATCAAAAAAATTTTAACAAAAAAGATTTTGACGATATAGAAAATTTTATACTTAAAAATAGCGAAAACACACAGTTTTTAAGACTTGGAAGTAATTGTAATGGCAAATTTATACAAGCTAAAAACTATGTGGGAGTTTTGCAAACAAAAAGCGGATTTACACTAGAAATTTTGCCTAAAATAGCCAAAAACTCAGATGATATAAAAACATCAAAAGAAATTTTTATAAAAATGTTAAAAACTCTTAAAAATTTTCCATTTAAAATTTTAAATTTTGCCAATCTTGATCTAAAAAAAATGTCTATTTTGGAAATTTTTATAAGCATGTTTTTAGATGAGCTTAACTCTCTTTTTAAAAAAGGGATAAAAAGTGATTATGTAAATTTTAGTGATAATCTAAATTTTTTAAAAGGAAAACTTATAATAAACAGGCAAATAAATAAAAACAATATTCATAAAAATAGATTTTATGTAGAATACGATGAGTTTACAAACGACATAGAGATAAATCAAATCATAAAAACAACGCTCGAGTTTTTATATAAAAGATCTTCATATATTAAAAATCAACAAAGAATTAGGAGGTTTTTATTTATTTTTGATGAGGTTTCAAAACATAAAAATTATAAAAATTTTTTTAAACATTATTGTATAAATCGCCAAACCAAGCATTATGAACAGGCACTTTTATGGTGCAAAATTTTTCTTTTAAAAAACTCTTTTACTCCATATAGTGGGGACAATCTAGCATTTGCCTTTCTTTTTGATATGAACAGGCTTTTTGAAAATTATGTTGGGAAGTTTATACAAAAAAACTATGAAAATGTAAAGCTTCAGTATTTTAAAAAATATCTTGTAGATAGTCCAAAAAGCTTTAAATTAATACCTGATATTTTTATTGCAGGCGAAAGCAAAATTATAGCCGATACAAAGTGGAAAATAGTAGAATCACCAAAAGAGATATTTCAAGCCGACCTATATCAACTTTATACTTATGGGAAAAAATATGATTGCTATAGGCTATTTTTAATATATCCTAAGGTAATTGATAGGCTGGAAGAAGATCATTATATGTTGAAATTTAATGATGAAATGATATTAAAAATTATCTATTTTGATTTAGAAGTAGATGATAAAAACAAAGAGTTGATAGATAGTTTTTAAAATCCCCTCAAATTTGAGGGGATAAATTTAAGCTTTTATCTTAGGTTGTTTAAAGATAGTAAGTTCAGGAACTTTGCCTGTAAATTTCTCTATATTTACAAGACCAGTGTGAGAGATGTTTCCGTTTGCAAGTTTTGAGGTTGGTATATCTATAGTTAAGACATTTGCACTTCCGTTTTTATCCAAACTTTCTGCCTTTGTTGGATCAAGTGGGTCATACCAAGCACCTTCACATAGCTTAACAACACCTTTTATAATGTCATCTGTTACTTTTGCACCAGCCAACACCTCGCCTCTAGCATTAAACACTCTAACCGCATCACCAGTTTTGATGCCTTTTGCTTTTGCATCCTCACTATTTATCCAGATAGGCTCCAAGTTTGAGATAGCATACTCATCTCTAAGACTTGTGTTATTTAGCTGAGAGTGAAGACGATCTTCAGGGTGAGAAGTAACTAGGTGAAACTCAGCAGGTTTGTTTTTCATACCAAGCCATTCAATTGGCTCAAACCAAGTTGGATGAGCTTTACAATCATCATAATTCATCTTCTCAATTACTTCTGAGTAAATTTCAATTAGGCCTGATGGAGTGCCGAGTGGCTCTAAAATAGGATCTTCTCTAAAATCGCCATATCTATTATATTCAAATCCCTCTTGAGTTTGAAGGAAAGTTATAGGCTTATTATCAGCCCAAAATTCCTCAAATGGCTTCATAACAACACCATTTAGCTCTTCAAGTTGCATTTTCTTTGCCTGATCTCTTGCGCTTTCATAAAATTCTTTTATCCAGTCAATATCGCTTTTATTTTCTGTATATTTGTCTTTTACACCAAACTCTGCTGCTAAATCGGTAAAAATTTCATAGTCATTTTTACTCTCACCTATTTTTTCAACAGCTTGTTTCATTGGAGTTATTCCTAAATTTGCATAATCACCAATCATAGAAATATCATCTCTTTCATAGATTGTAGTTACAGGCATAACAATATCTGCCATTCTAGCAGTTGGAGTCCAGTAAATTTCATTTACTACAACAGTTCGTGGCTTTTTCCAAGCTTTTACAAGTTCGTTTGTATTTTGATGATGGACTAAAGGATTTCCGCCTACCCAGTATATAAAGTCAATTTTTGGATAGGTTATTTTTTTGCCGTTGTGATCTATTGTTTTTCCAGGATTTAAAAGAGCGTCTGAAATTCTAGCTAGTGGAAATGCTGAATCAGTTGCTTTTTGAAGCCAGCTTTGACCGGTTCCAACGTTTGCAGCGCCTGAGCTTATACCACCAACGATTCCAGCTTTTGCATCAGGTGTTCCGCCGTTACTGTAATGATAGCTTAATCCAAATCCACATCCTGGCTTTCCAATTTGTCCAAGCATTGCACAAAGAGTTACTAGTGCCCAATGTGGTTGCTCGCCATGATGAGCTCTTTGCATACCCCATCCACTCATTATCATAGTTTTATTGTCACAAAGTGTATGAGCTAACTCTTTTATGGTTTTTTCATCAATTTTACAAATTTGGGAAGCCCATTTTGGAGTTTTTGGAGTATTATCTGTTTTTCCAAGAAGATAAGGCAAGAACTTATCAAATCCTGTTGTGTAGGTTTCTATAAATTTTTGGTCATATTTTTTAGACTCATAGAGTTCATACATCATACCAAGCATCATTGCAACATCGGTATTTGGTAGTGGTGCTATCCACTGGGCGTTTAAAAATTTGCAAGTTGCATTTTTTATAGGATCTATGAAAATAACCTTTTTTCCACTATTTTTTAGCTCTTCAAGATATTTTAAACCTTGCTCATCACTAACTGTCCAAGCTATTTTTAAAGTTGAGTATGGATCAGCGCCCCAAATAACAACAACATCGGCATTTTCTAATACCAAAGGCCAAGAAGTTTGTTGCTCATAAACCTCAATTGTTCCTAAGACATGTGGCATAATAATTTGTGATGCACCAGTTGAATAATCACCTAAAGTTCCCGTAAAACCACCTATTTGGTTCATAAATCTATGAAGCAAGATTCTTGCATTTTGCATATTTCCAGGACTTTTCCATCCATAGCTTCCTGCAAAAACGCTAGTATTTCCGCTTGCTTTTATTGTTTTTTTAAGTTCGTTTGCAATTAGCTTTATAGCTTTGTCATAGCTTACTCTAACCCACTCATCACTTCCTCTAAGTTCAGGTTTTGGGCTATCTGGATTTTCTAAATAGCTTTTTCTTACATAAGGATATTTGACCCTATCTTTTGCATAAACCAAATCAGCTGTGTAGTGTTGAAGAGGATTTTTTATGCTTGAAGTTTTGTTTAAAGGCTCACTTTTTACGATTTTGCCGTTCTTTATGGTAAGTTTTAAAACTCCCCAGTGAGCTCCTGTTATAACTTCACCATCTTTAATAATCTTGAAATTTTTAGTAGCATTCTCGGCCGCAAAAAGGTTCATTTTCATAAAAAATGGCACACAAAATGCCGCACCAATTGTTTTAAGTGAATTTCTTCTTGATAAATTTACTGACATTTTTTACTCCTTTGTAGTAGTTTTTTGTAAATATTGAGAAACTAAAAATCTATCTTTTTTATCCATTACAGTTCTACTTAACATAGACTTTAATATACTTGGCCACTGATTTGCGTTGTATTCGTTAATGTTGTGAAGAGCATGGCACATTGAACAACTCTCAGTGTAGATACTAGCAGCTCTATCCATGATAGGTTTTAATTCTTTATAAAAATCTTTATCATCGGTATAGGCTTCAACACTTACTTTACTCCAAGCACCTTTTTCTAAGACCTTAACATCTACGGCTGCATTTTTTCCAAAAGCTGCGTTTAGGATTCTTTTTCCCTCGCTAAAATAGATTGCCTCACTCACATCATCTTGGATATAACCCTCGATCTTAATCTTAAGCATATCGCCATCTTTTTCTAAGATTTCTACAGGTGCTGTTGGAAGTAGCCTTCCAATAGCCTTTTTATCGCTTTTATCTGCATAAAGAGACTTTACAACATCGCTATAAACTATCTCATTTGCAAATGCAAAAGCACAGGCAAAGACAAATAGTAAAATTTTTTTCATATATCCTCCTCATAAATTCCATAGATTATATCACAAATAATATAAATATGATATAAAATAATATTATTTCATCTAGCATTAAACTTTAAGATGAAATTTGAGTTAAAAAATAGTGAAATTAAAGTGAAAATTAATGATTTTAATATGATTTTTTAATTATAAAAGCTAAATAAGCTCTTATGGTGAGTAGAATTCAAAGAGTAAATTTGCTCTTTGAATTTTTAAGTTTTAGTGTAGGTTTTCTATATAATTCATAGCGCTAAGTGCTGCAACTGCGCCATCTCCGGCTGCTGAGACAACTTGCTTTGGAGCATCTTGTCTGATATCACCTGCTGCAAAAAGACCTTTAATGCTTGTTTGCATTTTTAAATCAACCTCTACTTGTCCAGTTTCATTTGTGTTGCAGATAAATTTATCATCATTTTTAATAATACTATTTCTAACATTAAGTCCCACAAAGGTAAAAATTCCAGGAACTTTTAAATCTTTTATTTTTCCGTCATTAAATTTTACTCTAACTCCAGTAACGCCTGAGTTATCTCCATAAACTTCATCAACAATAGCGTTTAAAACAAACTCTATTTTTGGATTTTTCTTAGCTTTTTCAACTGTTATTGGTGCGGCACGAAAGCCTTCTCTTCTGTGTATTAAATAGACTTTTGAGACAATGTTTGTTAAATAAATGGCTTCTTCTAATGCAGTATCACCACCGCCTAAAACAGCAACTTCTTTATTTTTGTAAAAAAAGCCATCGCATGTTGCACAAGTACTAACTCCTTTTCCAAAAAACTCATTTTCTCCTTTAAAGCCTGCTTTTCTAGGTTCTGAGCCAGTTGCTAGGATAACAGCTTTTGCTTTAAATTCATCACCGCTATCTGTAAAAATGCTAAAACTTTGGTCTTTATTTTTTACAACTTTTACAACTTTTTTACTTTCTTGTTTTAAACCAAATCTAAAACATTGTTCAAGCCAAGGCTGCATAAAACTAAGCCCGTCCATTATAGTTGCAACTCCTGGATAGTTTTCTATCTCAGAGCTTCCTGTGATTTGGCCACCAGGCATACCAAGTTCAAATAAAACAACATCTTTAAGTCCGCCTCTTGTGGCGTAAAGTCCTGCTGCAAGACCTGCTGGTCCGCCGCCAATGATAGCTAAATTTAACATTTTAATCCTTTTAATTTTATTATGAATTTATTTTAAAAAATAGATTAATAATAAAATTTGAAGCTAAAAAGCTTCAAATTTACTATAAAAGTGAGTTTATTTTATCAGTGATTGCTTGTTTTGACTGAGCGCCAATAAGCTGATCTTTTATCTCGCCATCTTTAAAGAAAAGTAAAGTTGGAATACTTCTTATACCAAATTCAACTGCTAAATCTTGCTCTTCGTCGGTATTTACTTTACAAATTTTAGCTTTTCCTTCAAATTCTTCTGCTAACTCATCGATAACAGGAGCAAGCATTCTACAAGGTCCGCACCATGGAGCCCAAAAATCAACTAAACTAACGCCTTCTTTTGCTACATCGAAATTTTTTGATGTAAGTTCTATATATTTTGCCATTTTTTCTCCTTTTAGAAAAATTAATATTATAAATTATATCTAAAAAACTATTAACCAAAAAACAATATGTATTATCAAATAGTAATATTTTCTATAAATTCAAATTTGTCTTTTTTAAACACTAAAGCATCAATTTGGTAGTTTGTAATTTCTGGATTTTTTAGAAGATAGAAATTTAAAGTTTTTAAAATTTTATCTAATTTTTGAGGAGTTATGCGGTAAATCGCTTCATAGTCGCCTTTTGTAGCTTTTACTTCGATAAAATGATAAACATCATCTTTTTTAGCAATGATATCAATTTCACCAAATTTACTTTTAAAATTTCGATCAATTATTTCAAATTTGAGTTTTTTTAAAAAATTTATAGCTTTTTCTTCGCTTTTAAATCCAAAAATATACTCTTTTAATCCCAAATTTACTCTTCTATCCTTATCATAAAAGGTCTATTTAGAACAAATTCAAAATTTTCTAAAATTCCCATAACTCTTTTAATGTTTGCTTCAAGGCTTAAATGGGTTGTAAAATAAAGTGTGGTGTGTTTTTCTCCCTTATTTCTTGGTTTTTGTAAAAAGCTATCTATTGAGATATTGTTTTGGCTCATCACATTTGTAATGCTGGCTAAAACGCCGGTTCTATCTTCGACTTTTACTCTTAGATAGTATTTTGTTTGGATGTTTTTTTGCTCGATTAACTCCATTTTTTTAAAATTTTGAGCATATCCAAGCATTGGGTTTTTATTTCCTTTTGCAATGTCTATAAGATCTGCAATAACCGCACTTGCAGTTGCATCTCCTCCAGCACCTGGACCATAATACATACTTTCATTTAGCGCATCACAATTTATACTAACTGCATTCATCACGCCATCAACTTCGGCAATTATCCTATCTTTATTAATTAGTGCTGGATGAACTCTAAGCTCGGCTTTGCCATCAGTTATTTTTGAAATTCCTAAAAGCTTTATGGTATAGTCAAATTCTTTTGCAAAAAAGATATCTTCATTTGAAATTTTTCTAATACCTTTAACTAAAATATCTTCAGGATCACCATGAACGCCATAAGCAATACTGCTTAAAATCAAAAGCTTATGAGCCGCATCAATACCATCAACATCAAAAGTTGGATCGGCCTCAGCATAACCCAAACTTTGAGCTTTTTTAAGAACATCTTCAAAATTTGAGTTATTTTGCATCATATCTGTTAAAATATAGTTGCTTGTGCCATTTAAAATTCCTACTATTTTTTCAACTCTATTTGCGCTAAGTCCCTCTCTTAGGGCTTTTATAATTGGAATGCCACCTGCAACACTTGCTTCAAAACCAAAAGGTGTATCTTTTGCAAGATTTTGTAAAGCGTATCTATGATATGCAAGCATGGCTTTGTTTGCTGTTACAACTGGCTTTTTTTTCTTTAAAATTTCGCTAACTATATTAAAAGGCTTTTCAACACCACCCATAAGTTCAATATAAATATCTATGTCATCTCTATTTAATACACTTTTAATATCATCAGTCAGTGGGATATCAACACCTCTATCTTTATTTAAGTCTCTAACTGTGCCAACTACTGGAATTATCTCTTTTCCAGCTCTTGCACTTATTAGATCTTTATTTTTTTGTAAAATTTTAATAACAGAACTTCCAACTGTTCCAACGCCTAAAATCGCTACGTTCATTCATTTCCTTTTAAGAAATTTTTTATATTTTTTGCTGCTTGTTTGATTC
>QWCY01003578.1_pt1 | contig 17600 bp, 13 predicted proteins | sample 1972631 | NCBI WGS metagenome assembly QWCY01 (sample SAMN09866696, study PRJNA288562) | Human gut metagenome isolate pre1_stool, whole genome shotgun sequencing... | isolation source: gut | host: Homo sapiens | place: USA: California
GCTTCTGAGCGTTCTGGATAAAACCCGGACTGCGATGGGCGCAAGGCTTCTGCGCAAATGGGTGGAGCAGCCCCTGCTTTTTAAAGAAGAAATCAATCAGCGTCTGGATGGGGTGGAGGAGCTGTTCCAAGACCTGTTCCTCAGAGAGGAAATCAAGGAAATTCTCCATTCCATGTATGACTTTGAGCGTATTATGTCCCGTGTGGTGTATCAGAATGCAAACGCAAGGGATTTGGCGGCACTGAAAAATTCCGTGGAAAATTTGCCGCTGCTGAAGAAGATTCTTTCTCGTTGCAAGAGTCCATACCTGTCCACTTTGCATGACAGACTGGACACTCTGGAGAATATCCATGCATTGATTGCGCAGTCCATCGTCGAAGACCCTCCGTTTTCCGTGCGCGAGGGCGGCATGATTCGTGAGGGCTTCAATGAGGAGTTGGATACCTACACCAAGGCGAAGAAAAACGGCACCACATGGATTCATCAGCTTGAGGAGGAGGAACGCGAAAAGACGGGCATCAAAAACCTCAAGGTGCGCTACAATAAGGTGTTCGGCTATTATATTGAAGTCACAAAATCCAATCTGGAGCTGGTGCCCGAAGGCTATATCCGCAAGCAGACGCTTGCCAATGCGGAGCGTTTTATTACACCCGAATTAAAGGAGCTGGAGGAGCTGATTCTCGGCGCGGAGGATAAGATTACCACTCTGGAATACGATATGTTCTGCGAAATCCGCAATGCTGTTGCGGCGGAGGTGGAACGGATTCAATATTGTGCGTATATCGTTTCTGTTATTGACTGCCTGCAGTCCCTTGCAGAGGTGGCGCAGAACAGAAGCTATGTGAAGCCGCTTGTGGATGACGGTGATGTGATTGAAATTAAGGGCGGCAGACACCCCGTTGTGGAAAAAATGATGGACGGGCAGTTTATCCCGAATGACACCTATTTAGACCGGGAGGACACCAGACTTGCCATCATCACAGGGCCGAATATGGCGGGGAAATCTACATATATGCGGCAGACGGCGCTGATTGTGCTGATGGCGCAGATAGGCAGCTTCGTTCCCGCGGAGCAGGCGCATATCGGCATTGTGGACAGAATCTTCACCCGTGTCGGTGCATCGGATGACCTTTCCGCAGGGCAGAGTACGTTTATGGTAGAAATGACAGAGGTTGCGAATATTCTGCATAACGCAACGAACAAAAGCCTGCTGATTTTGGATGAAATCGGGCGAGGCACAAGCACCTTTGACGGGCTTTCCATCGCGTGGGCGGTGCTGGAATATATCGCGGATACGAAGCAGATTGGCGCGAAAACGCTTTTTGCAACGCATTATCATGAATTAAGTGAGCTGGAGGGCAAGCTTTCCGGCGTGAAGAATTACTGCATTGCCGTGCAGGAGCAGGGCGAGGATATTATTTTCCTCCGAAAAATTCAGCGCGGCGGCGCAGACCACAGCTACGGCGTGCAGGTGGCGCGTCTGGCGGGTCTGCCGAATAAGGTGATTCGCCGCAGCGGACAGATTCTCAAGCAGCTGAACGCGGCGGATATTACGAAAAAAGCAAAGCAGATTGCAGTGGAATCCAAGGAGCAGCAGGAGGAAACCGCACAGCAGATGGATATGTTCCATATTGCGGAAACCCAGCTTGCGGATGAAATCTCCAAGCTGGATGTGATGGCGATGACTCCTATTGAAGCACTGCAAACGCTTTTTGAATTGCAGAAAAAGGCAAAAGGGCTGTAGGTTTGGGAAAGGAGGAGGTCTATGCAGAAAATCCGACTGTTGGATGCAAAAACCATCAATAAAATTGCGGCAGGGGAGGTAGTAGAATCTCCGAAATCCGTTGTAAAGGAGCTGACGGAAAATGCCATTGATGCAAACGCCGGCAGTGTGACGATAGAAATTAAGGAGGGCGGCATTTCCTATATCCGCATTACCGATAACGGCACAGGGATTCCCAAGGAGCAGGTGAAGGAAGCCTTTCTGCGCCATGCTACAAGCAAAATGTCGCAGATTGAGGATTTGGAGCATATTTTTACACTGGGCTTTCGCGGCGAAGCATTGGCGAGTATCGCGGCGGTGGCGCAGGTGGAAATGCTGACGAAAACCAGAGACGAGGAAACGGGCACGCGCATTGTGATTCATGCCGGAGAGATACAGGAGATGGAGGATACCGCCTGCCGGGAGGGCACTTCCATTACGGTGCGGAATCTTTTTTACAACGTGCCTGCGCGCAGAAAATTTTTGAAAAAGCCTGCGACCGAAAGCGGCTATGTTTCGGATTTGGTGAACAAAATCGCACTGGGGCATCCTGAGGTTGCGATTCATTATATCAATAACGGCAATACTGTCCTGCATACGGCAGGGAACAATGACCCGAAAACGGCGGTGTTTTATGTTTACGGGAAGGATGCGGCAAACAGCATGCTCCCTATTTCCTACCGCAAGGGGGAATATGCCGTCAGCGGACTGATTGGGAAGCCTGAATTTTGCCGCGCGAACCGCAATTATGAAAATCTTTTCATCAACGGCAGATTTATCAAAAATCCCGTGGTTTCCGCTGCGGTGGAGGATGCGTATAAAACAAAACTGCTGATTGGGAAATTTCCTGTTTTCGTGCTGAATCTTGCGGTTGAGCCTGCACAGGTGGATGTGAATGTGCATCCTGCGAAGCTGGAGGTTCGCTTTAAGAATGACGATGAGGTATATGAATTTTTCTACAACGCGGTTGCGAAGGCATTGCAGGAAACGGTGCTGATTCCCAAGGCGGTTCTGGAAAAGAGACCGAAGGAAAGACTGCCGCAGGCAGAGCAGCAGACCCTTGCGGATATGCCAAAGAAAGCGGAGCAGCCGAAGGAAAGCATGATAAAGGCAGAGCCGACAGCAAATTCTTCTAAAGAAATTCCGCTGCCAAAATCGGAGGGCGTGCTGCTTTCCAAGGAGGAAAGGGAAAAGCTCCTGCACGCGGCAGAAAAGCCGCAGACCCCCACATCGGGCAGACGCAGTGTGGATGATCTGCTGAAGCGTACCCCGAAGGCGGAGGGCTTTGCACAGACGGCAGTGCCGTACCGCAGGGAAGAGACGAAGCCGAAAGAGGAACAGCCGATAGAATTGAAGCCGATTGTTTCAGATGAAAAAACGGAAGAAGCAAAGCCGCCGTTTTTCCAAAATTATAAAATCATCGGGCAGGTCTTTCGCACCTATTGGATTGTGGAGCAGGGCGATTGCCTGTACCTGATTGACCAGCATGCCGCGCATGAACGGGTGCTGTATGAGGAATTTATGAATAAATTCAAGGAAGAAAGGGTCGCTTCGCAGCGTCTGCTTACACCTCTGATGCTGCAGCTGACACCGATGGAAACAGAGGTACTGCGGCGCAATCTGGCACTTCTGGAAAGCTTCGGCTTTGAGCTGGAGGAATTCGGCGAGAAATATGCCCTGCGCGCAACGCCGTATCTCTTGCAGAACCCGACAGAGGTCGGCTTTTTTACCGATATTCTGGACAGGCTGACGGAGGAACGCATTTCCAATGTGTATGATACAAAGATACTTGCGGTGGCGACGATGGCATGCAAGGCTGCGGTCAAGGGGCATGATGTGCTGAGCACGAGAGAGGCGGAGGAGCTGATTCACAGATTGCTTGGTCTGGAGCATCCCTTTACCTGCCCCCATGGCAGACCGACGATTATCGAGCTGACGAAATATGAAATGGAAAAGATGTTTAAACGCATCCAGAATTGAGCAGGTGAAATGATGAAAGAACCATTGATTGTGATTGGCGGCCCGACCGCCTGCGGCAAAACAGGCTTTTCGATTCGGCTTGCAAAGGAAATCGGCGGCGAGGTGATTTCTGCCGATTCCATGCAGATTTACCGCTATATGGACATCGGGACGGCGAAGGTGACACCCGAAGAAGCGGATGGCGTGCCGCATTATCTTATTGATGAGCTGAACCCCGATGAGGAATATAATGTTATGCTCTTTCAGCAGAAGGCAAAGGCGTATATGGAGGAAATCTGGGCGAAGGGAAGGATTCCCATTCTGGTCGGCGGCACAGGGTTTTATATCAATGCCCTGCTGTATGATAATGATTTTACCGAAACGGAAAATGATACCTCCTATCGGGAGGAGTGCTACCGCATCGCCGAGGAGGAGGGGCCGCAGGTGCTATATGAACGCTTACGGAAAATCGATCCTGCCTATGCGGAAACGATTCATGCGAACAACGTCAAGCGTGTGACGCGTGCCTTGGAATATCATTACCTGACGGGACAGAAACTTTCCGAGCATAATGCGGAGCAGAAGGAAAGGGAAACCCCCTACAATGCGGCGGTGATTCTCCTGACGATGGAGCGGGAAGCGCTATATGCACGCATTGAGCAGAGGATTGATTTGATGATGCAGCAGGGGCTTTTGGCAGAGGTGAAGGGACTTCTGGACAGGGGCTATTCACCGAAGCTGGTTTCCATGCAGGGTATCGGCTATAAGGAATTTGTGCCGTATTTCAACGGAGACTGCACGCTGGACGAAGCAGTTACGCAGCTGAAAACCAATACGCGCCGCTTTGCAAAGCGACAGCTGACATGGTTTCGGCGGCAGATTGAAGGACTTTGGATAGACATGAGCAGAACAGACGGGGCAGGCGCACTGGCGCAGACGATGACATATTTAAAGGAACGGGGCGTTTTGCAGACAAATAACAATTCATAAGGAAGGGATTGCGATGTGGTCAACCGTTTGGTTTTCGTTTACATTTTTTGAATTATATGCGTATTTTATGATTTACAGCTTTCTGGGATGGGCAATGGAATCGGCGTATGTTTCTATCAATGCGAAAAAATGGGTGAATCGCGGTTTTATCAACGGCCCGTTCTGCCCCATTTACGGCACAGGCGCACTGCTGATTCTTCTGGCACTGGAGCCTGTTTCGGATTCGATTTTGCTGCTGTTTCTGGGCGGCTTTGTGATTGCAACCGTTGTGGAATATCTCATCGGGCTGATATTGGAAAAGCTTTTCCATGCCACATGGTGGGATTATTCCCAAAAGCCCTTTAATATCAAGGGGCGCGTCTGCCTGGAGCGTTCCGTGGAGTGGGGCGTTCTGACAGCCTTCGTGATGCGCGTGGTGCAGCCTGTGATTGCAGATTTTGTGGCGGCGATTCCCCGTGCATGGGGCGAATTTGCGGCAACACTGCTGCTTGCATATCTGGCTGTGGATACCACGATTACGGTGCTGCATATCCTGCGGTTCAACGAAAAGCTGGCATCCCTCAGCGAAGCGCACGATGCGCTGCAGAAAAAGCTCGAGGGGACGAGGCTTTATGCTTCCCGACAGGAAATCATTACGCGTTTCGAGAGTATGCCTGCTGCGGAATTCCTGCGTGAATTTAAGGAACGCATGGCAGAGGAAAATGAGAGGCTGGAGCAGCTGCGCGAGGAGGAACGTCTGCGTCGGCAGCTGGTTCAGGAGGAAATCAAGGAAAAACTGGAATCCCGTATCAATGCTTTGCAGAAGAGCAGCCTTATCGAGCGCCGTCTGATGCGTGCATACCCCGGTATGCATTCCAAGCGGTTTGATGAAGAATTGAAGGCGTGGAAACGGGAGCTTATGGAAAAGAGAAGTAAGAAAAGCAGAAAGGATGTTTCAAAATGAAAAAATCTTTCGCAAAACTGACTGCCTTATGTCTGGCGGCGGCGGTAGCGTTTGGTGCAGCCGGCTGCGGTAAGGAGAAGAAGGAGACACAGCAGGATAAAAACGCTGTGGCAGCGGATGATACAAAGGAAGACAAGAAAACCGAAAAAGCGGCGGATGCCTTGCAGACAGCAGTAATGCTTGCGGATCAGGCACCTGAGCTTCAGGCAGAGGCTGCAATTTTGATTGAGGCATCTTCGGGGACAATTCTGTATGAAAAAAATGCCACCCAGAAGATGTATCCTGCCAGCATGACAAAAATGCTGACCGCTCTGGTGGCGTTGGATTATTTCAAGCCGGAGGATTTAATCGTGGTCGGCTCTGAAATCAATGAGGTTTCTCTGGATTCCAGCAAGGCGGGGCATGAGCTGGGCGAAACGCTGACGGTGGAAAATGCCATCCGCGGTTTGATTATCCCCTCCGGCAATGACTCTGCAAATGTGGTTGCGGCAGCAGTTGCGAAAAAGGCGGAGAATGACGAAAACATGACCTTCGGTAAATGCGAGGTTGTTTTCACAGACCTGATGAATAAAAAGGCGGAGGAGCTGGGCGCAACCAACAGCCATTTTGCAAACGCGCACGGCTACCATTCCGATGACCACTACACCTGCGCGCACGACCTTGCGCTGATTGGCAGAGCGTTTATGGAAAATAAAACGCTGGCAGAAATTGCGAAGGAAAAAAGCTATTCCGGCAACGGCGCAGAGGGCTTAGTCAAAGCGGAGGACACTTCCGTAAAAACACAGGATTACAACTGGCGCAGCCATAACCTGCTGATTACGGATGGGGAATATAATTATCCCTATGCCATCGGCATTAAGACAGGCTTCACCGATGAAGCAGGGGACTGCGTGACAGCGGCTGCGGAAAAGGACGGCGAGGAGCTGATTGCGGTTATCTTCAAATCCGAAGACCCGAACCGTTGGCTGGATGCAAAAAATCTCTTTGAATACGGCTATAACCAGTATGAAAAGATTACGGTTGCAAAGGCAGAGGAAGCCATTGCAGATGCACCTTTGACAAAGCATAAAAAATCCGAAGGGAATACGGTTCCTGTTGTATTCCGGAAGGAGGTTACGGCAATTCTTCCGAAGGATACCGCGAAGGATATGAAGCTGACCGTTTCCTATAACGATACCTATGCGGTAACGGATAAGGAGGGCAATGTTTCCCTGAAGGCTCCCATCGAAAAGGGTGCGGAAATCGGTACGGCAAAGTATGAGGTGAAGGGCAAAACCGTTCTGGAGGCTCCCGTTTACGCAGGCAGAGATGTTTCTAAGGGTACCATTTTCAGTGCAATCGGTGATTTCTTCAAGAATCTGTTTACACTGAAGGGTCTGCTGAAGCTGGTTATCGTCATCATCGTGATTGCGATTATCATTCTGATTATCAAATTCATCAATGGCAGAAGAAACAGACGCGGCTACAGCTTTGGCTCTCCGCGCCGCAGCAGCGGGCTGAGCTTTGGCGGCGGACGCAGAAGACGCAGAGGCGGCAGAAGAAGATTCTGATAACGGCTTTCTGTGAAATTCCATAAAGACAAAAAGAAAAGGATAAGTCCTCTAAGAAATGAGGATTTATCCTTTTTTGATGCGTTTATGTTTAGTTTTCTTCTGCCTTCTGCTTTTTCGGCGGACGAGGGCCTTCATACTGATAATAATCTGTTTTGATGCGCCCGTTGAACAGCTTTCTCTTTCTGTCTGCCTTTCTGCCAAAGAGGGATTCAAAATATTCCATGGAGGTAATGATATAGGTTGACCAGGTGGAGTCGGTCTGCATGGTTGCGCCAAGCGCACGATACATATTTTCAACCTCCTTCAATTCCCCGATACGCTCCCCGTAGGGCGGATTGGAAATCAGCACGCCATATTTTCCGGGCAATACAATCTCCTGTGAGGGCTTTACCTCGAAGGTGATGCAGTCATCCACGCCTGCAAGCTCCGCATTTGCCTTTGCCAGCTCGATTGCCGCAGGGTCAATATCACTGCCGTAAATTTCGGGCATAACATCATAATCAATCGCTTGATATGCCTCTTTTCTTGCCTGCTTCCAACGCTCCTTGCCGATGCGTTCCCATTCCTCGGATGCGAATTTGCGGTTCAGACCGGGGGCAATGTTGCGCGCGAGCATGGCGGCTTCAATGGGAATTGTTCCTGAGCCGCAGAAGGGGTCTAACAGGATACGATCCTTTCGCCAGTAGCTGAGCTGCACCATGGCGGATGCAAGGGATTCCTTCAAGGGGGCATCCAACGCACTCGCACGATAGCCGCGCATGTGTAAGCCGCTGCCGCTGGTGTCAATCGCAAGGGTGACAACATCCTTTAGAATCCCGACCTGAATGGTATAGGATGCGCCCGTTTCATCAAACCAGTCTGTTTTATATTTTTCCTTCAGCTTTTCGACAACAGCCTTCTTGACGATTGCCTGACAGTCTGAAACGCTGAACAGGGTGGATTTTACGGACTTCCCAACAACGGTGAATTTCCCGTCCTCCGGAATCCAATCTCCCCACGGCAGTGCCTTCGTCCGGTCGAATAGCTCCGTAAAGGTAACGGCGGTAAAGGTGCCCATTTTCACCCAGACACGCCCGGCGCACCGCAGCCAGAGGTTTGCCTTTACGATATCGGATTCGTCCCCTGTAAATTCAACCTTGCCGTCTGAGGTTTTGATATTCTGAAAACCGAGAGCCTGACACTCTCTCTTGACTACGGCTTCTAAGCCGAAGGTGGTTGTTGCAATCAGATTGATGCTCATTTGTTCTCTCCCATCTTTTTTCTGTAACGATATGATTTCCTAAGGAACAGTCTATCATTTTTCCTGCCAAAAGAAAAGGCTAATCGGCAGATTTTTCCTGACAGGTTTTTCCGCATTTTTTGCAAATTTTTCTGCCGCCTCTTGAAGAAAGCGTGAAAAAAGGGTATCATAGAAAGGATAGAAAAATTTTGATAAAGCGAGGAAAATTATGTACAAAGTATTGAAAAAATGCGGCAGAGCAAAGCGTGCCGAATTCCATACCCCCCATGGCGTAATCCAGACACCTGTCTTTATGAATGTCGGCACAGCGGGTGCGATTAAGGGGGCTGTTTCCACAGAGGATCTGGAGCAGCTGAAATGTCAGGTAGAGCTTTCCAATACCTACCATCTGCATCTGCGTCCCGGGGATAAGCTGATCAAGGAAATGGGCGGTCTGCATAAATTCATGGTCTGGGATAAACCGATTTTGACCGATTCCGGCGGCTTTCAGGTATTCTCTCTTGGGCTTCTGCGCAAAATCAAGGAGGAGGGCGTTTATTTCAGCTCTCATATTGATGGCAGAAAGATTTTCATGGGGCCGGAGGAAAGCATGCAGATTCAGTCCAATCTTGGCTCCACGATTGCGATGGCGTTTGATGAATGTATCGGGCTGCCTGCGGAACGCCCTTATGTAGAGGCATCCGTTGCCAGAACAACCCGTTGGCTGGAACGCTGCAAAAAAGAGATGCACCGCTTGAATCAGCTGGAGGATACCGTCAACCCCAAGCAGATGCTGTTCGGCATCAATCAGGGGGCAACCTTCGAGGATATCCGTATCGAGCATGCAAAACGGATTTCCGAGATGGAGCTGGATGGCTATGCCATCGGTGGTCTTGCGGTAGGGGAATCCCATGCGGAAATGTATCGTATTCTGGATGAGGTTGTGCCGTATCTGCCGGAGGAGAAGCCGACTTACCTGATGGGCGTTGGAACACCCGAAAATATTCTGGAGGCTGTAGAGCGCGGCGTGGATTTCTTTGACTGCGTCCTGCCTGCAAGAAACGGTCGCCATGCTCATGTGTATACGAATAAGGGTAAGCTGAACTTGTTAAATGCGAAATATGAAAAGGATGATTCGCCCATTGACGATACCTGCGGCTGTCCTGCGTGCAGAAGATACAGCAGAGCCTATATCCGCCATCTGTTCAAAGCAAAGGAAATGCTTGCCATGCGCCTTTGTGTGATGCATAATCTGTATTTCTTCAACAGCATGATGGAGGAAATCAGACAGGCGATTGAGGAAGACCGCTTCCACGCATATAAGGCTGCAAAGCTGGATGGATTTCGCGAAAACGGGAAATAAGCGCTTTCTTACACATAGGCTACTTGACGGAAAATGAAAAATTCTATATAATTATCTACTAGATGTAACATTAAATTTAGAAAAAGTTAGGAGAGAAAAAAATGGGATCATTTTTACTTGACACAGTCGTAAAACCTGCCGGCGAGGCGGCAAAAGCAACCTCCGGCACAACACAGAGCACAGGCCTTTTCGGCACATGGATGACAGACCACCCCGTTATGCTGATCGTGGTTTACTGCGTTGTTCTGCTGGTTATCATGTATTTCCTGTCCATCAGACCCACACAGAAGAAGGAGAAAAAGCTGGCTGAGCTGAGAAATGCAATCGAGGTTGGTGACAGCATCATCACAAACAGCGGATTCTACGGCAAGGTTGTTGATACAACATACGATACACTGATTGTGGAATTCGGTCTGAACAGAGGAATTCGTATCCCTGTTGCGAAAACAGAGGTTTTCGGTAAAGCAGAACCCAATATGTCCAACGAAGCACCTCCGGTAGAAGAAGAACCGAAGAAAAAGGGTCTGTTCCGCAGAGGGTAACTGCAAAAAAAAGAAACAGAGAAAATCGACCACTGTGCATACGCATGGTGGTCTTTTTTATGTCCGAAAATATCTGTCAAAAAGGAGAAATAAAAAGGTTGACAAATGTCTTACCTTGTTGTAAAATTTAGTAAGACAATAAGCTACGGTAGATTTATATATAAGATGACGGAAGGAGGATTTTTATGCGTGTGCAGATGAGATTGAGCAGACCGGCAGTGGCGGCAATGATGGAATATAAGCGAATAAAATTTGCAGATCCACATGCAAGAGTCACAAATGGTTATCTGGTAGGGATGGCATATAAGACGGTGCAGGAGAATTTAAACAGAATTGACTGGATGGCAGTAAATATGACGGAGCTTCCTGGTGTTACCGGGAATTATGATGAAAGTATCACAGATACACAGACTGCCTTGAATCTTGAAATTACTGTTTTGGAAGGGATAGAGAAACTGCAAAAAGAGTTCATGAATATTTTCGGAACGAAAAGAATGTTTAAGCCCTTTGTGATTAAGCTGCTGTTATTTGCCGCTATTCTCAAGGAAACAAACAGACTGACATTTTTAAAGGAGGAAGAGCAGCATGCTGGCGAGTGAAATGATTGCCGTCATTCAGTATGTAGAAAAAACATATCATGGCATAACACAAATGAGTACGAGACGGATTTCCTTCTTTCAGTCACAGAATCTGTCTGTGACGCAGGGGGTAGAGTACGACAGTGCCTTTTATGATTTCGCAGCAGATATGGAACGGGTTATGGGAAGGATATATCTTCCTACTGCAAAAAAGATTCTGAACAACTGGTATCTATGGGCAAAACAAAATAAAGATGCTTTCGATAAAATCAAGCCGATGAAAAGGGCAGACAGTCCGATAGACTGGCTGATCAGAAATGAATTTCGTATTGAACACAAACGCTTTGCAGAAAATGCAACAGAAGAAGCGATTGAAAAGGTACAGGCACAGATGCCGAAGTACTCTGATTTGCATATAAGGCTGAAATACATAGCAGATACAAAATACGCAGGGAAAATAGGAAAACGAGGGTTTTCTTATCCGTATCTGGTAAGAGTAGTTGCCGGCTTTTCGGAGGCATGGGGCTGATTGCCGCACAGACAGGCATATAATAGAAAATCCCCTTGAAAATCTGTAAAAGCAGATTTTCGGGGGATTTTATCGTTTCTCTTATTCCCATTCGGCAGGAGCCTTTTTTGTCTTAATCCAGAACAGAAAGACAAGGTATTTGATTAACAGCAGGACAATAATGGTGATTCTCCCGTAAATGTTTTGCATCATAAAAAATGCAAGCAGCAGAAAAACTGTAACGGGAATCAGAATCCCAAGTTTTGTCTGTATCGTCATAGAGCGGTCTTTTTTAAAATCCGCCAGATGGTTTTGGTACAGCCTTGTGCCCTGAAACCAATCATTCACGCGGCGGCTGCCCTTACCAAAGCAGAACGATGCCAGAAGCAGGAAGGGAGCAGTGGGCAGAATGGGGAGGAATATCCCAACCGTGCCCACGCCCAGAAAAAGGAAGCCGAGTACAAGAAATAAATAATTCATTATCATTCTCCTATCAAATTTTCGTTGTTTTTGTGTCCGTTTTCCATTTGATGCAGGCTATCGCAGATACCCAAAGTGGATTTTCTGTGCGAAACAAGCACGATGGTTCTATCCTTTGCATCATCCAGTGCTTTCAGAATGATGCCTTCATTGATGCTGTCCAGATTGCTGGTCGGCTCATCCAGAAGCATGAGCGGTGCATCGGAAAGAAAGGCGCGCGCCAGAGAGATGCGCTGCTTTTCGCCGCCCGAAAGCATATCCCCCAGTTCGCCGACACGGGTATTGTAGCCATGGGGCAGGGCGGCAATAAAATCATGGATAGATGCCTTTTTCGCCGCAGCGATGATTTCCTCGTCCGTTGCGCTCAGATTGGCAATGCGGATGTTGTTGCCGATGGTATCATGAAACAGGTGCGTTTCCTGCGTACAATAGCTTTCGTTTTCACGCAGGGATTTTGTATTGATGTCTGTGACATCCGTTCCGGAAAGCAGAATTCTTCCACTGTCCTTATCCCAGAAGCGCATAATAAGCTTCAAAAGGGTGGATTTGCCACAGCCGCTTTTGCCGAGAATCCCTGTGATTTTTCCTGCGGGAATTTCCAGAGAAAGATGGTCGAGAATGGGCTTTGCGCCATAGCGGAAGGAAACATCCTCTATTTTTACATCGTTGGCGACAACATCTACGCCGTTTTTCTGCTCCTCCGTCTGGGGTGCTTCCTGCAGGAGCGCAAGCACGCGCGCGCCGCTCGCCAACGTCTGTGCGAGATTATTGGAAAGATTGCTCAGTGCAATCACAGGTCCATAGGAGCTCATGAGGGTTACGGTTGCAATCAGTGCCTGTGCGAAATCAATCTGCCCCGAAAGGAAGAGCCAAAAGGCACAGAACAGTAGCAGCAGATTGAAGAAATAAACAGAAAAATCTGTAAGGTTTCTGGTTTTGATTTCGTTTTTTTTGAGGGTATTCTGCAAACGAGCCGCAGTTTCCGTCTTTTCTGCGATTTTCTGTTCTGCTTCAGCGATTTTATCATATTGCATCAATTCCTGCAGACCACGCAGACTGTCCAGAAAGAGGGTGTTCAGCTCGCCTGCGTTGTTGCGGTAATGCAGACCCGGCAGCCGCACATTTTTCTCATTCAGCACAGGCAGCACAATGCCGATAAAGGCATAGGTGACAAGTGCAATCAACCCAAGGGGCGGCGCAATGTGCCAGAGAAAGATGGTAAAGAGCAGGGAGCAAAGGAAGCCTATCGCCGCAGGGGAGATAGTGTGTGCATAAAAAACCTCAAGCAGTTCTACGTCACTGGTAATCAGCGCAATCAGGTTGCCCTTATCGCTCCCCTCCAGCTTGGCAGGGCAGAGCCTGCGCAGAACGGTATAGACCTTGCTGCGAATCATCGCCAACAGCTTGAAGGCGATATAATGATTCGATGCCTGTTCGCCATAGCGGAGCAACCCTCTTGCCACTGCAAATACTGCCATCAGCAGGAACAGCGCACGCAGGGAAATGCCGATGGGATAGCCCATCACCGAAAGCAGACACAGCGCGCCTGCAACGGGAATAGCCGTAGCGCAGAAAAAGCCTGCTACCCCAAGCAGAACTGCGAGGCACACAATGCCAAGCATGGGCTTAACCAGAAGCACCAGCTCGGACATGATTTTCAGGCTGTTTTTTTTCTCGGTTTTTTCGTTCATTGGGGGACACCTCCTTTGCTGTAGGCTTCAAAATATTTCTGCTGACGGAAGAGGGTGGAATAAAGGTTTTCCGTCTGCATCAGTTCCTCGTGCGTGCCTGCGGTGCGAATACTGCCATTTTCCATGACGAAAATTCGCTTGGACAGCATAACATTCGCCAGACGATGCGAAATCAGCAGAATCAGCTTCTCCGCGGAAAGCTGCTGCACCAGACGCATGATGATTTCCTCGCTTTCGGCATCAATATTCGAGGTTGCCTCATCCAGAATAAAAATCGGCGTATCATGGAGCAATGCTCTTGCCAGAGCCAGACGCTGTCGTTGTCCGCCGGAAAGATTTGCGCCCTGCGCCAAAAGGGGCGTATCCAAGCCGTTCTGTGTCCGGAAAAGGTCATAAAGATTGACCGCTTTCAGCACCTCATACAGGGCGGCATCTGTTGCCCTTGGGTTTCCCATGAGAAGATTTTCTCTGACCGTCCCCTTAAAGAGATAGCTGTTGTGGTTGATGAGTGTGATGGTTTCCATCAGGCTTTTTTCGGAAATATCGGAAACCGCAGTTTCGCCAATGGCAAGACTGCCGAGGAAGCCCTTTCTTCTGCCTGTCAGCAGGGCAGCAATGGTGGACTTGCCGCAGCCGCTTTTGCCGACAAAGGAGAATAGCCCATTTCTATCGGTGGAAAAGCTGATTTCTTTGAGTACGGGCGTTTTCCTGTCATAGCTGAAGCCAAGCTTTTCCGCATGGATGGCGACATCTGCGCCACATGGCTTTGTCCCTTTTTCGGGTAGGGGTGTATCCAAAATTTTGAAAATTTTATCTGCCGCCGCTGCGCCGTTCATGGCAATATGGAAGAAGGAGCCAAGCTGTCGCATGGGAATGAAAAATTCCGCGGAAAGCAGAACAATCAGAAGTCCCTCCGCAAAAGAGAGGCTTCCCTGCCGAAATTGCAGTGCCATGGTAATCATGCCTGCCGCTGCGCCGCCGTAGGCAACCAAATCCATCACGGAAATGGAATTTAGCTGCATAATCAGCACGCGCATGGTCGCCTTGCGGAAAACCTCTGCATTTTCGTCCATTTCACGATGCTTTTCAGCATCTGCCTGATAGATTTTCAGTGTGGTTAGGCCTTGGATGTTTTCTAGAAAATTTTCGCCGAGGTTGGTGTAAGCCGTCCAGTATTTCGAGAGCAGCCTTTTCGCCAGCTTCTGCACCGCAATAATGGAAATCGGAATTACAGGCACGCAGAGTAGCAGAACTGCCGCTGTTCGCAGATTTACAAATGCAATGCAGAAAAACAGCGTAACCGGCGCGAGAATCGCATAAAACAGCTGCGGCAGATACGCGTTGAAATAGGTTTCCAGCTGCTCAATTCCCTCAACGGAAACCTGCACTGCCTCTGCCGTCGGCACAAACTGGCTGTAATTCTGTCCCATTGCGGCAAGGTGGGTGAAGATTTTCTTCCGCAGAATCGCCTTTGCCTTCTGGGAAAGGGTGATTGCTGTCTGCACCTGCGCCTTGGTAAAAATAGTCTTCAGACAGACGCAGAGCAGCACAAGAATACATGTTTTGATGATATTCGGGTAAAAATACGCACTGCCATGGACGAGACAGGCATGGATAAACAAACAGACGGCAACGGTCGCGCCGATGCTGCAAAGCAGACCGAGCCACTGAAAAAATACGGTTTTTAGGATATACCCCCACGCGCGCGGCACAAGGGATAAAAGTCGCTTGTTCAGCATAAAAATAGCCCTCCAAAATGATTTTTTACATACAAAAATAAGACAAATCATTTCGGACGGGCAATCCTGCATATTTGAAAAGAAAAGGATATTCTGTTTTTACATGAGAGTTTAGATGAAACGCTTCGTTTTGTCAATACAAATCAGTCGATGGCTTCCATCAGGCTGAATTGAAACGTAATCTCCGCGATGGAGCTGGGCATGTTCTTATTGGAGGCGGATGCCTGAATTTTCATCTGTCCCAATTCGGGATGCCCAAGATCGTTGTTCTGATACAGGATATATTTCAAAGGAAGAATGAAGATATGCTCCTCGCGTTCCTCTGCCTCATGCCATTCGTTTTTTGCGTAATAGCTGAGAGATTTTAGATAGCCCTTCAGCATTTTGCCTTCTCTGGATCTATAATAAAATACGCGCGCTTCCAGCTGAAGCTCCGACGTATGTGCATCCAGAATGACCTTCGCGGGGTGAAGAAAGCCCTTATCCCCCATAGAGGCGGACATATCCCCCAGCTTGCGCACCTGAAACGGCACGGTATAGACCCCGTTTTTATAATGCTGCAGAACAGAACGCTTGACAAAGCCTTCCTCTGCTGTTGGCAGCCTTTTGAAGCCGCTGTTCTGAAAATTCTCCAGAGCGGCAGTGAAGCTGGGCGGAAATGCGCCGAGAAAACGGTTGTATGCTTCCTCTACAATTTCCTCCTCCATACCGATATGGTTATAAAAAAGGTTGAAGAATACGGCTCTTTCGCGCTGCATCTCTCTGAGGGCAGCCTTTCCCTTTTCGGTCAGACTGTATTCGATAGTCTTGCTGATAGCAACAGAGCTCACATAGTCCTTCTGTGCCAAAAGCTTCAGAGCAACATTGACACTGGGTCGCTTCACGTTTAAAAATTCGCTGATGGTTGTCTGCGTTGCACCAAGCGGCTTTAACGCATCGATTGCAGCAATATAATTCAGTTGTGAATGGGATAATTCGGATAATTCCATAGCATACACTCCTTTCCACATCTATTTGCAATATGGAAGGATAATAAAGGATAGCAGTCTTTTAAATAAAATAACGTAGGAGAGAGGAAATGTCAAGATTAGGCATAGGGTGATTATTGAGAAAATGTCTGCAGTTAGAAAGGATTTTCGGGATTGACAAAATCTGCTGTTCTGTGTATGATGATTCTGAAAGTTAGTTTTAATTAACTGATAAGGATATGATAATATAGGACGGGCAGTCTGAAAAATCCCTCAGAATTCTAATTATATACAATACAGCATAAGCGAGGAATATTCCCAAAAGGAGTATTCCTCATCGTTGTATTAAGGGGGAATTTGAAAATAGTTAGTTATAACTAATCGATGAAATGGCTCAGAAATCAAGGGTTTTCTGAAAGGAAGACTTTGAAAAACGGGGTAAAAATTCTACCGAAAGGGTAGGAAAAAATATACCCCAAGACAAAAAAATGATGCAGACATTTCACATTTAGTTAGCATTAACTAACTTTATGTATAAATGAATACATCATACAATGTATAGAAAGAGGTGAAGGGAAGGTTTAAAAGTGATAGGGTTGCAAGGAGGTTTATTTGTCAATAAAAAAATCTTAAAAAATCTTTTTATTCTCAAAAACTGAAAGGGGAACGGACATGAAGTATAAGAAATATGTGATGATGTTTTTAGCGGGGACAATGGCGCTGACACCTGCCGCACCGATGGTGGCGCTGGCGGAGGACGCAGCTTCGGTGGCAGAAAGCGAAGCGACAGAAGGAGACGTATCGGCGGAAACGATAGAAGAAAGCGAAGAAAAAGAAGAAGCTGAAGAAACTGAGGAAGAAGTAGAAGCAGAGAAAAGCAAAGAAGCCGTAAAAGAAGCGGAAAAGACAGAACAGGCAAAAGAAGCCGCGCAGACTGTGGAGGGCATAAAGAACGAAGCGGTAGAAGCACAGCCAATATTATTGGAGGCAACAGAGACTATACCTATGGCGGAGGAGAATCCGGACTTGGCGGTCGGCATATATTCCGTAGAATATGGCATTATGAATGCAAGCAATCCCACAAAACCTTCCATGGCAGGCGGTGTGCAGGACGGCAACATGATTGTAGAGGTTTCTGAGGGAACAGGCGGTCAGCGTGTATATACCTATTATATGAGGGTAAAGGAAATGGCGGTCGGAACAATCAAAGCGCACATGGTAGAGCTGAAGCTGGGGGATGAAAACGGCGAATCCGCAGAGGTATATGCTACAATGACGCTGAATAAGGAAACAGTTCCGCAGGTA